>ERZ779869.3053-NODE-3053-length-13257-cov-4.249129_pt1 | contig 13257 bp, 14 predicted proteins | sample MGYA00511557_ERZ779869 | MGnify/ENA primary metagenome ERZ779869 (study PRJEB29588, sample SAMEA2154620) | human gut metagenome | biome: human gut; feature: human-associated habitat; material: faeces | place: Denmark | collected 2008/2010 ...
TTTCGGTGCATCATGATAAGCCCTGGAAAGGTATTCCTGGGGCGCATAGAGGATGCTTCATGATTCCCATCAGAAAGAACAGCACCAAAAGCGCATAACCAACCGCTTTGAGCGTCCCGTTGATGTTTACCTCTCCTTTTTATCTTTCTTCGGAAGCGGCAGGTCTTTTGCCGGCAATCCCTTTTCCGCTTTTGCCTGCGCTGCCCTCGCTTCTTTTTTGCGACGGATCACATCGGAAATATCAACCCTTCCGTCCGGTGTTTTGTAAACGTCCGCTCCGGATTCTTTCGATTTCGGCTGTGATGTCGATTCTCCCTCTTGGGGCTTTGGTTCTGTTTCTGTCAGGCTCGACATGGTCAACGATTTCTTCCCGTTCGGTTCCGTTCCGTTTCTGTCCGGAGCAGGACTGCCCGTAACGGCTTTGCCCTCGTCCGTGGACGAACTTTCCGGCAACGGTTCCTCTGCGCCCTGCCGAGCCATAGTGGGGTTTTCGGTTGCAGGCTTCTCACCCGTCAGAATAGCGAGGTCGTCAAGATTCTGTTCCTTGGTCGGGGCAGTTCTCTCCGGTGTCTCCTTTTCTTCATCGTCCCCGACCTGTGCTGTCACGGTCGGCTCTGCCTGCTCCGGTTCGGTTGCTTCTTTCTCCTTTTCAGGCTCTTCCGCACTCTCTTTGGATTCTTCCTCTTTGACGGGTGCGGTCCGCGCCGCTTCTCCCTTTTCCGCTCTCTCTTTCTGCATAGAGGTTCGGACCTCTGCCGTATCGACGCCGGAAAATTTGAACCTCTCAATGACTCTCGCCAGCTTGGAATCGTCGTCCGCGCGGACCAGCACATCAAACACGCCGTCCTTATCTTCTTTCTCTTTGAGCACGGTATAGAGGATACCGTATTCCTTTGCCACCTCCTTGAACTTCTCAAGGTTGTCCCGCTTAAAGGTATACACCTTCAAAGGCTTGCCGGAACGAAGCATATTGGTCAGTCGTTCCTTGCCCCTTGTCTTATTCTGCTCCTTGTAAATGGAATACAAGAGAACAGCCGCATTTTTTGCTCCGCTGCCTGTGAGCTTGATAAGGATCTCCGCGCCTTCCAGCGACATCCTCATGACCTGCTCGGCAGCTTCTCCGGATGTGTTCATCTTTCTGTTTTCTCCTTTTTTTATCGTAATAAAAAAATTTTATCGTAATAAAAAAGCCCCGGAATCATCCGAGGCATAAAAAATCAGGGCAACATTTTTGCTGCCCTGACTTTTGCTTATTCGTTTGCCTGTGCAACCACCAGCTTCAGACCAAGCGGTTGCATGATCTTCAGCAGGGTATCCAGATTCGGTGTTGTCTGAAACGATTCGATTCGCGCCACCGAGGACTGCGGAATTCCGCACATTGCGGCAAGGTCTCTTTGCGTGATTCCGAGATCATTCCGTTTTTCCACCATCTTGCTGACGATGGCGGCAATGTTCTCCATTTCCTCAATGTCCCGTTTTGCATCCGGATCAACTTTTTTCACATGATCCTTATACGCATCCCATGTTTTCATTTCTTTACAGCCTCCTTTCGGCGTAAATAATCATTGCGTTCTGCTTTCGCCTGTTCAATTTCTCTCTGCGGTGTCTTCTGCGTCTTTTTTCGGAAATGATGAAGCAGGACAAAGGTGTTGTTCTCGTAATAGAAATAGAACACACGATTGTTCCCCGGACGCAGCTCCCAAATGTTTTCCTCTATATGCTTTGTGATATTGTCCGGTTGCCGCGTTCCGTTGTTTTGAAGAAGTTCAATATACAGTGTTATCTGACGATACTGTATTCGTGCGTCCTTATTTGTCGCTGCTTTTTCCCGCAGTTCTTCAAGGAAGTCCCATACATCGGACTCACCGTTTTCCTTCTCGTAAAACTCAATGCTGTACATATTCTTTTCTTCTCCGGGTTGCTTCATTCGTTCCATTATTATGATAGCACAAATGCTATCGAATGTCAATCCCTTTTTCGCATTTTTTCTTTTCCGCAGGTTTCTTTTTTTCGGCAATTTGTCCGCGCTCGATCTCATTGACCACCATCTCGATCACTCCGCACCGCTCGGCAATGTCCTCGCACAGCTTCATCTGCCGGCGCAGTCCCGCCATCTGTGCGGTCAGGTCATAAATGATTTCCTTGGTAGGCTGCATAGCGGTGCTGTCGTGCATTCGCCGCAGGCGGTTGCGCTGTTTCGCGCGCTCATACGCAAGAGTTTTGAAACGGGTTCCGATGTTTTCCGTGAAGTGCCGCAAGTCCTCTGCCGTCACGATGTCATTGGCGGCAAGAAGTTTGGCTTCCTCGCTGTACCGTTTCATTTTTCTTGCGTCCTCCCGCATTGCCGCATACGCCGTCCGGTCAAACGGGCGCACCTCATGCGGGAAGTGCTTTAAGAGATACGCATAGTGGCGGTAAAGCCCTACGATACCCGTTGCGCGCTCCCGTTTTTGGTAAACAAATGCCGCACGAACCGGGCGCGGTCTGTTTTCGTAATTACAGCGGCAACGCTCCCGTATCTCATCCTCGGAATATCCGTCACCAAGACGATCAAGGCGAAAGAATTTCTTTCCCTCGTCCGGTCGGATGCGGAGAAAGCTCCCGCGGTATTCCAGAATATATCCCCGGTTCTGAATCTCGATTTGAAACTGCCGAAAGCTCGTCGCATATTCAAGCACAGCGTCGATGTCCGTCCGTACCGCGTCGCGCCGGGAAGTGCCGTCCTTGTCGCCGAGCCATGCTTTGTACTGCTTGGAGCCGCGACCGGGATTTTCGATCACCGACAGTCCGTAATCCTCGCAAAGATCGTCCGATACTTCTCGCATTTTGTAGTAGGTTGCTTTCTGGTCGTAATACCGTTTGCCGTCCGTAAACGACACGCTGTTGAGACAAAAGTGGTTATGGATCTTGCCGGTATTCGTATGAGTGGAAACGACAACCTGAAAGCGGTCGCCCCACAGTTGCTTTGCCAGCTTGACACCGATCTCATGTGCGATGTCGGGCGTGACCTCGCCTGCCTCAAAGGACTGATACCCGTGAAAGCAGACAATGCCGCCCGGCTTCTTCCATGTCTCCTTGGTGGCGCGGAACTGCTCGGCGGCGGAGGCGGGACTATCTGAGCAGTTGATACCGGTAACATAAAACTGCTTCTCTGTTTTCATAGCGTCGGCATCATACTCCAATACCCTCTCCACCGTGTGGAACTTTGCAGCTTCCGCATACTGTCCGTTCCATGTCTTTGCCGGATTCGCAACATAGCGAAGGACCTTTCCCACACTGCCCTTGACACTCCAGATCGCCGTGACCGCCATCAGCTCTCCTGTGCAAAGGCGCGTGTAAATTCTCGTTCCATCCGCTGTAAGGAAGCGACCGCTTCACGGAGCATCGGTTCATCCACAAAACCGTGGCTGTGCTGCCTGGCGGCAATCTGATTGATGTTATTCCCGATGCGGTTGAGTTCACGGACGATAGCTCCGTACTCGGCAACGGGAGCTGCCTTGATTGTCAACCCGTTGATGAGGTCGCGCAAGACCTGTTCACGGCTGAGAGAAGTGTACGCGACCATGATATTGAGCCGTTGGTATTCCTGCTCGTTCAGATAGACATGAACACGATACGGGCGTTTTCGGTTCAAAGCATATTGCTCGTATGCCATAGCATCATAGAAGCGGCGGGGGTATTAGGGGGCGCAGCTCCCTCACAAGCGAATTTGGTGTGAGCACCATCGGGTGAGCACCATAATTCAGTGCTTGCTAAGACTTAGCGACGCGCCTGTACCCTCGCCGCCCCGTTCCTCCTTTCAGCGTTCCTCCCGGTAATTTTTCTTCCTGACCGGTTCTTCCTCGGTCGCTTCAAACTCGACTCCGACAAAGTTTTCTGCGTCAAGAATATAGTCGGAATTATGCCAATTGTCCGACGCAATCTGTTCCGCTTCATCGCGGGAATGGGCTTCCACATCCACGGTCATTGTGAGCGTTTCGGTGATACGCACCTTATAGTTTTTCTTCATGCTCACACCTCAAACTGACTTTCATTCTCGCGTATCAGCTCACGCACACGGGCAAGAATGTCGTCCGCCTCGCAATACTTTCGGAAGCAATCCAAGTCGTTCCCGATAAAGTAACGGTATGTCATACGCTCTCCCTCGCAGTTCCCGTAAGTGATACTTCTTGTAACGGCAAAGGTCATATCTCTAAGCAGCCAAAGCTCGTTTCTGTCGTTAACGAAGCCGAAGTTTTCCGTAGCGTCGTTGGTTCTCTCGGCAATCAGCTTACCGCCGCACGGGAAAGGAACCTCCAAAGCGGCTCATATTTGCTCAATGAAACCACCTCCGAATCAAAGAAAATTACCCTGAAAGGCGGATGACTGTAAACAGGTAGTGGTCAGTGCCGGATGGTCTTTTCGGCGGTTTCCCGCCTGATTAACAGTCATTCGGTGTCATGAATGTGATTAACAGTTATTTGCCCGTATTTTTGGCAATAAGTCGCTCGTTCGAGTCTCTGATGTCGGTATTTCACAGCCGTAAAAATGAAAGATATTTTTTGCCTCTAAAATACGAAAAAACCCTTGAAATTCAAGGGTTTTTAGGTAGATAGCCATTTCGTCTATCTTAGATGGCTCCCCCTGTTGGACTTGAACCAACGACTCCCTGATTAACAGTCAGGTGCTCTCGCAAGCTAAACTCGTTACAATGATAATCGCAGACGGTTGATTGATACAGGATAATGCCGTAAGCGGCATTCAATCGAATAACTGTTACGATGAAGGAATTAGATAAGTCGTCGCTCCGTCGCAGTTGTTTAATCCTCTGCTTCGGTGATAACATATATAGCGGCTGCTTGGTTTTTCATACATACTGCCGTCCTTTCGCTTGTACCTTTCAACATAGCTTGTGGTAGCGAGTCTGCATCCGCAATGCGCACAGTAAATATTTCCGTTCAAAAGGGTTTTGCCCTTGTTTGTCATAGAGATCGTGCGCTTGGATTCATCCTTACGCGCTCTCTGTTCAAGAATATCCTGCGCTTTGAAGAAGTCTTCATCTGAAATGATCTGCAAAGCCTCCATTCGATCTGACTTTGCATCTCCCCTCTGCAAAAAGCCTCTGTATATGTGATTCCGCAAAATACGGAGAATATAACTGCTTTGGAACATCGCACCCTTTTGTGTACGGTATCCTTTATCGTTCAGATATGTGGCCATCATATGCGAACCGTATCCCAGCTCAATTGTATACTTGAAGACCATTTTTACGACTTCTGCCTGCTCGGGATCTTTTTCAAGGTCACGCATTTCTTGACCCTTTTTGTTTTTGCGACCTCTGTAAACCAGTTGATAACCGTAAGGAACGGAACCGCCCGTGAAAATGCCCTTGCTTGTCATCTGCTTCATTCTCGTTTTGACACGCAAAGAGGTCTTTTGCGACTCTCCAGATGCTTGCCAAAAGCGAATATAGTTCATCAGCTTGTCCACATGATTTTCTATCTTCTGCTGGCCTTCATTGGCAGACCAGACCTCAATTCCGTGCTCGACAAACCATTGCAGTACGAACGGCGTTTCGTCTTCCCTTCTGCCAAGTCTGTCAAACATAAAGACAAGCAAAATATCAAACTCCTTCAGTAGTGCCTTTTCACGAAGCTCAATAATGGCATCGCGATCATTTGCAGATTTTTTATATCCCGAAACGCCCTTCTCGTACATCTCGTCTACAATAATCCAATCCATTTTGTCCGCGAAATCCCGGCAAACAATCTTTTGCATCGGTATATCATCTTTTGCTCTGTCATTGTCCTGACTTTTATAGACCTGCTGTGTAGTTGAAACACGGTACAAGCAGATAACCCGTTTTTTTCCTTCTTCTAATGTGTCATTCATATCTATGTTACCTTTCTTATTATATATGTAACGAGAAAACACTAACTGCTATTCAATTATCAAGGATCACACAGATCTGACCTGCTACTACATTATAGCATAGCGCATCCCTGATTGCAACTGTGCAATTTGTTTTCCATGTATATGATTTAATTTCTGTAACCGCAATTCTGATTCGAAATCATGCGTTTTTACACATATTTATTAATATTTATATTGCGTTTTTACATGTTTTCTCGCTTTTTTATCTTGCGTTTTTTCTTTTTCCGTGATATACTATTAGAACAGAAGGAGGGTACAGTTATGATTTTCAAACGAAAGATATATGGTAAACTTCTTGATTGGAAAAAAAACGCTTCCGGCGACAAGGCCTTGATGGTTGAAGGAGCACGTCGAATCGGAAAATCCACTATTGTGGAGGAATTTGCAAAAGCAGAATACAAAAGTTATTTGTTAATCGACTTCAACGATGCTTCTGATATTGTGGAAGATGCCTTCAACAAATATCTGAATGACCTTGACACTTTTTTTATGATACTCAGCACCGAATATGGGAAGCAACTCTATCCCGGCGAATCTCTCATTATATTTGATGAAGTGCAAAAGTTCCCCAAAGCGAGGCAATCAATTAAGAAGTTGGTGAAGGACGGCAGATTCGATTACATCGAAACAGGCTCGCTGATCTCCATACAGGAAAACGTAAAGGATATAACAATTCCGTCAGAAGAACGAACCATTAAGATGTACCCGATGGATTTTGAGGAATTTTGCTGGGCTTTCGGCGAAGACCTCCTTGTTTCCTATATTCGTAAATGCTTCAATGACCTTACCCCACTTGAGGATACTTTGCACCACAAAGCCATGCTGCTTTTTAAGCAATATATCCTGGTTGGGGGAATGCCACGCAGCGTATCCGCTTACCTTGAAAACAATCGCAGTTTTCATATGGCAGATGCCGAAAAGCGCGATATTCTGACGCTCTATCGAAATGACATCGGAAAAGCGGACGTTAAGTACCGCTCACGTATACTATCTATCTTTGAGCAGATTCCGGCGTTCCTGTCCCTGCACGAAAAAAGGGTCCGTTTGTCCAATATTGAGAGAAACGCCAATTACCCATTGTATCAGGATACATTCTTTTGGCTTGGCAATTCCATGATGACTAATGAGTGCTTTAACTGCAATGACCCAAATGTCGGATTATCTTTGAATGAGGATCGGACTTATATCAAATGCTATATGGGAGATACAGGCTTGCTTGTCAGCCACGCATTTACCGAAAGTGAAATTTCCGAAGGAGAGCTATATAGGCAGATACTGCATGACAATCTCTCCATCAATGAAGGAATGCTTTTTGAGAATGCGATTGCCCAATGTTTGGTAGCCAACGGATATAAATTGTTTTTCTTTACAAAATACAGTGAAGAAAAACATAGGAATGACATTGAGATTGACTTTCTGATCTCCAACGGCAGTATTACAAAACCGAAGATTTATCCCATCGAGGTCAAATCCGGAAAGAAATATACAACAACTTCGCTGGAAAAATTTGTGGATCTGTATCGCAACCGTATCGGCAAAGCCTATGTGATCCACACCAAGAATCTGTCCGTAAAAGATGACATCATCTGTATTCCGTCCTATATGACGATGTGCCTATAATATGATCTTTCACCGAGCCGATAGATTTCGGCTCGGTCTTTTTAGACCATTGTTCTAATGACTTTTTGCTCATATGCCGAAGTCAACAAATCTACGATTGTCTGCTTCAAATTGGTATCTCGTTTGCTATCAATACACCGTCTGTCTTTCTGTATTTTCCTCCGCTAACGTCGCACCAGCACTCATCCATTCCAAAGGGTTCGACCTTATCCGTGTAGGAACCGTAAATTTCACGAGCTGCTTTGGATATTTTCATGTATTCGTCGTAATGCGGAGGAACAATGACGAGATCTCGGCATTTCTGTTTTGCTTGCCATACAGCTTCTCCTGTGGTAACTCCAAATTTTTTGGCTGTATAGTTTTTAGCAAGTACAATACCATGCCGTTCTTCAACATCCCCGCAGACTGCAATCGGCTTTCCTTTTAGTTCCGGATGCAGCATACATTCTACAGAGGCGAAAAAGTTGTTACAATCCACATGAAGTATAGTTCGTTCCATAAAATTATTTTTCCTTTTTTCCGAAAAGCACTTGACATTTTGTGTGCTTAATCGTATAATATAAGCGCAAACATCGTGTGTCTGCGCCTATATTATACACACCTCATTGTGCTTTGTCAATAGGTTAAACAGAAAAAGCGTGTGCTTTTGCGAAAAAATTTTGAAAGGAATGAAATCATGAAATTCGGCGAGAACCTGAAAATTGCCCGCGAAAATGCCGGGATGACACAAAAAGACCTTGCCACTGCAACAGGTATCCATTATCGTACTATACAGAATTATGAATCCGGGACAAGGCGCCCGAAAAATTATGAAGTTATTGAAAAAATCGCTCTCGCTTTGAATGTACCTGCAAATGCTCTTGTCAACTCAGGAGACGAATTTGTTTTGCAGGCACAGCAGAAAGATGGAGCCAAAGCCGCAAGGGATGTTGATGAGTTAGTTTCGGAGATTTCCGCCCTTTTTGCCGGAGGCACCATTGACGAAGAAGCCAAAGAAGGAGTAATGGCTGCCATTAACCGGGCTTACTGGGATGCAAAAGAGGCAAACAAAAAATACACCCCCAAGAAATACCGTAAAGGTTGAGTCTGTTTTATGGGACAGCTTTTCGGGTATTATTATGTATTGAGGAGGTGTATTAATTGGATATTAGACAGTGCGAGCAGATCGGAGAAAGACTTGTAAATAAATTCAAGACCCGCGATCCTTTTATTATTGCGGATGGTTTGGGAATTCACGTTTATGATGATATCGATCTCGGCAATCTGAAAGGATTTTATAAGGTTATCAAGCGTAACCGCTGTATTTTTATAAATAAGAATCTGAACGAGCACGAAGCCGCGATGGTGTGCGGTCACGAACTTGGGCATGATCAGGCACACCGTGATATGCTTAAATCCATGCAGTACTTCCCGGAATTCACACTTTATAATATGGCATCGAGGCAGGAGTATGAAGCTAATGTTATTCTTTCTGCCATTACACTGGACGATAACGAAATAATTAACTACATCAAAGATTACCGTTATGATGCAGAACAAATTGCCCGTGTAATGAATTCAGATATCAACCTCATTGCGCTTAAGATATCCCATCTGATTGAAACTCAAAGACTCAAATTACGTGAGATTGAACACAACTCAAGATTTTTGAAATGAGTTATGAGAAAATCTTTTCAAAAAGATAGTAGAAAACATTCAATTAATATTTCATATTAAACATGACAGTATCATTTGCCGCTGACACAATATGATCACCAGATGCTGAGTTTTCAAACTTCCCTTTGCACGCAGTCGATTGATCGCAACATATAGTTACAGTGATTCAAAAACGTCATGATAATTTGTCAACACGCGAAGAATCAAGATTTCTCGGAAATATTGGATTATTTCCTCGATAAAAAGAAGATATCAATGTATTAAAAGCGACGTTCAAATAATGATAGTTGCTTGCATTTTCAAAATTTTACACCATGTCATTTGTATGTCGGCGGCATTACATATCAAAAGCATCCCTGATGAGATGGAACTAGCTGTATGACAAAACAAGAGAATCTTCAATTCCAAAACCACACGAGCCTCACTCTACGCATCCGAACGCGCACACTGAAGAAGAGATAAAGTGGATATGCGGTTATCACAGAAAAAATTCGAATATTTCAAAATGCCAACTGTACGGGAAGCACCGCAAGCAGAAATCCAACCGCCGTCATACCGTATCAATTTACCTTGTGTGTATCCATATCGGATTCCGCAATAATGATGAATCACCAAAGTAAAAGTCAAAGAAAAACGGGAAATTCGATACACCAACATAACTCTTCGATAGATGGTAACTTGATGTTAAATATGTTCCGACAGCTTGCAGTGCAGCAAAGGAAAAAAGCAGTTTTACCAATACACCGTTATTGAGGAGACCTCCAGAATACGATTCATTTATGCGTATCCGGAACACTCGAGTTATTCAAAAGTTGACTTGATTAAAAGAGCAATAATTTGGTTTGGCTATACTCCGACGGAAATACAGACCGACTACGGAATTGAATTTACACGCACTGCTAAAACAAATCGTATTCATCCGTTTACGAACCGGTATCGTATACTACATCATGTTCTGCGCCCAAGAACCCCTTGGAAAAACAGAAAAGTTGAACGCAACCACAGATACTACCAGGAACGTATTTACAACAATCTGCTTTTATATTCTTTTGACGATCTCCAAAAATAGATGAAGCGATACCTTCAAACGTCAAACATTTTTCCAATGGAATTTTTTTTGGGGGGGAATTACCCAATCAGAAACACCGTAAGATTGGCTGTCTCTGACACACCATCCTGGGGTGGATGAGCAAGTAGCGAATTCAGAAATTACGCCGCAGCTGTTTTCACTCAAAATTGATCAATTATTTTTTAACTTGGTCTCACATCATTGACAAATGTACATTTTACGACTTCTCTAAGCTGCGATCTCGGGGTTTTCTTTTGCGATATGCCTCGGAAATAATGGGTATGGACTGTGCCACCGGTGAACATTGGGATTTGATTTAAAAAATGCGACATGTCATTCCTCAAGTATATCCGCTATTCTCTTGCATGCAAAGCCGTCACCGTAAGGATTGCTTGCATGAGCCATCGCCTCATAAGCTTCCTTACTTTCAAGAAGCTCTTTGAAGTTATTATAGATATTATTCTCATCTGTTCCAACGAGCTTAAGGGTTCCCGCCTCGATTCCCTCAGGGCGTTCAGTTGTTTCGCGCATAACAAGCACCGGCTTACCAAGTGATTGAGCTTCCTCCTGAATACCGCCGCTATCGGTTAGAATCATATAACTACGGGCAAGGAAATTGTGGAAATCCAACACTTCAAGCGGTTCAATAATGTGTATGCGGTCGCATCCGGCAAGTGCTTCATAAGCCGCCTTTCGAACTACCGAATTCATATGAATCGGATAGATTGCTTTAACATCCGTATGTTCGTCCATAATTCTACGTATTGCGCGGAATATATGGTGCATTGGTTCGCCAATATTTTCACGGCGATGTACCGTTATGATTATCAGCCGACTGCCGTCAGCCCATTCCAGTTCCGGATGCGTGTAATCGTTGCGAACGGTCGTTTTCAACGCGTCAATTGCGGTGTTTCCAGTAACATAGATTGTGTCTGGATTTTTCCCTTCTTTCAAAAGGTTGTTTTTTGATAGCTCAGTAGGGGCAAAATTGTACTGCGAAATGATACTGACTGCCTGACGGTTGAATTCCTCAGGATATGGGGAATAAATGTTGTAAGTGCGAAGTCCCGCTTCTACGTGACCAACAGGGATCTGCATATATAAGCATGCCAGTGCGGCTGCAAAGGTAGTGGAAGTATCTCCATGAACCAGCACAACATCGGGCTTCACTCCTTCAAGCACTGTTTTAATGCGATTCAGAATATTAGTTGTAATATCAAATAGCGTCTGCTTGTCCTTCATTATCGAAAGATCGTAGTCTGGGTCTACTTTGAATGCCTCTAGCACCTGATCCAGCATATGACGGTGCTGACCGGTCACACAAACAACGGTTTTGATTTTCTTTCTTGTTTTGAGCTCATTGACAAGAGGGCACATCTTGATGGCTTCTGGTCGCGTGCCAAAGACAAGCATTACTTTTCTCATTATTTTCTCCTGAAAACGGTTTTATATTATATAGTAGATTACAAATTGTATTGTAAACGTTTTTTCTATAATTATAAATTCCGCTTGCATATCTTTAAAAATCAAAGCAACAACAAATGTAGAGTTACAATATATGTGAGACTGAAAATTGAAAAAGGTATAGAAAAAGTGATTGAGTTCTGTTAAAATAGAATCACCACAAACCATCCAACAGAAAGGACTCAATCACTTCATGAAAGATTATACCACAAACAAACGCTATTGTCCACACCTTTTGGAAACAAAATTGCACGCAGTCGCACTTTATCGTCAAACAAAGGACATTTCATTCGTCTGTCGGCGGTATCACATCTCAAAAGCGTCGCTGATGAGGTGGAACAAGGCATATGACGGCACAAAGGAATCGCTGATGCCGAAGTCCCATCGCCCGCATTCACAGCATCCAAATGCCCATACCGAGCAGGAGATCAAGTGGATCAAGGACTATCATCGTCGAAACCCGAACATTTCGATCTGCGAGCTATACGGCAAGCTGCGGGAGGAGAAAGCCTATTCCCGTCATCCCGGCTCCCTCTATCGTGTATTCGTCCGGTTCGGATTTCGTCAAAAAGCGGAATCCACCAAGAAAAAGTCCAAGCACACCGGAAAGTACGATACGCCGACAGAGTTGGGGATAAAATGGCAGTTAGACATAAAATATGTGCCGACCGCCTGCCAGTCGGCGAAAGAAAAGGAACAGTTTTACCAATACACCGTCATCGAAGAAGCATCCAGAAAGCGATTTATCTATGCTTATCAGGAGCATTCGAGTTATTCGACGATCGATTTCATCAAGCGTTCCATTACTTACTTCGGCTATGCTCCAAAGGAGATCCAGACCGACTGCGGGTCCGAATTCACACATACGGCAAAGACGAAGCGTGTACATCCTTTTGATGTGTTTTGCAAACGCTATCATATTCTCCACCATGTTCTCAGGCCACGAACACCATGGCATAACGGCAAGGTTGAGAGAAGTCACAGAAACGATCAGGAGCGCTTCTATAACTACCTGAGCTTCTATTCCTTTGCCGATCTGCAGGAGCAGATGAAGCGTTATTTGCGCCGTTCCAACAACATTCCCATGGCGGTGCTTGGCTGGAAGTCACCGGCTCAAAAGCACCGGGAGCTTGAGTCCCGCCATGCCTGAGTGCGCCACAACCGAGTGTGCCGCTTTTGCAGTCTCCACTCGGGGCTTCGCCCCTCCTTCCGTGAGCCAACGCTGTTCTACTTCGATTTGTTACCTTTTTGAAAACTATTGCAACTTGCTATTGCAATTTGCGAAAATATCTTTTTATACTAGTAAACCTACTTCACTTCAATCCAATCTTTTATTTCTACACTTATATCTTTAAGTAATAATTCTATATTTTCATAAAAGGATGCATTATAATTTCCAAATTGAGGTTCCCAAAACGCTCGACACCTATACACTCCAATTTCATCTATGTTTAGTATTATTAATTTTTCTATATAATAGGAATAACTTCCTGCATGATTTAATTCAACGATTAATCTTTTCCTTTTATCAGGAG
>ERZ779869.3055-NODE-3055-length-13252-cov-6.589907_pt1 | contig 13252 bp, 16 predicted proteins | sample MGYA00511557_ERZ779869 | MGnify/ENA primary metagenome ERZ779869 (study PRJEB29588, sample SAMEA2154620) | human gut metagenome | biome: human gut; feature: human-associated habitat; material: faeces | place: Denmark | collected 2008/2010 ...
TCTTTTCTTAAAAAAGCTATTTTGCTTCATTTTTTCCTCCGTTTCATTTTTCTTAACATTTTAAAAAAATCTTTTAAAATATATTCACAATCTTCTTGCAAAATTCCTGTTTCTACTTCTACTATATGATTAAATTTGTAATTTTCCATATTTATAACAGATTTGCAAGAACCTGTTTTAGGATCTAATGCTCCTATATATATTTTTTTTATTCTAGAATTAATAATTGCTCCCATACACATCATACAAGGTTCTAATGTTATATACATTTCACAATTTTCTAATCGCCATGCATTTAATTTTTTATTTGCTTTTTCTATTGCTAAAATTTCTGCATGTGAAATACTACTGTTTTTGGTCTCTTTTAAATTGTGAGCTTTAGCAATTATTTTTCCATCTTTTACAATAACTGCTCCTACTGGTATTTCTAATTTTTTATATGCTTTTTTAGCTTCTTTTAAAGCTTCCTCCATAAATGCTTCTTTACTATTTACCAAATTATATTCTCCTTTAATATTTGCTAACTTTTTATATATAACAATACATAGTATAACACAATTTTGTTAAATATGCCAATATGTTTCCTACTAATTAAAAGAAATGAATTAATTCACAGCTAAAGCTGCGAATTAATTCATTTGGTGCACTTAGTTGGATTCGAACCAACGGTCTCTCCCTTAGGAGAAGCCCCCGAAGGGCATTTTTGACTCCCTTAAAATTCCTGAAAAGCCTTGATTTTACTGGCTTTTCCGAGCATTTTCTGTTAATCAAATCTCGTCTGAAATCTGCTAATATTTTGAGGGTTTTTGCCCTCATTTTAGCAAGATATTAGCACCTGCTAATAAATACGGGAAACATCATACAGTTAATATGATGCCCATAAATCACCGGATTTAGACTTACAGCTTGCGTGCTCTCTTATAGGAATACATTTATTCGTGTTCTAATATTATAATGGATTTTGACCAATTTTACAACATTTTCAGTAACAGCAAAAGGCAACCCTTTCGGATTGCCTTCTCCTTTTGAAAGCAGGGCGGCAATGGAAAGCATTAACTTGCTTTTTCCATCGCCGGGATCGCCCTGCAACAGCGTAACCTTGCCGAACGGAATATACGGATACCACAGCCATTTCACTTCTTTCGGTTCGATTTTACTTGCCTTTACAACTTCAAGAGGTACATTTACATTCATTTCATTTTCCGTTTTCATCATTGTTCTTCATTCTCCTTTTCGATAAATACTTCGGGCAAAGCACCACGATACAGCGGAAACTCTGCTTGCAGTCATTACTGCATTTTCTGCAAAGTTCGTTGTAGGTAATGCGATTTCTTTCGTTCAGAAACAATGCCCAATCTTGTTTCCGTTTCTTACTCATTCTCGGCATATCAATCCTCCTTTCCGTCTGAAAATAAAAAAACCACAGGAAAGATACTCAGAGCCTTGTTTCTGTCATTTTTCGGGGCGAAAATCGGGCAAAATTGCCTTTCTAAGCCTTTCAAAAAATCACGCAATGTATTTGTACTAACCTGTGGTTATGTATAAAATTGTAGGGTTTTGGGTAACAAAAAACACCGTATTTCTACGATGTTTTTCGTACTTCAACTATTGTTGTTTCACCAAACTAATCTTTATCTTGTCCACGACACTTTAACGCTTTAATTAAAAGATATTTCGACATCATTTAATAATTGTATTTATAGCGGACTGCACTGCTTTATATCTTCCTTCATCTGATAATGATGCCAAGCAGGTAATCAAATATTCCTTGCCATCTTTTTTATAAAGAACAACAATATTATAGGAAGATGCCATAGTTCCTGTTTTTATTCCTTTTACATTTTCATTATAGTACGGTGACTTTTTATCTAAAAACTTATTGGTATTTTTCCAAGTAAATTCACCTTGTGGAGTTTGAATTGAGAAAGTGCTTTTCCCTACACATTCTTTAACAAAGTCATAATTATAAAGCTTCAAGGCTACACGATTAATATCATCCAAATGTGTATCGGCTGACATAGATGCCCCGCTCGGATCATTATACAAATTTGTTTTAGAATAGCCTTCTTCAATTAAATACTCACTTAGCTCTGTCGTAAAATAATTTATATATTCCGTTGCTGTATAGCCCTCTCCTAATTCATTTTTAGCAATATAATATGCCAACGAATAGGCAGCATCGTTTCCCGAAGGAACAAGCATAGCTTCCATTATTTCTTTTACTGTGTACTTCCCAACTTTTAGATTTGCTAAAGATGACCCAGCCGGCACAAGATCCAATACCTCTTGATTTACTTCAATAACATCTTCCAAGTTAACTTTTGTCAAAGCATAGTCAATGACAAATAGTTTTGCCAAACTTGCTACTGTGGGCAATTGGCTATCTCCCTCGTAAAATAAATATTCACCCTGTTCAATATCATAAACAGAAAACGAAAGAGCGTCCTGAGGAATGTTAAGCTCATTTGTACTCAGTTGAAAATCGATTTTTTTATACACATCCTTAAAAAAATCAAAACGATAAATCCCTGTTTTATATAATCCAATTACTGCTACAAACGCTATAAGCAAGACTGTTGTAAAAACCATTATTATCTTTATCTTTTTGTATTTTCTATTCTTCTTCATACTCTCACCTACAAATTCATTTCGTTATCCCTACTAAAATATAACCTTCCTTTAACATTATAACAAAAGTCATCATTTTTTTCAATACTTCAAACTACTTCGACTATACTCACAACTTTATGACTTCTTGAATACTTGCCGAAAAAGAAGAACTGCCATCAATTAAGACAGCAGTTTCTTTTCAGCTGGTATGCTATTAGGAATAAACAATATCATTCAATACAATCTCGTCTGCACAGGCTCGGATATTATTCATCAATCCGACCCATCTCATCATATCCTTTCCTTTCAGTTCTTCCGTTACCCCCTGCTTTCTTGCCATTTCCTTTATCAGATACTCCGCCATATTACACGCCGAAGTATCAATTTCAGCAAGGTGTTCATATAACTTTCCGCTTGTAAGCAGATTGCAATATAAGACTTTCTTATTTAGATATATATGAAATTTCTTTTCTCTCAAAACAAACACCTCCAGTCGATACAATTTATATATGGAACAAAGATAATTGTAGTTTGCGAATATCGTGCTATCGGCAAGGGAGGAAGTAATTAACAGCGTAACGACCGTCTTATTCATTAGCAAGAATTTCGAGCGATTTTTTCTGCCATTAGCAGAGAGGGCATTTTCATTAGCAAAATAATGATTTTTTTGCTAATTTTTATTAGCAAGCCGTACACCTAAAAGGCGGACGACATTTGTCCTAAATTCCATTAGCTGACGGAAAATCTGCTAATAAAACTTGCTGTTTTTTTAAGTTTTCGCATTTGGTCTGAAAAATAAAAAACACCGAAAACCCTTGATTTTACAGGGCTTTCCGGTGGAGTTTTTGGCGTTCCCGAGGTGATTCGAACACCCGACCTACCGCTTAGGAGGCGGTCGCTCTATCCAGCTGAGCTACGGAAACATCTTAAAAAGCTATTCAATTTTAGTGTTTTATTAACTTGTTGTCAATCACTTTTTCTCCAAAGGTGGATGTTATAACAAACTCTTAGGAGGGGAGCGCTCTATCCACCTGAGCTATAAGTGCATACATTGGTATTATACACTAGTTTAAATGTTTTGACAAGAAATATATATTATATTATAATGAATTGGATTTTGTTTAATTAAAAAGGACTGATATATATGCAACGTATTTTAAGTTATGTTAGAAAAGCAATAGATGATTATAATATGATAGAAGATGGAGATAAAATTGCTGTTGGTTTATCTGGTGGTAAAGATTCTATAACCTTGCTTATGGCTTTAAAAAACCTTCAAATATTTTATCCCAAAAAATTTGAAGTTATTGCAATTAGCATAAATCCTGGTTTTGAATTTTTCAATAGTGATTTTTTAAAAACTACTTGTGAAAAAATTGGTGTTCAATATGTAGAGGAAAAAACTCATATTAAAGAAATAGTTTTTGATATAAGAGAAGAAAAAAATCCTTGTTCTTTATGCGCAAATCTACGAAGAGGAATACTAAACAGTGTAGCAATTAGAGAAGGCTGTAATAAAATAGCATTAGGCCATAATGAAGATGATGTTTTAGAAACTTTCTTTTTAAATTTATTATATGGAGGAAATATCAGCACTTTCGCTCCAACAGCCTATATGGACAGATCTAAAATAACTTTAATTAGACCTCTTATTTATGCACCAGAAAGATGTGTAAAAACTTTTGTAAAGAAAAATGGTATAGAAGTTATGCCTAAATGTTGCCCAATGGATGGAGTTTCAAAAAGAGAAGATATGAAAAATTTAATTTGGGAGTTTCAAAAGAAAATTCCTAATGTTAAAGCAAATATTTATGGAGCAATTAAAAGAAGTAATATAAAAGGATGGAACAAATAGGTTCCATCCTTTTTATTTGTTATTACTTTAGTATTTCTCTCATTCCATTTCTTAAGTCTTCTACTAATATATCTGCTTCTTCTAGGTTTTCCCCTTTTACACCCATGTACAATTTTATTTTTGGTTCTGTACCTGATGGTCTTATACATCCCCAAAAATCATTTTCTAACTCAAAATATATAACATTTGATTTTGGTAAATCCTCATTATATGTTTCTCCTGTTATGCAGTCTTTAATTTTGCCATTTGAATAATCTCTTAATTTTAATACTTTATATTTTCCAATTTCTTTTGGAGGATTGTTTCTTATGTCTTCCATCATATCCTTTATTTTTTGAGCACCTTCTGCTCCTTCTAAAACAATAGCAATTTGGCTTTCTTTATAATATCCATATTTTTTATACATGTTTTGCATATTATCCCAAAGAGTTAATCCTTGTTTTTTATATAGAGCCGCTGCTTCTGAAAGTAACATTAAGGCAGCTATTCCATCTTTATCTCTTACTCTATCTCCAACTAAGCATCCATAACTTTCTTCATATCCCATTATACATTTATATGAATTTTCTTTTTCGAATTCTCTTATTTTTGCTGCTACATTTTTAAATCCTGTCAATACCTCAAATAGCTTTACTCCGTTTTCTTCGCATATTTTATCTGTCATATTTGAAGAAACTATTGTTTTTATCAAAGCAACATTTTTATCTAGTAGTCCTTTTTCTCTTTTTTGATTTATTAAATAATCTGCAACAGTAAGGCCTATCATATTTCCATTAAATAATATGTAATCTCCTGTTTTGCTATCTCTTACATGTAATCCTATTCTATCTGCATCTGGATCATTTGCAACAACTATATCTGCTTGTATTTCTTTTGCGAATTTTAGTGCAAGCTCAAATGCAGCAGGGTCCTCTGGATTTGGATAGCTTACAGTTGGAAATCTTCCATCTGGTTCTGCTTGTTCTTTTACTATATGTACATTTGTAAATCCTAATTCATTTAAAATTCTTAAAGCTAATTTTTTTCCTGTTCCATGTAATGGCGTATATACTATTTTTATATCTTTTCCATATTCTTTATCTATTTCTTTATTTAATGCAATTGATTTTAAATACTCAATATATTTGTTGTCAATTTCTTCTCCTATTGTATTATATAATCCTTTTTCTGTTGCTTCTTCCTCAGTAATTTCTTTAATGTCCGAATAGTTTTTTATTGCATTTACTTCTTCTGTTATTCCCGCATCCACAGGTGCAGAAATTTGTGCTCCATCTTCCCAATAAACCTTATATCCATTATATTTTGGTGGATTATGGCTTGCTGTAATTACTATTCCAGAAATGCAACCTAGTTCTCTTACTGTATATGATAGCTCTGGTGTTGGTCTTAAAGATTCGAATCTATATGTTTTTATTCCATTTGCATTTAATATTAATGCTGCTTGCTCACTAAATTCCTCTGACATGTGTCTTGAATCATATGCAATTGCAACACCTCTTTCTTGGCCACCTTTTTCTATAATGTATTCTGCTAACCCTTGTGTTGCTTTTCCAACTGTGAATTTATTCATTCTGTTTGTTCCTATGCCAACTACTCCTCTTAATCCTGCTGTTCCAAACTCTAAATCTTTATAAAATCTGTCTTTTTTTTCTTCCTCATTGTCTTTTATACTTAAAAGTTCTTTTTTTACTTCTTCATCAAAAAATGGATTATTTAACCATTCTTCATATTTTTCTTGATATTTTTCCATATCTATCCCTCTTTTCTATGAAATGTATTATATAATTTTATTGCTGTTTCTGGTGAGTCTGTTCCAGTTGCATTTTTTACTGGTGCAAATTCATCTTCTCTTTTTACTCTTAAAATAGTCATATTATCTAATTTTTCAAATGCATCAAATATAAAACTTTCAAATTTATATGCATTTGGTTCTTCTGGAATTATAATTTCTCCATTTTCATCCATATATGATGCTTTTTTATATGCTACATGATATGGAAGTTTTTCTGCTCCTATTTTTTCTATTCCCTTTATATTAAACATATTACAATTTATGTGTGATTCTCCAAAAGCTAATCCACCTTTTTCATCTAATCTATTTGCCATTTCTTCGCTTATTTCTGTGTATTCAATAACACTTGGTTTTCCATTTTTTAAACAAAATACTCCCACTTTTTCACTTGGATTTGCTTTTATAACAGATTTACCTGCACTCATTGAATGTTGCTTTTCAGAAAGTCCTATTAGGACTTCGTCTACCATACCTGCTAAAGGATTGTCTACTGGTCCTATAAAAATCCATTCTATATTTCTTTTTTTCATGTCATCTACAACATTATTTTTAAACATAGATTCAAATACTCCGCCATGCCCATCTGCTGCAAGTTTAATTGTTCCTTGTTCATTTAAAAGGACTTTTCCAGATGTGCTTAGCATTGGTAGTTCCCCTTGAACAAAGAATTTAATATCATTTTTATTGTAATTAAAATAATTATTTTTTTCAAAGAACTGTACAGTGTCTTCGTTATTTTCTCTACTTGTCATTATATACCAAGGAATACTTACATTATATTTTTCATTTGCTCTTTTTAATGTTTCACACAATAGTTCAAATATAGATTTAGCCTTTGGTTCTACATTTAAATAAAATGTACCTTTAGGTCCCTTATGTCCGAAGTCTAGTTCCTTGTCCGCCTGCCATTGTAACTACTGCAAGCTTATTTGCTTTTAATACATTTGCACCTTTCTCAAAATATTCTTGCTTTTTATTTTCTTCTATAGTTTCTTTTTCTACATATGAAATAGGTTCTATTTTTACCTTTATATCTTCTACTGTTTTTCCTACACCTTCATATAATTTTTTCATCTGTTCAAAATCTATTTGCAATATTTGTTTTAGTAATTCGTCTTTTTTTTCTTCATTTAATTTGTCAAAGTTTGAAAGTAAATGTTCCTGCTCATATTTTTGCAGAAGCTCTTTTACATTTTTAATTTTTTCTTCCAAAAAAAATCCCTCCTTATGGAGGAATTTTATAATAAATATGGGAAATAGTCAATATTTTTTATGCCAGATTATATCCTTCAAAAACATCTTCTATTTTATGCTCTCCTGAGGTGTTAAACATGGTATCATGATTTCCCAATATTTCTTTTATATTTTCATTAAAATCATTTATACTATAACAATCTATTATCTTAATATTTTTATTTTTTTTAACATTGCCCTCAAGTACAGTATCAATTACTTGCCCTGCACATTTTATATACTGTTCACTTCCATAAACTATAATGTCTAGATTGTCATTATCTGCTATTTTTTCTCTTATGTATTTTTGAATACTTGATTCTTTTATATCTGTTTTTTTCCAATTTATATTTAAGATTTTTTCTTTTTCTTCATCACTTATAGTTAATTTTGATAAAATTTGATTAATATTTTTCTCTAGGTTTGCTTCTAAAATAGTTATAACATCTTTTTTAGCTTCTAATTCTTTTTTGATATAAGGAAGAATCATCATCGAAAAATGTATGCTACTAATATTAAATCCACATACTTTTTTTATTTTTAAATCCCCCATTATTCAAACCTCCCTAAGTGCTTACTGGTAAATTTTACCATTTATTTTTCTGCTAGTCAATAAAAATCGTACTCTTTATTTCGACAATATTACGAAAATATTACAATAAAAAGACATTCTAATAAATTGTATTTTGTTTTAAAAAATTTTTTCAGTATATTTTTTACATTTTTGCTAATAATTAATTTAAGTGGAGGGTTTATGAAAAATTTTAAAAGATTTACAATCTTAATTTTTTTATTGCTTATGTATATATTAATTTCAGCAAGTGCATATACAAATGCTGTATGCTCAGATATTTCTGATTCTGTTTTTAGGTTGCACGTTATTGCCAATAGTAATTCAGCGGAAGATCAAAATTTAAAATATATAGTTCGTGACAATGTATTAGAATATATGAGTTCAATAACTTCTGGCGTAACTTCAAAAGAAGAAATAATAGAAATTATTTCTAATCATTTAGAAGAATTCAAGCAAATTGCACAAGATACTGTTTATGAGAAAGGCTTTAATTATGATGTATCTCTTGAAATCGGTAATTTCGAATTTCCTACCAAAACTTATGGAGATGTAAGTTTTCCTGCTGGTTTCTATGATGCTTTGAAAATAAAAATAGGAAATGCTGATGGTCAAAATTGGTGGTGTGTAATGTTTCCACCTCTATGTTTTATAGATGTTTCCTCTGGTATTGTTCCCGAAGAATCTAAAGAAATACTAGAATCTGAATTAAATGAAGAGGAATATTCCTTAATAACCGGAACTGAAAATGAAAATAAGATTAAATTTAAAATTGTAGAAGTATTGCAAAACTTTAAATTTAGTGGTATATTTATGTAAATGAATAGAGTGTATAGTTACACTCTATATTTTATGTTAATTTACTGGAGGCAATCATGGAAAAACTAGTAATAAATGGAGGAACACCCCTTAAGGGTTCAGTTGAAATAGTCGGAGCAAAGAATTCAGCAGTAGCACTTTTGCCAGCCACACTACTTATAAAAGGTATCTGTACTATAAATAATTTACCTAACATTTCAGATATAAAAATCTCATGTGAAATATTAGAAAACCTTGGATCAAAAATTAAGTGGAATAGTAAAAATAGTGTAACTATTGATAATACTAATATAACCTCTACAGTTGCCCCTATGGATTTAACAAGTAAATTTAGAGCCTCTTATTATCTAATAGGTGCTATGCTTGGTAGAAGTAAGCAGATAGAAGTTGGATTGCCTGGAGGATGCAATTTAGGACCTCGTCCAATTGACCAACATATAAAAGGGTTTGAAGCTTTAGGTGCAAAAGTAGATTTATTACAAGGAAAAGTTATTGCTAAAGCACAAAAATTGGTTGGTACAACTATTTATATGGATATTGTTTCTGTAGGTGCCACAATTAATGTTATGCTTGCAAGTGTTCTTGCAAAAGGTACAACTATTATAGAACATGCTGCCAAAGAACCACATGTTGTTGATGTTGCCAATTTTTTAAATTCAGCTGGTGCCAAAATTATAGGTGCTGGAACAGATACCATAAAAATAATTGGTGTTAAATCACTAAAAAGTAATATTACATATTCTGTTGTCCCAGACCAAATAGAAGCAGGCACATTCATGCTTGCGGCAATTGCAACTAAAGGAGACATTATTTTAAAGCATTGCATTCCAGAACATTTAGACTGTTTAACTTCTAAAATTTTGGAAATTGGTGGTAATGTAGAATATAATGATGATACAATCCATGTTTGGTATAATAAAAGGACTTCAAAAGCAACTATTACAACTTTACCATACCCAGGATTTCCTACAGATTTACAAGCCCAGATGGGAGTTGCTTTAGCACTTTCTGACGGAACAAGTATTATAAATGAAAGTATATGGGATTCGCGATTTCAATATACTGCTGAATTAAATAAAATGGGAGCAAAAGTTACAGTTCAAGGAAAATCTGCCATTTTTGAAGGTGTAAAAACTCTAAATGGTGCTACTGTGTTCTCATCTGATTTAAGAGCTGGAGCAGCATTAATTATTGCTGGAATTGCAGCTACTCGGAACAACTGAAGTCTATAACATTCATTATGTTGATAGAGGTTATGAAAATATAGAAGAAAAATTTAGAAAACTTGGTGCTAATATACAAAGAATTAAAGAATAAAGGATTGATTACAAATGCTAAAATGTTGTAGCTTATACAGTGGAAGCTCAGGAAATAGTTTTTTTATACAAAGTGAGAATAGTAATATTTTAATAGATGCAGGTGTGAGTTGTAAAAAAATAGAGACTGCTTTAAAAGACGATTTTGATTTAAGTTTAGCTGATATTGATGCTATTTTTGTTACTCATGAACATGTAGACCATACTAAAAGTTTAAATTTAATTTCATCAAAATATAATTTACCTGTTTTTGCAAGCAAAGGTACTTGGAATGCTCTTAAAGAAAAAACTCAAAAAATATCTACTGACAATAAAAAGATATTTGAAGTAGATAAAAGTTTTGAATTTAAAGATTTAAGAATATTCCCTTTTTCTACACATCACGATGCTGCTGAACCTTGTGGTTTTAATATTTATAATGGTAAGTCTAAAATAAGTATTGCAACAGATTTAGGTTTTATTGATGATAGGATTTTTAATAATTTAAAAGAAAGTTCTTTTTTAATGCTTGAATCTAATTATGAGCCTAACATTTTAAAATTATCTTCTTATCCATATCAATTAAAACAAAGAATTGCAAGCAATAAAGGCCATTTATCAAATAATGATGCTAGTGAAACTATTTCAAAATTAGTAAATTTTGGTTTAAAAGATGTTCTTTTAATTCATTTAAGTAAAGAAAATAATGTTCCAGAAATTGCTTATGAAACTGTTGTTGAAAAATTAAAATATACAAATTATTCTTTAGATAATATTAATTTAACTGTTGCTCCTCGTGATAATCCTAGTAAAATCTTTAATATACTTTAGAAAAAGAGAATGATGCCCTAATCATTCTCTTTTTTGAAACAAAAATTCTAAGAATAAAAGATCATTAGAAGCAAAAATTATATTTATGGGGGCTGTAGGGGCATAGAAATAAATTTTTTGCCATAAGTAGGGCTCTTATTTAAGACAAATTTTTAAAGTGCCCCTACAAGATTAAAAACTATGTTAATTTTTCATAAATTGTACTTATTCCCACAAACTACAACTTATGTTTTACATTTTTTTACTTAATTTTTTGGATAATTTTTCTGACAGTAAAAATATTGAAAAAATAATAAGAAATAAATTTTGCTTTTATTTCTAAAATAAATATTTTTGCTAAATACTTAGCAAGAGAAAATACATTTTTAAAAAATTTTTTGAATAAATTTGTTCTGTAAAGATAATACTACAGTTTCCATATTTTGTCAATTATTTTTTTACGACAAAATCTGCCAAATTACGACAGATGTAAGAATTCCCATAAAATCTCCTATCAAAGCTGCCCAAAGTACAAACCTTGTTTTCTTTATTTTCACCATACTTGTATAAACTGCAATTGTATAAAATGTAGTTTCTGTTGACCCCATTATTGTTGCAATAATTAATCCTATTTTACTATCTACTCCATATGTTTTCATACTATCAGTGCCTATTGCAAGAGATGCACTTCCGAGAAATTGGCCTTAGTATTGCAAGTGGCATTATTTCTTTTGGAAATCCTAAAAGATTTGTAATTGGTGATATAACATTTATTACAAAATCTAATACCCCTGAAGCTCTAAGTGTTCCTATTGCTACAAATAAACCTACAAGTGTTGGAAGTATCTTTACTGCAATTTCTATACCTTCTTTTGCCCCTTCAAGGAAAATATCAAATATTGGTTTTTTCTCTAAAATTCCATAAAATAAAATTATAAAAAGAATTAATGGAATTGCTAAATTAGAAAAATAATTTATAATTTTCATTTTCTCTACCACTTTTTCATAAATATTTTTGCAGCAATAATTGCACTTGTTGCTGCAACTACTGTTGCAATCCAAATTGGAATTAACATCTCTGTTGGATTTTTAGTTCCTAATGTAGTTCTTATTGCAATTACTGTTGTAGGTATTAATTGTATTGATGCAGTATTTAGAACAATTAATATTGCCATTGAATTGGATAATTCATTCTTATTTTTATTTGTTTTTTGGAGGTTTTTCATAGCCTTTAATCCCAATGGAGTTGCAGCATTTCCTAATCCTAATAAATTTGCAATTATATTCATAGAAATTTCTTTATGAACTTCATCCTCTTCATCTATTTCCGGAAATAGTTTTCTTAATAATGGTTTTAATAATTTTATTAATTTATCAACCAAAGATGTTTCCATTGCTACCTTTATTATCCCACACCAAAGGCACATCGTCCCTACCAGAGTTAAAGATAGTTGTATTGCACTTGATGTAGATTCAAAAATTGAATTATTTACCTCTGGAAGTTTACCTGCAAAAATTGCATAAACAAATGATATAATTAGAAATGCTGGCCAAATTTTATTTAACATTTTTCTCCTATAATTGTTTAAAATTTAAACTCCCTCAATTATTTTATGCTTTAACAAACATTACCAAAAAAAGGAAAAATTTTCTTGTTTTTATTGACCGTCCGTTTTTTTTATGTTATTATATTTTTACAAAAATTAATGTCGAATTTTGTAATTTTTTAGGAGGTAGTGTTATTGAAAGCAACCGGAATAATTAGAAGAGTGGATGAACTAGGAAGAGTAGTTATCCCAATTGAGCTAAGAAATAAATTCGGAATTACCGAAAAAGATCCTATGGAAATATATGTTGATGGTACATCAATTATACTAAAAAAATATGAACCAAACTGCATTTTTTGTGGTAGTTCAAAAAAATTAGTTAATTTTGAGGGAAAACCTATTTGCAATAAGTGTGCAAATGCAATATATAAAATGAGTGAAAAATAAAATTTAAGAAGTTTAATATTTTTGTTATTAAACTTCTTTTTTTATTTTAATTATTTTTTAAAACCTATTGGCTGACGCTTGTTTTCTTTATTAGTAAAGCTATCAATTGCCTTATTAAAATCGGCATCTGTTATGCGTAATTTTTCAATATCTGCATTTTCAAATGTTCCGTTTTCCATTTTTTCGTAAATTCCAGCCCTTTCAAAAGCGTTTTCGTGCGCAGTATTTACAATGTGTGCGATATCAGCACCTGTCGTTTTTTGTGCAAGAAGT
>ERZ779869.3063-NODE-3063-length-13229-cov-11.633065_pt1 | contig 13229 bp, 12 predicted proteins | sample MGYA00511557_ERZ779869 | MGnify/ENA primary metagenome ERZ779869 (study PRJEB29588, sample SAMEA2154620) | human gut metagenome | biome: human gut; feature: human-associated habitat; material: faeces | place: Denmark | collected 2008/2010 ...
GGCAGCGCCGTGGCGGGCTTTTCCGGCGCGGACGCCATCCGCCGGAGCAACTGCGTCATCCTGACCGACGGCGACCTGTTCCCGCCCGGAACGGTCACGCTCGGCGGGCTCAAGGTTTTCGGCGAGGAGAGCGGCAAGGTCATCTCCTACGCCGCGACGATGGCCCACGCGTCCGAAAGCGGCCTGAGCCGCCTTTTTGACAATCTTCTCGCCAGCGACGGCGGCTTCCGCGAGCAGGTCGAGGACGTCGACTTTTACGAAGAGGGCGGCGTCGGCGGCCGCATCCACGGCGAAACGGTGCTCTTCGGCACGGCGGGCTTTATGAGAAAACGCGGCGTGACCCTGCCGCGAAACCTTGGCCTCAAGACCGGCGTGTTCCTCTCGGTCGACGGCACGCTCATCGCGGTGTTCGCCGTGAAGTACATGCCCGCGGAAAATGTCGACTGGGCGCTCCACGCCCTGCACCACAGCCGCATCACCCCCGTCCTCGCCGTGCGCGACGGCAACATCACCCCCGCGCTCTTAAAGCGCAAGTTCGGCACCGACGCGCGCGCGGTCTATCCCAAGCTCTCGACGCGCCTGGCGCTCTCCGAGCGCGGCGGCGGGCGGCCGTATGCGCTGCTCATGCGCGAGGGACTCATGCCGTATGCCGAGGTCGTGCTCGGCAGCAAGAGATTGTGCGCGTCCGCAAGGCGCTGCACGGTGCTTGCATTTTTAGCCGCCACGGCCTCGACGCTCCTTGCATTTTATTTAACTTTTGTCGGCGCATACAGCGTACTCACGCCGTTTTCTCTGCTCATTTACGTACTTTTGTGGTCGCTCAGCGCGCTGGTCGACGCCCTGCTCAGCGACCGTTATTGACACTTCGAACGAAGAAAACGAAAATTTGCGGAAAAATATGGTTGTAATGGCGAGAAAAACATGATATCATTTCTGCATTGAGTATTATCCCACCTTATGGCGCGAGCCGATCTGGGATTTACGATTTTCGGAAGGAGACTGACCCATTATGAGTGCAAAAGACATCCGCAATATCGTGCTGCTTGGCCACAGCGGCAGCGGCAAGACCACCCTCGCTGAGAGCATGCTGTATCTCACCGGCGGCACGGACCGTCTGGGCAGAATTGCCGACGGCAACACCGTTTGTGACTACGATCCCGAAGAGATCCGCCGCCAGATCTCCATTTCTCTGGCCGTGGCTCCCGTGGAATACGACAGCTGCAAGATCAACGTGCTCGACGTGCCCGGCGGCTTCGACTTCGCCGGTGAGGTCGCGGAGGCCGTTCAGGCTGCCGACGCTGCCGTCATCGTCTGCTCGGCCAAGGCCGGCATGAGCGTCGGCGCGGAAAAGGCGTGGAAATATTGCGAGAAGAACTCTCTCCCCCGTCTGCTCTACATCTCCAAGACCGACGAGGAGAACTCCGACTACAACGCCGCGTTCAACACGCTGCGCGAGCGCTTCGGCAAGAACATCGCCCCCGTCGTCGCCCCCATCTGGGACGAGAGCAAGAAGGTCATCGGCATCATCGACGTGCTGCATAAGCGCGCGTTCGAGTTCGGCCCCGGCGGCGGCCGCGTCGAGATCGAAGTGCCTGAGAACAAAAAGCCCGTGCTCGATGAGCTCTACGACGCGCTCAAGGAGTCCGTCGCCGAGACGAGCGAGGAATTTATGGAAAAGTTCTTCGCCGGTGAAGACTTCACCTATGCCGAGATGATCCATGGCCTGCGCCAGGGCGTCAAGGACCTGTCCCTCTTCCCTGTCGTGTGCGGCTCCGCCATTCAGGGCATGGGCACGCGCATCCTGATGGATACCATCGTCGAGCTTCTTCCCCAGCCGCAGGACGCCCGCGCCCTGATGGCCGAGAATGAGGACGGCGAGTCCTCCGAATTCGTCGTCGCGCCCGGCGCACTGCCGACCGCGTTCGTCTTCAAGACCATTTCCGACCAGTACGGCAAGTACTCCTACGTCAAGGTGCTCTCCGGCTCCATCAAGCCCGATATGCCCATGGTCAACGCCCGCACCGGCGAGACCGAGAAGCTCGGCCGCCTGTACATCCCCAAGGGCAAGAAGTATACCGAGGTCAAGGAGCTCACCTGCGGCGACATCGGCGCCATCGCCAAGATGGACAAGGTCAAGACCGGCGACACGCTCTGCGAGCCGCGCAAGGTCGTCAAGATCGAGCCCATCCCGTTCGATGAGCCCTGCTACAGCGTCGCCATCGCGCCCAAGACCCGCGGCCAGGAGGACAAGATGGCCCAGGGCCTCAACCGCTTGAACGAGGAAGATCCGTCCTTCCGCGTCGTCAACAACGCCGAAACGCACCAGATGGTCGTCTCCGGCGTGGGCGACATCCAGATCGACGTGCTCGTCAACAAGCTCAAGAGCCGCTTCGGCGTCGAGGTCGTGCTCGACACGCCGCGCGTGCCCTACCGTGAAAAGATCCGCAAGACGGTCTCCAAGCAGGGCCGTCATAAGAAGCAGACCGGCGGCAGCGGCCAGTTCGGCGACGTTTGGATCCGCTTCGAGCCCAACGAGGAGAGCGAAGAGATGGTTTTCGCCGAGGAAGTCTTCGGCGGCAGCGTCCCCAAGAACTTCTTCCCCGCGGTCGAAAAGGGTCTGCGCGAGGCCTGCGTCCACGGCCCGCTCGCGGGTTATCCCGTCGTGAACCTCAAAGCCGTCCTTTATGATGGCTCCTATCACCCGGTCGACTCGTCCGAGATCGCGTTCAAGACCGCGGCGAACCTCGCCTACAAGGCAGCCATGCCCGAGGCGTCCCCGGTCCTGCTCGAGCCGGTGTGCGAGCTCAAGGTCACGGTGCCCGACCAGTACATGGGCGATATCCTCGGCGATCTCAACAAGCGCCGCGGCCGCGTCATGGGCATGACCCCGACCGGCAACGGCGAGCAGGTCATCGAGGCCGAGTGCCCCGAGGCAGAGCTGATGAGCTACGCCATCGACCTGCGCTCCATGACCCAGTCCCGCGGCTCGTTCGTGATGCACTTCGTGCGCTACGAGCAGTGTTCTGCCGACGCACAGGCGAAGGCTGTCGCTGCCGCGAAGGCGATGCAGGAAGCGGAATAATTGCTTCTGCACAGCAGAAAATAAGTAAAAAGAGAGGGCTTCTCGAAAGAGAAGTCCTCTCTTTTTCCGCGCATGGCGCGGAGGGGGAGCAGCCCGAAGAGGCTGCGGCTTTTCCCCACACCGTGTGGGGCTGCGGATAAGGGGGATATTCTCTCACGTGAGAGAATATCCCCCTTGGACCCCCAAGAGAACGCGAGGGGCCTTGCCCCTTGACCCCGCACATTGGCAGTCTGTAGCTTGAAGGGCTGCACACGCTGCGCAGTGTGGGTGCGGTGTACATGGCTTCGCCATGAATCCCTGCGAGTCGTGATCTGACAGCAACCGCGCCTTACTGTCGTGAGGCGCGAGTGACGTTTTCTCGGCGGCAGACTGAGTGCGAAATAGCGGCATTGCTGCGCTCGCCGCATTGATGGGTACCTCGGTAGACGGGAATTACTGCGCACTCCTACAAGATGGGCAGAGCGGCACCCGCAAGGGGTGTGCCGCATCCGTAAGGCAGCAGAGCCGCCAACGGCTGCGCAACAGCGGATGATAGGAGCAGAGGCAAATCGTATAGCAGCTTCAAACGCGGCAACGCCGCGCTCCCTGCACGGTGCAGGGAACAAAAGGCCCGCCTGCAAACGCAGGCGGGTCTTTCTTATCACCTTTTGGAAAAAGCGGCTATCTCTTAGTACATGCCGTCCTTGTGGGATGCATTTTTAAAAATTCAATATCCTTGTGTGAAAATATATCATTTTCACATGAAATCCAAAGAATATCGAACTTATTTCCAAATGATACCGCACCCTAATTTGAGGCCGGGCCTCATAATTCTCCATAAATCTCCGCATATTCACGGGCAAAGTGTGTAAGTTGTGTGTAAGCTTCGCAATGAGAAAAATGCTGTGATCACAGGGCTTCAGCAATCTGTCGGAACGCCCGTTCCGCTGACTCAAAATCGCTATGTGTGTAAACATCCAGTGTTACACTGGCAGTCGAATGGCCCATCAGGTATTGCAGGCTTTTGACATCCAGCATCGCTTGCTGTGCATTGGTGCAGAAGGTATGCCGCAGGACATGGGGTGTCACGCTTGGAAGCGTGTTCCCATGCTTCTTGACATACTTCCGCCGCATCCCACGCATATAGTTCTCAAGATGCATGGCGACCTTCGGCTTGCCGTCCTTATCCAAAAACAAGAAGCCACTGTATCCATCCACCATCATTTCTACCTTGGGATGCCCACGGTTTTCCAGCACGCGGCGGAAAGCCATATAGACGGTATCCGTCATAGGAATGCTGCGGTTGCCGCTGCTGGTCTTTGGCGGAGCGACGAAATAGGGCTTGTCTGCCGTGCGGCATAACTGCTTATGGATGTGGATACATCGTCGGTCGAAGTCGATGTCTGCCTTGGTCAGGCCATAGAGTTCACTGACACGCAGCCCAGTCCCCAGCAGGATCACAATATCATCATAGTAGTTGTCCTTACCATGATCTCGGATGAATTGCAGATACCGCTCCTGTTGGGCTTTGGTCAATGCGCTTCGTACATAAGCATCATTGGGAATCACATCGGACAACTTGAACTTGAATGGGTTTTTCCGAATCATATCATCATCGACTGCCATTTCAAAGGCTGGCCGGAGAACACTTTGCAGAATGCCGATCGTGTTCTGCTTCAAGCCCTTGTCATGCAGAGAAACGAACCACCCTTTCCCATCAGACAGGCGGACGCTGCGTATCATTCGGCTTCCAAAAGGATCCGTATGGATGCGATTGATAGCAGAGCCATAGGCCCTCATGGAGTTTTCTTTCAGCCCTCGACGTAGGTTGATGTACCGATCCACCAATTCAGCCACGGTGATCTCGCCGCCGGCATAGTCGATCCCATCCAACAGATCACGCTGGATCACTTCTTCTTTTTGCCGCAGTTCCTCCAGCGTAGGGGCGTAGACATAGCTCCATTTCTTGTCACCGTTCCTGTGATAGCGATAAAAATAGGTTTTATTGGGGCGCTGGCCCTCGCCTGAGCGAAAGATGCGCCCTTTCTTATCCTTGCGCTTTTCGGACAATTCTTCGCTCCTTTCTGCCGGAAAGCGCTTAACACGGTGTCTATACTATACACCATGTTTCTGTCGTTTTCCATGTCTAAATTGAATATGAGGACTCCAAATATTTTTCAAGTGCTTTTCTTTTGATCAACCGCTTGCTGCCGTTCCACAGCACAAACGGGCAATTTTCATCATTGGTCATATCCCGCAACTTATTGATACCGATGCCGAAGTAGGCTGCGGCTTCTTCAAGGCTCAGATTAGCCTTTTCCCACACAGGGACTTTATCCTCCATCCGGTTCACCGCCCTTCTCCATATCGAAGCCCAGCAACCATTTGTCGGGAATCGTGATCAGATCAGGCCCTGTGTTGCAGATCCGTTTTACAACATCTGCCTGGCACGAGAATAATCCACCTCTATCCAGTTCTGTCCTCATTTGTTTCCCCGTTTTCGAGGCGTACGCCTCCGAAAGCAGCTCCAGACTGAACAGATACAGTGGAAGCATAGATGCTTTGCAAATGCTGTTTTGCTGTAAATACCGCTGAAACCGGTACAGCATCGTTTCATCCAGCGTCAGTTTCATCAACCGCAGACCCATCTCGTCCACCGTGAAATAATGGAAGCTGCTGTTTTTGCTGAAGTGGATCAGACGGCTGCGCGAGTTTACCCCATGAGCCATCAGATTTTCAATCAGGTTCCACTTGTCACCGAGAAGGATCGAGCTGCCGCATGTCCGTCCATATCCTAACGGCGAGGAATCGACCCGGTCGAGAAATATCCGCTCTGCTTCCTCCGACCAAAGCAAGTTGCTGTCACCAAGATAATAAACCGGGTAATAGTAATACCTGTTCACAAAAATGCCTGACGATCTGGCTCCCTTGTTGTCCCAACCATACTTTTGGGTCAGTTCATAGGCGCTGAAATAGACGAGTTGCTGTCCCATCGCGGACTCTTTCTGGCTCCCAGGCTGCCAGATAACACAGAGTCTCATTGCTGCCAACAGGCAGGCCGCGCCGCGGTGAAGTCGCAGTGTTTTCTTCCAGTTGCCATGCCCATTCTCCGGAGCCAGCGCATGACTGCGGACACGCTGCGCCCGCCCGGGGCTGACCCGCTGAAGATGTTTCAATCCCAATTCCGTCAGGCTCAGGGAGCGAACGATCCTGCGTCGATACCCCTTTATACGCCGCTCCTTCAAGTAGCCCTCCCGTATTAGCGCTGTCACCACACGCCGATTATAGTCATAATACCCCGGCAGCGTTTTTACCAGAGAAACCGGTACTTCGCCGCACAGGCCTATAAAATCCAGCAGCTTTACTGCCATACATCCATTTTTTAATTGCATCAATATATCCTCATTCCTGATCGATCAATTACTCTCTCAACGGCACGTCCGGCCGACTCTCAGAGACAAGCAGAACGCCTGATCAACAAGGCTGCCGGACGCTTCATACTCACAACCTATGATAGGCAAGCATACTTATCTCAGGCTGCCGGAACGGCCTCTTCACCGTTATCCAAAGCCCTTACCTTATAAACCCTACCCCCGACCGTTTTTAAGGCCGAGAGTCCTTGCGCCGCAAGGGTTTCTCCCAAGTTCACGGCACCGAAAATCCGCGCTTCCATTTGAACAGGAATTGGTAGGCGTTTTGGGGTCGTCTCTTACCTATTTTCGGTGCTGCCGTTCCAACATTCACTGTGTTTTTTCAGCCATTCGAGAAATTGCTCCGGCGTCAGTATCCAAATGCGGGTGCTGTCTTGTGCCCCTCGATGACTGCATTGAAACGCAGAGCAGAGCGCTGAGGTGTCGTTGGTCAGAAAGGCTGCTTCCAGGACATCCTGACAATGCTTCAGCTCCAGGTTATCGTGGTCAATAAAGCGCCTGCTTTGGCTGAGATCGTAGATATGCTCATACGCCAGTACGCAGGTGCGAAACCTCGGCTGATCGTGCTTCGGAAATGCCCGATGAATCGCATTCCGCAGCAGTCCTGCCAGGAAGCGGGATCGGTCATTGTCCTCTCGCCGCGGCATGATGCAGGGGAGTTCCATTCTTAGCCAGTCTTCCGCCGCGATCTCAATAGAGGCAGGCAAACCGGCGTCACCGCTTATTTCGGGAATTTCCCGCACGGGCGGCAGCGTTGCCGCTGCGCACTGTCGGAGTTGGATGGCTGCGTCCTCCGCGGAGCGGACAGCCTCTAAAAGCATCTTCCTGCTATGGAAACTGAATTGATCTATTTTGTATCCTTTCATTCATTTCGACTGGTTCATTTTTGCGCAAGAGAAATGCCGATCTTGTATCAAAACAGCACAAGTAACCTCCGTTCTGTCAGCCGGCACACATTCTAAAAGATACAACCAGTGAGATTTTTTACGGCCCGCCCTTGTTTCCATCCGAGACAGATTTACTACATATAGCCATGGGGGTACGCGAGCAAAGGGGCGATGGTGGCAGCTTCCACCCCTGACAAAACTCATATCGGTTTGGCTCGCGTGCGGGCTTTCCGGAAAAGACTCTGATAAAACGGGCGGCTTCCAGCTCGTTGATGTGCTTCCGCAGGCTGGAAGGAGCAATTCCATACTTTTTTGCGTCCTTTTGCGGAAGAATGAAATCCTTCCTTCCGCCGCTCTCCATGGCCATGCAGAAATAGAGAAACCGGCCGCCGGTGCTGAGCGCGTGGAACTGCTTGGAGAGGAGCAGTGAGTTTCCAACCTGAATGAATCGTTTTTCTTTGTTATCTACATTGGCTGATAGGGGCGGTACGATCGTAGGTCCGTGTTTTCGTTTGCTCAAATTAAACTCCTTCTTTCGTGTGAGAATAGGGGTGGATGTCTCATCCCTTCGTAATAAATGTAGAAAACCGGCCCCGTTTGACCACCCATACAAAGCAAAAAAATTACACTCAACGTAGACTTACGTAAACACAGAATGATCTGAATTTACATTAGGTCTACATTGAGTGTAATGCTCTGCGGAAGACTACGTAATGCGTAGAGTTATATGTTATATACAGAGTTCCAAAAAAGAAATTATTGGTTTCCGTTGGGATGGGGTGAAAAAGTTGGGCAGAACGGCCTTAGAACCGTTCTGCCATGGAGCAGCTGACGTTTTTTATTTTCTGATTACTTGTGAGAGATAGTATCCAATCAGCGTAAACAGCGCCATTACGAAAAGATAGTCAATCAGGAAGAGGATCACAGGCTCGGAATAGTCATAAAATACGAAATGGCTCCTGAGCAGCAGGTAGAGTCCAACGCCTCTGCGGTGAAACGCAAATGTGCCATAAAGCGCCCAGAGCCAACCGGCAAGGCGCAGGCTCCACGTCCGCAAAGGCGAGGGCTGTAAGTGCTTGCGCGCCATCGCCAGCATCATGCTCCAGTGAAATCCCAGATGCAGGCTCATACAGACGAAGCCCCAGTAGGCGCAGAGGATATGCGTTTTTTGCGCCGCCTCATAGCCGCCGTGCTTCGGCAGAAACGTGAATACATACCGCGACAGGAGGATACCGCTGACCATCGAGCCGAGCATACAAAGGAGAATCACTCCGACCAACGCTGTCTGGATTATGCGCAGAGGTGTATATTTGCCCTTTCCGATTGCCAACAGCCATTTCCGGTTGAGTACATGGTGCGTAAGAAACAGGGCGAACATTCCCATTCCCAGCCATTCATGCGCCGCCTCGCCCACAAGGCCGTATGCCATCAAAAGCAGCAACGCCACAGTCATCGCGGCATCGACTGCGAGCTTGCATTTCATCGTCGGTTTCATTCCGTTATCCTTTATCTGCGTTTGAAAAAATCGCTTCCAGCCATGCAGCGTAATCCTTGACCCAGCCGCCGTCCGCGCCGAAGCCGTGGGGCCAGCCGTTCAGCACGATACGCCCGGTTGGGATGTCCATGCCGGAGATCACGTCATACTGTTGCTGGAACTGACGGTAGAAGGGGTCTTCCGTGCCGTAGACGTAGAAGGTCGGCGGTAAATTGCCCTCGGACAGCCAGTTAGAGTCCATATTGCCCACGCTGAGGCGGCCATAGAAGGAATAGATCATGCCTGCGGCAGAGGCGTGGGCGGGAACGGAGTCCAGCTTGTCCGGCACATAGGCGCTGTCCAGCACCGTGCCGTTCACGTCCTCGTCGTAGTGCATCAGAAATTCACCGGCCTGAATGCCGCCCGCCGAAAAGCCCATGACGGCGATATCATTTGGGTCAATGCCGTAAACGTCCGCGTTCTTTCGGACAAAGCGGACAGCTCTCGCCACATCCAGTGCCCCCTCCTCCTGCGTATAGGGAGACAGACGGTAGTCCACGATGAAGGTTTGGAACCCCAGTTCCCGCAGCGCTGCGGCGGTGGGGAGGGAATCGGTGTAGTTGCCCCGGAACTGATACGCACCGCCAGCCATCAGCACGACTGCACCCTTTGGCTGTACGCCGTCACGGACGGGGATAGCAGTAACATAGGGGCGGAAGTCATAGTCGTCGAAATAGCCAGTCATGTCCTGCGTAAATTCTGTCTTGGCGGGGACATTGTTTTTCTTCCAGAGATAGAGCACCTGAATGTTTGATGGATCTGCTGCCGTGTTCAGAACGGTTTCATTACCAGCAGGCTCCGGCAGCTTTTGCTGCATGGCGGTGCGGGAATAGTCTGCAATTTTGCCGCTTCCATAGTTATATGCCTCTGGAAAATCGCCCGGCGTGGCTACGGTGTCCTCCGAGGAACCGTCACGCAAATCGTCGGTCATATTAGGATTTGCGGGATAATTCTCATTTTGCTTTGTCATAGCATCCTCGATGGCAGAAATGCCATTTTCAAGATCAGGGGCAGGAGCCTCGGAAGGCTCCTGCCCACAGGCAGTCAGCATTACGCCTGCAAACATGGCAATCAAAATTGCTGCGATTGGTCTTTTACTCATTACAGCCCAAGGGCTGCGGCCCAATCGCGGACGGTGCTGCTGGACACGCCGGAGGAGAAGCGCTGACCGCTCTGCCAGGTGCCGCCGTTTGCTATTTCTTCCAGCAGCGTGCCGCTCTGACCCATGCCGGAGGAGGAAGAGGTGGCAAACGGAATGACGGTCTTGCCGGAGAAGTCGTTGCCCCTTACGAAGTTGTTGACAGGCCACGCTGCAATGCCCCACCAGATAGGATAGCCGATGAACACGGTATCATACTCATCCCAATTTGCGGGGGTGGTCTGGGTCAGGGCGATGTCTCGCAGAGCCTCGTTGTCATGCTCCCGGTTGACACGGCTGCCGTCCACCGTCCAGTCCAAATCAGCGGAGGTATAGGGCGTGACAGGGGTGATCTCGAAAATATCCGCACCCAGTTCATCCGCGATGTCCTGTGCCACGCGCTCCGTGTTTCCAGAGCCGGAGAAGTAGGCCACGAGAATTTTGCTGCCGGTGCCGGGATCGGGCTGCGGGGTGACGGGCGTCATCGTCAGGTAGTTGCGCAGGATCGTTGCCACCTGTGCGCGGGTCGCGTTGCCGTTCGGGTCAAAGCGGTTGCCGGTGGTGCCATTCACCACGCCGTTCGCCCTCGCCCAATCCACGGCGGCAGAAGCGTAAGCGGGGATGCTGCTCTCGTCGGCAAAATCCTGTCCGGCTTCCGCGCTGGGAGAACCGGCGTAACGCCAGAGGATCGCGGCGATCTGGGCGCGGCTGACGGGATCGTTGGAGCCGAAGCGCCCGTTGCCATAGCCGGTCACGATGCCGTTGGCGCTCGCCCATGCCACCGCACCCATGTAGTAGGCACCCGAAGGAACGTCAGAGAAGGCCGTTCCCGTGGCAGCGGACGGGCTGCCCGCGGCGCGGTGCAGAACCGTCACCAGCATGGCGCGGGTCATGGGCGTATTGGGGCTGAATGTGGTAGCGGAGGTGCCGTTCATAATGCCGTGCTCATAGACATAATCCACCGCATCCGCGTACCATGCACCATTCGGAACGTCGTTAAAGATACCCCCTGCCGCCAGGGCCGTCGGAATTGTTGTGATCACCAGCGCTGCCGCTATGACCGCCGTCAGAAGTCGCTTCATCTTTTTCATTGTTGTCATCCTTTCCTGTTGATTTTCTCTGGGCAAGCACCCAGTTCAGTACGTTCTCATCGTCGAACACCACGCTGCCGCCGCCATGGTAATTGTAAATGCCCTTGGCGTTGAAATAGGCGTTGTCCGGAATATTGAGCTGCAAAAGCTGGTCGATCTCGCTATCAGTCAGCCCTGCCTTTTCATAGGCGGCGTGGAGGTTCGCGTAGGCGTCCCGCGCCTTTTGAGAGCCGTAATACTCGTCGTTTTCCGCCATGAAGATATAGACCGCCACCCGGTTTTCTGCCACGGGGTCATAGGTGCCGTCCCACTGGGAGCCGCCGTGGATATAGGCGGCGTAGAGGTCGGGGCGCAGGGCCACCGCCTGAGACATGGTTTCGCCGCCAGCCGAATACCCTGCGGCATAGACGCGGCTGGTGTCCACTGAAAAGTGGTCGATCATGTACTCCGCCAGTTCGTTGGCCTGCCGTGCGGACTTTGCGCCCCAATCGGTGAGCTGACCGGAAACAAGGATCACAGGCTCCGACAGCTTCGTCCACGCCTGCACGCCGTTCCAGCGAAGGTTGCTGCCTGCGGAATCCTCCCCGAACCACATCTCCCCATACCCCGGCATAGCCACGATGAGGGGATAAGTCTTTGCGCTGTCATAGCCGTCCGGCAGATAGTAGCTGAAATGGATGATGCCATCCGCACCGTCCAGCGTCTGGTTTTCGGTGAAGCCGCCCTGTACGGCGGCGTTCTCCGCAGGCTGCTGCGCGACGGCGGCAGTATCGTCACTTTTTGCTGCCGCCTGCGCCGTACAGCCGGAGAGCAGCAGAACTCCCGCCAGTAAACCCGCTAACATTTTTCGCATACCTTGCCCTCCTTCCGAGGAAATACTCGGTTAATCAACCGTTCAGGCCAAGGCCGCTGACCCAATCGGCCACATCGCTCTGGCTGGCACCGCTGGAGAAGCGCTGACCGTCCTGCCAGTCACCGGTGCCCGCCATTTCGGAGAGCAGCGTACCGCTCTGGCCCATGCCGGAGGACGAAGATGTGGCAAAGGGAATGACGGTCTTGCCGGTGAAATCATTGTTTTTTACAAAGGTGTCCACGGGCCACGCTGCGATGCCCCACCAGATGGGATAACCGATAAACACGGTGTCGTAATCGTCCCAGTTTTCGACCTCGGTGGTGGTCAGGGGCACATCCCGCAGGGATTCATCGTCGTGCTCGCGGCTGACTCGACTGTCGCTGTTCGTCCAGTTCAGATCGTCGGAGGTGTAGGGTTCAGCGGGCGTAATTTCAAAGAGATCACCGTCTGCGGCCTCGGCAATATCCTCTGCCACGCGCTTGGTGTTGCCGCTGGCGGAATAGTAGACCACCAGCACCTTGCCGCCGGATGTGGTATTGTCTGCTTCTCCATTTGCGGTATCGTCCGGCGTTTGTGCGGGAGTGCTTTCGGAGGGTGTATCATCGGATGGTGTCTGTGCGGGGGTGTTATTCGTCTTATTGCCGCAAGCAGCCAAAGACAGGATCATTAACACAGCCAACAGCAAGCTGCCGAGTTTCTGAAAGTTTTTCATAAAAATATCCTTCTCGTTGTTTTTATTTCACATTTTCTTGAATCCAGTTTTCAATATGATCCGCAATCACATCGTTGTTCAGATCTTGGAACATGAAGTGGTCATTGCCGGTGATGCCCTCCTGAGGGAGATCCACCACGGTGCAGTTACCGCCCTGCTCGTTGTAAGCATCCCGGAAGTCATAGCACGCCTGACGCATGGCCTGCCACATCATAGTCGCCTGAATCGCAGGGTCACCGTTGTCGATGTAATCGCCAAAGTACATGGTAACAGGGATGTTCTTCTCCAACACAGCCTTGAAGTCCTCGCTGTCCGCACCGGGGGCCCCACCGGGTTCAATGGCAACGATGGCAGCAATGTGGTCGGTGTACTGCACTGCCGTCCAGCCGGGGCCGCCGCCCTGAGAATGAGTCACCAGAATGGAGTTCTTTCCAGTGCGCTCATATACTTCGTCAATGGTGGCGGCTACGGCCTTTGCCACGGTCTCGTTATCAAAATCGCCGCCCATATCAGAGGTCATGC
>ERZ779869.3065-NODE-3065-length-13228-cov-2.915433_pt1 | contig 13228 bp, 14 predicted proteins | sample MGYA00511557_ERZ779869 | MGnify/ENA primary metagenome ERZ779869 (study PRJEB29588, sample SAMEA2154620) | human gut metagenome | biome: human gut; feature: human-associated habitat; material: faeces | place: Denmark | collected 2008/2010 ...
CCGCCGCCAGTTACGGAATCGGCCATGTCAGAACCGAGCTTGCGGTTGGTCGCGCCGGTGTCCACATCGGTGCCGCCGGTCCAGTCGCCCAGCGGATTGATTTCTGCCGTCGGGTACAGCCGCTGAAGGTCTGCCTTTGCAGCGTTGCTCTGGCAGATGATGAGCCGGTTGCCATCGAGGATGTACTTGCCGTCGAACGGATGGGCAGCGTAGATGTCGCGGGCAATCGCCGCAAGCGTCTTCTGCTCGTCCGTGAGTGGGACACCCTTGAAAATGCCGTTGTCGCCGCAGCGGAACCCCTCACTCTGGTTGTCAGCGAGGTGGGCGTCCTGCGGCACGATGGTCAGGTCAATCTGGATGAGGCCAGCGATGCGCCTGATGGCGTTGTGGATGGCCCTGACCGCCTCCGGCATGAGCAGAGGGGCAGAGGTCTCGACGATGACGTGACACACGCCATGCCCGATGAGTACCTCCACCGCAACCTTCGGGTCCGGCTGGACCTGATAGGCGATGTCCACGATAGCGCCGGCGATGCGGTCGGCAATCTTGTCCGGGTGGGACGGGTTTACTTTCTCAATCATGAATAGCCTCCTAACTGCCCAGCTTAGTTACTGAGCATGATGTCAGGAATCAGGAAGATGATGGTAGCATCTGCCGCTTCCTTCGCTCTCGCCCTGTCGGGCAGCTTGGACACCATGACATTCTGCGCGAAGAACATAGAGCCGCTGTCATTGGCATCCGTGATGGCGAGGTTTGCCATCACATTGCGCTCCGCGCACTGTTCGAGGAAGGCTACATCGGGAGAATCCTGCTGAAGCGTGATGGTCAGCTTGCCGGCCTTGTTCGCGTTCAGGATATAGGTGCTGTCGCCCTTCACACCCTTCTTCAGTGTGACATTATCCTCGTCACGGGCGAGGGTGAACATACTGTCACCGAACATACGGAGCTGCCGGTTGTTGTAGGTGATATTCACCTTCATGGGGTCATAAGTCTGCAACATGGTTTCTCACTCCTTCCTTACAGCGACACACGGAGGACGCCTTTGGTCTTTACCTGATGCACAGCGCCGGACAGCAGGGCCTCCCACGTGATGTCGGGCATCACACGGTTGCGGCGCTGCTCCTCGGTGCTATCCGCATACTTCGGGATGTTGATGGTGAACACACCGGCGCGGGTCTCCGCGTCTCTGGCAATGATGTTGTGGTCCTCGTCCGCAGCCTCGGCCAGAGCCTGGGCAGGAGCGGTAGCGATAAGGCCGAACCCGTCATCGCCGTAGTTGATGTTGGCGTTTTCCAGCAGCATATCGTAGAGCAGATCGCGCATCCGCTTGGCAATCCAGTCCGCGCCGAGCACGATGTCGATGAACTCACCGTCAAGGCAGGTTCCGTCTTTGACGTACTGCCGCTTGTACTCCTCCGTCAAATAGTTGACGTGATTTTCCAGCAGCGCATCCCGCTCGCCCTCCGTGAGCTTGGGCAGGGAGATGAGCTTCTCGCCCTCGCTGGTATCGGCGTTTCCGTCCTGCGGACGCTTGAACTTCCACGTCACGGACTTCGGATAGAAGGGGCCGACGTTGCCGGTGTAGGAGGCGTCAGGCTCCTCACTCAGATACTGCTCATCGGTGTAGATGACAGCAGCGCGGGAGGTCACGCTGGCGAACTTCTTGTTGCTGGTCTGGCCCATGTAGAACTTCCGGTGGTCCTCGACACCGGCCCCCAGCTCCGCTTCGGACGGTTCGCTGGCCTCTGCGAACTTGGCAAGGGCGATGACATATTCGTCCTCGTCCCGGTCAGTCAGCAGGTAGTACCAGTCGTTGTCCACGTCGGACTGGAACTGCTTGATGGCGTTGATGAGGTTGTCGGCGGCGCTCACCGTGTCCGTGCCATTCACGAACTCAGCGGTTGCCTCGACAGCCACAGGGACGCCCAGAAGCTCGTCCTCAAAGACATCCACCATCTCAGGGATAGTGTCTGCCTCGCCGCCCTCGGTGGCTGTGTAGCGCACCACGGCCCCCTCAACGGTGGCGGTGTAGGTCTTGCCGCCCTTGGTAAAGCTGGTGTCAGCGAACAGGGCAGCGAGCTGGTCTGCGGTGGTGACTTCGGCATCCGTGGTGATTTCCACGACCGCATTGTCATCCCCGCCGAGCCTGACCCACAGGTCCTTGCTGGCAGCGATGGAGGGTTCTCCTGCGAACGTCACGGCAAAGGACGCCGTGGTCGCGGGGGACGCGCTGGGCGGGTTAAAGCTCACAATCTTGAACTTGTCCAAAAGGGTTTCCGCAAGGGTGGTCTTGCCCTGATTGAACAGGGTGGTCGCCTTGCGGACGATTTTCGCGTTGGGGCAAGGGCCGTCAGGCCCGTAGACTGCTTCGACGCTCGCTACATCTCGGTACGTATCAACCGGGTATTCGCCGGTGGTAGACACGAGCAGGATGTCGAGGCTTTCCTTCTCGGTGGGCAGCGCGTCCCGCTGCACCACGACGATTACGTCTTTTGCCATAAGGCGTTCCTCCTTCTTAGGTTTTGATGTCTCCCGGGGTGGCTCCCGGACGCAGCACAGTGGTGGTCGGCACTTCATCAGTCCGCACATAGGAAATGCGAATGTCGAACCCATAGCGGCGAACGGAATCCTCCACAAGAAAACTGGTGCGATTTGTGACAGCGCCCACGTTGCTGATAACGATGTCTCCGTGCTCCGTCGAAAGGCTGCGCCCGTTCAACAGGAAAAAGCCGTGGGCTTTCTCGCACAGCGACAGCGCCTCGTCTTCTCCGAAGACGTAACCGTCATCAGTATCACGGTTCATGCTGCAAAAGGTGAAGGACAGGGTGGCTGATACCGGTTCAGAACGAACCAGCTTGAACTCATCGCCTTCGCTCACCACCTCACGCAGTCCGAACCAATGGTCGGAAATGCGCGGAGCCAAAACGCTGTAGTAGCAGTACGGGAACTCCGGCATATCAGCGATCTGCTCGGAGAGATTGACCGGATGCCCGAGGTGGGCTTCCAGCCCTGCCACAATCACGTTCCGCACCTGTTCAAAAGTCATGCCTTCTTCACCCCCTCCACAAGATAGCGGTGCATCGGGTGGATGGAGTTGTGGGATAGCTCTTGCTTGACGGTGTACTGCTGACCGTCGTATGTGTCGAGGATGATTTGTCCCGGCTCAATGTCCACGGGGTCATCCGTATAGAGTTTCTGAGAGTTCTGCGTGTACGACCCTTCCGGTAGCTGCTTCCAGTCCAAATTAGACAGCGGCATCACCACGCCCCAGAAAGACGTGACCGTCTCATCAACTGGTTTTGACTGTCCTCCGGGGCCGCGCACGTAGGTGCGCTTTATTACCGTCAGAATGTGCAGCAGCGCCCTCGGAAGTCTCGGAGTGTTGTAGAACATAGGTCATTCCTCCACTTTGTAGGCGATGCGGTCCCGGATGTGCGTACCGGTCTCGTACAGCGTGGTGTGCTGCGTCTTCTTGGAAAAGTTGGACGGCGGCTTGACCCGGTTATCGTCGATGAAGTTTTGGACCATCTGCGCTGCCTGAGCGCCGATGGCGTTTGCAGCGGCTGTCGCAGACGCCCTCCCATCAATCACCTTGTTCACCTGTTCGGAGACAAGGGAACCGAGCTTCTCCCGGTCAGCGTCAAAGCTGGCGCGGAGGAAAGAGCGTTCCGGCATCTTTTCAGTGCCGTACTCATGGATTTGAGCGACCTTCAGGACTTCGGAATCCACTTCGCCAACGATGCCGACCACAATCTTCTTGCTGGACATTTCCTCGCAGGCGGATTTCAACCGTAGGAAGTCCGAGAGGATGGCATCAATATTCGGCATATCAATACCTCCTGTACAGGTTGATGAGCTGTTTCCACGATTCCGGAATGGACTTGTCGAAGTTCCAAGTCACGTCCGAGATGGAGAACGAAGACAGGCCCTGAGAGCCGTTCTGCAAGTTGGTGTAGATTTGCGACACCATATCCCATAGCAGCCCTTCAAGGTCCGAAGGTAAGGTCTGAGGGTCATCAGCTGTAGCATCTTTCGGCAGGACATAACCAGCCGTGTAGCTAACCTCGATGACCCTCATGGGCGCTACGATGTCGTAGGCCAGACCCCTTCGATACCCGGCCTTTAGCCATCCCTTGTCTCGGTAGATGACCCCGATTTCTCCGGTCTGAGCGTAGTCATAGGTTTCCGGGTCAACAATCTTGCCCTCCTGCTTGACGTACTCGACGCTGATGATGGGGTACTCCAACAAGACGAGTTCCTGCTGGCCGTCTGCGTCATACCACTGGTGGTACGAGTGTCGGCCTAAATGCCTGCCGATTTGCCGCTCGATCCACGATGAAGCTCTGTTAATCAGCAGCGTGATAATCTCATCCGTTCTCTCGTCTTCGATGTCTGCAAGACCCAGCATCAGCTTCATCCGGTCGAGGGTCGTTAATGCGTTATCTGCAAGCATATAGACCTCCTATGCGGACAGGCGGCGATTACTTCTCGCCGCCCGTTTCCGTCTTCTTCACTTCCGGTTTCTTGACCTCCGGCGCGGGAGCCGCAGCCGGGGTCTTTGTGGCGCTGGGACCGGCAGCCTTGTTGCTGGTCGGACCCACAGGCTTATAAATCCTCGGCATGGTACGGCCCTCCTTACACGGGCTGGACGTGCTTGTCGCCCAGCACAACGGCCAGCGTGGTGCTGGTAGCAGCAGCGCCGGACGCGGTGATTTTCACGTAGTTCTTCAGACCGAGCAGGTCGATGTCGATATTCACGACGTCGCCCACTTCCAGCTCCTCGGTGGTGAAGGTGCCGCCTTCGGTCTGCTTCTCGGGGAAGACCAGCTTGTCTGTGACGGCCTCGTAGGAGCTGTTATCATCACTGTGAGTGATGGTCAGGGTCAGCGCGCCAGCAGTGCCGATGACCGCGCCGATGACACCGGACAGAAACCCGGTCCTGTCGAGGGCTGCGCCGGAAGTATAGGGCTGAACCTTGACGTTCTGAATCAGTTCTCTTTTCATCTTAGGCTACCTCCTGTTTTGATTAGACAGGAACAGCGACCTTGGTCGCCACAGCGAAGCTCTCGTCGTGACGGAGGCCGGTGTCCACGTTGTTGATGGCACGAATCAGGGTCTGGTCGTTCTCAAAAGCAGAGACCAGATTGCCAGCATCATCAGTCCACGCACCCTCGCGGCTGGTCTCGATTTCGAGAGCGCCCTGCTCGCCGATCACGAGGTCATTCCAGTTGCCAAAGATGATGGAGGTCTTGCCGCTGGCAGTTTCCAGCAGGTTGGTGGTGCGGTAGGGGTAGCCCGCCAGAGTGCCGTTCTCGTTCATCTCCTGCGCGAAGATGAAGCCGCCCACGTTATCGCGCAGGGACTTGAAGAACTGCTCCACGCTGGTGTTGAACACGAAGCCCAGACCGTCAGCGTAGACGTTGTTCTTCAGGACGGAGGCGATGAGGTAGTTGGGGAAAGCGGCGGTCAGGACGCCAGCAGAGCTGGCATACAGCTCATCCAGCGCGGTGACGTCGATGTTCTGAACGCCCTTGTTCTTGGTGATACCCAGAGGCTGGAACTCGCCGCCAGTGCCGTTCAGAGCACCCCAGTCAACGCCCAGAGCCATCTGCTTGGTCACGTCCTGACCGACGATGACGTCATTATCAAAGTTGGTGGAGCGCAGCAGGTCGTTGCTCATGGGGATGAGAGCGGTCAGCTTCTTCGCGGACAGCTTCAGGTTGCCGAACTTGGGAGCACTCTTGGGAATGGCGCGGTTCTCACCGGTGAACATGGCGCGGGAGCCGGTCTTGATTTTGGGGATGTTCAGGTTGCCGTTCGCCATACCGAGCCTACGAGCACCAAGGCTGTAGATGACAGTCGCGGGGTACAGCAGCTCGATAATCTCGTTGGCATACACCTCGGGGACCAGATAGCCGCCGTCGGTGGGAGAGGTCACGGACAGAGCCTTGAACTCACGGGCCATCTCTGCATCGCCAAACTTGCGCTCGGCGGTGAAGGCAGCGCGGTCAATGTCGCCACCGGAAGCATGGATGCACTTCACAGCGCGACCAAACATACCGTAAGCAGCCTTGCGGCGCTCGGGAGCAGACATGGACGCGATGCGGGTTTTGAAGCCGCTGGCACCATTGCCGTCACGGGAGGCACCGGTGGAGAGGAACAGGCTGGCGTACTTGCGCTGGGGAGCGGCCTTGGGAGCGCCAGCACCAGTGGAGGAAGGACCAGCAGCGCCCTTGCCTTCACCGGCAGCGCCTCCACTCTTACCATCACCACTGCGAGCGCCGCAACCGGCCTTGCCCTCGTCGCCAGAACCCAGCATACCGGACAGGGCCTCCATAATCTTGCCGATGAGTTCGTCACCGTCAAAGCCCTTACCTTCGCCTTCGCCCTCGCCCTCACCGGCGGGAGCGCCTTCACCTTCGCCCTTACCCTCACCGTCGCCAGCGGGAGCGCCCTCGCCGTCATCGGCAGCGTTCATCTCATCCAGCACAGCAGAGAGTTCGGCCAAAATATCATCGGTGGTGATGTCGTTCACGTTTTTGCCAGCCTCAGCAAACTTGGCGGTCAGGTTAGAGAACACCTTTGCAATCAGCTTGGCGAGCTGTTCTTGGGTCAGTTTCATGATTCGTTTACCTCCTGATAGTTTTAGGGGACAATCTCAAAAATGATGTCGGACTGTTTGGCCTTCTTAGAAGCCTGTTTCGGCTTCTTCGGAGGCTGGGGATTCTTTGGGGGTTGCGGATTGCCGCCCTCACCTTCGTCATCAAGGTGGGCGGCGGGTTCCAACAGCGGTCCGAGAATATCTACAAGCTCGCGGACAACCGCAATGAAGGGCTTCAGCGCGTTGAGCCGAGAGCGGGTAATCTTACCTGCTTTCGCCTCAATCCGCAGCTCCTCCGCAAGCGACTTGACCTCATCAATCTTGGCTTGGTCGTTCATCGCCCAAGTGACGATGGAAACCTCCCACAGCTTGATTTCCTTCAAGTGCCGGATGCCGTTCTCCTCATCGTAGTCAGCAGTGATCGCGTCATATCCAATCGAGAGTTCATTCAAGACGCCATCTTTGAGCAGCGTCTTGATGTCCCGCCCTCTCTGCGTGTCGCTGATTTTGCCCCGGATATAGAGACCTTTTTCATCTTCACGCAGTTCGAGCGGTTTGCCGATTGGCAGGTCGCAGTCATTGTGCTGCGATAAAATCTTGATGCGGTCAAAATCCTCCCTGATGGTTTTGGAGAACGCGCCTCGTTCGATTACGTCCCTGCCGCTATCGACATTGCCGAAAACGGCGGCGTAGCCTGAGAATTCTCCGCTTTCCTCGTTCGCGTCCTCCAACTGGAACACGAACGATTTGTACTCGTGTGTCGGGTTATCCGACTTCTGGCCGTGTGCAGAAGTCCGTCTACCCATTCGTGCCATACGGATTTACCTCCTTTCCTCAGAGTTTAGGGCTTATCTTAAAAACCGCCGTAGGTGAGATAACACCGGCAGTTAATAAGCTGTTCCGCACGTCCATCCTCCGGGTCACGCGGGAAACGCAGACCGTTGGAGAACCGCTGGTCGATGCCGACGGTTTCGCCGTCCATATCAACATGGTCGGGACGCGGGTTTTTCTGCGGCCTATGGTGCCACGTCTTTGTGGCGGCACCGGCAGCCTTCATCATATCGAACTGGCCTGTGGAGAGGGCCGTCGAGGTTTCCTGCCGAGCAATGAGCTTGGCACGAGATTCCGTGCTGCCCATCTCAGACTGGATTTCCTTCTTCAGCTCGATCTGGCTCTTGCCCTCCGAGATACCGCGCGAGATGATGCGGGCGATATTGTCTCTTGTGGTCTGCTCGATGCCAACCACACGCTTGCCGCCATTTACCTTGGCGGCAGACACGAACTCAGGCCGTTGGATTTCCACGAAGCCGTAGGCATCCCCAGCCACCGTCGCGCCGTCCTCATAGGCTGCTTTCCAGCATGGCGTGAGTAGCTGAATCAGCTTTCTGGCCTCGTCTGTCCAGTTGAGCAAGCCGGATGCAATCGCGTCCGTGAGTTTTAGCTGGTCCTCCTCGGAGAGCATCGCCCACAGCTCAGGGCTGAACGTGCCATCCGGCAGCAGATACTCCTGTAACGGGAAGAACAGCGGGTCATCGCCGTCGGCTTTGGCCGTGAGGCCAAGAGCCTTCGTGACCGCCGCCCGCTGGTCGGAGAAATGCTTGTTGACTGCGGTCAAAAAGCGCCGCTCATTTTTCAGAGCGGCTTGGTCTTCTTTCCGCAGCATCGCGGAGATGTTTACCCGCCGGCGAGACTTAATGCCTTTCGCATCAGGCATATCCACCGGCTGGATGATGTCCTCTTGGAGCATGGCCTGCGTGACCGCAGCGGGGTCATCGCTCTCTGTCAGGAACAGGTCGTTTATGGAGACCTTGAACACATCACCGCCCTTGGTGTCGGGCAGGCCAAGCAGCTCGCGGGCTTCATTCTTTGTAATCAGCCCCGCATTGTAGGCGTCCAGCGCTTTGGCCTTGTTGAAGTCTTGGTCATAGGGGACTACCGGGTCAAAGCGCCACACCAGCCCGTCCCCGAACATCGGGAGGAGCTGCTTGTTGATGGCCTCCTCACGTGCCTGAATTCGCGGTGTGAGCACGTTCTTGGCGTAGATGTACTGGGCTGCGTCTGCGGTGGCGCGGTTGCTGTTTTCGGTGATGCCCATAATTTCACGGGGGACACCGAAGTGTTCCAGCACCGCGTCACGCATAGCGATTCGGCTTTCCGTGAAGCCCAGCTCTCTGGTGTCACTCGACCCGAACGCCTTGACATCGACGTTTCCAGTGAGGGCTGCGGCCTTGTGGCTGTTCTCAACGCCCCGGTGCTTCTGATTCCACCGGGCCATGAACGCATCACTCTGGTCATTGGTGGCGTCCGGCATCAGGAACACAAGGGACGGCTCGGCATCGTTATAGAAGAACCGCTTTTGGAACTTCGCGGCGTACTCATCAATCTCCACCTCGTCCGCGATGCTCTCCGCGACGCCGAGGCCGCGGAGGAATGGGTCAAGCGGATTGAGCTGCTTCATCACGAACATATCGTCCACCGGCACGTCCATTGTCAGGCCAGAGGGGGATAGAATCTGGTACGTCGGACTTCCGAGGTATGGGGTCATCTTCACCCAGTACGGCGGCACAGGCCATAGCTCCACGGGCCGGCCATCGTCATCCCGCTCGATGAGCAAGAAGCTCTCGCCCACCAGCAGAAGGTAGATTTCGTGCAGCCGCCAGATGGCCGAACCGGTCATCTCATAGAGCGGGTTCGGCTGGTCCATGAACCGGAGGAAGGGGTGACTGGTGATTTCCGTCTCCGTGCCATCCGGCTCAACGCGCAGTAATTTGCCCCCGATGTTTGCAGTGTCGCTGGCAATCCTGTCCACGACGGCAAGCCGGGGGCTTTTCGAGAACATATTCAGCCATTCGGCTGTGTTCAAAGTTGGGGGTCTGCTCCAACGTGAGACGAAGCTGCCGGCCTTGTCCGTGTACTGCTCACGGACCCGGCGCTTTCCGATCTCAATGTTAAAAATCCTCATCTTGCACCTCGCTTAGAAGGAGAAGTGGAATTCCGACCTGCGTTCCAGCTCAGAGAAGGCGTCGCTGGTAGCGTCCACCATGTCTTTGAACTTACTGGCCGGGAAGCTCTCCATCTGGGAAAAGTAACTTTCGTTCCAGTCTCCGACAACCACATCGAAGTTGCCGGCTTGCCACTCAGCGGCTCGGCTCTGGATTCCTTGCTGCCGCTGACTGGCTCTGTGCGAACACTGAAACCGGACAGCAAGCGAACGAAGCTCTGCGCTTGGTCCTTGCCGGCTTGTCCGGGGTCTTGCGGGAGCCGCACCCGGACGTTGCCATACTTTGCGTTGTCCACCTCGGCGGTGAGCTTTATCAAGGCCCGCACATCGCTGGCAGACAGCCGCTTGTTGATGACGTCGATGATGACAAAACTGCCGTCGGCGCGTTTCCCCATCAGCACACCAGCTGTGTACGCGGGGTCGCCCTTCTCGGTTTCCGGTGATGCCGCGAGGTCCCACGCTCTTACGTAGGATGTGACATCGGCAGGGGCACACGGCAGCATATTGCGTACCTGCGTCCGTTTGAAATAGAGGCCGGCGGCTTGCTTGATTTTCCAGTTACCGTAGAGCAGACGTTCTCGCTCCACGGTAGGCAGCGCCTTCAGCGTTGCCAAGTACGAGGGGTCGCGCTGCATGAGCAGCTTGTTGTCCTGCAACGTACTGTTGATGAACGACACCGAGCGAGGCTCGGCCTTTTCTTCATCAGTTGTCAGGTTGAACTGCTTCCACAAGTCCTGCTTTCTGTCGGCCCAATACACTTTCTCATCCCTGCGGATGAACCAACGGACTTTGCCGCACCGTTCTTCAATGGGGTAGCCGCTATCTTGGTCAATCCACCACGATATGAAATTCGCCACCCAGCTATCGGCGTCAGGGTTGCAGGTCGCCCGAATATACGGCTTTACGCCACACATCGAGCGGTTACGGGACAGCATATAGAAAAAGACGCTCTCCGAAAAGTGCGTCAATTCGTCAAACATTATGAGCGGAATCTGCGAGCCTTGCCAGTCGTACTTGGTCGATTCCATCTCCAAGTGCGAGAACGTAATTGTGGCACCGCTCGGGAACACCCACATCGGCTTTGGGGATAGCTTCGGCGTAGCTCCAAGCAAGCTGTATATGTTGAAGCTCTCGGACCAGAGACCGCCGGGGCTTAGGATTTGCGGATTAGTGCGTCGGAAGGTTACGGCAGCAAACTGTTTGTTGCCGATGTGCCGTAGCGGTTCGAGCAGAAGTGCATAGCTCTTGCCGCCGCCCGCAGCCCCGCCGTAAATGCAGATGTCGGCAGAGCAAGCAAGGAACTTTTCCTGCTTGCCTTTCTGCGGTCGGAACACAACCTTCTCCACGCGCTACTCCACCTCCTCCTTTTCGGGGAGATATACCTGCACCTGCTGGAACTCCAAGGGCTTTCCATCAGCGCCGGTAACTTCGGTCTTAGATACATCCCGCCAGTGTTCGCGCTTCCGGTTTTTGAGCCAGAATATCTGGGCCGTAGTGCTCGGTGGGATGTAACGCTTTTTCGTTCTCAGGTCGCCCAGCTTGGTTGTGCCGTCCTTACTGACCTCGATTAAGCGTTCCTCCTCATCTACGAAGTAGCCCTGCGCTGACTGGTACAGGCTGCGCTCAATCTTGCTGTCAGCTATCTCTTTTCCCTCGGCCAGCGCATTTGCGAAGGATTCATGCTCTTTTTTCCATGAGCAAATTGTCTTTCGTGAGACGTGCATGGCCTCGGCAATCTCAGCGTCAGTAGCACCACGGATGGCGAGTGACCACGCCCAGTCATCGTGGAACTTCTGATTGTACACGACATTAGCCATCTAAAAAATCAGACCTCCTACTTACTGTCGAGGTACTGCTGGCAGAGCTGCGTGATGCCGCTGTACAACGCCTTGGCATCGAGCTGGCCGGAGCCTACCATCGTGTCCAAGGCTTTCTTGATGACCTTGGCGTCCTCGGCGGGGATTTTGGTCTTGCCAATCACCGTCTCGATGGGGACGTACCTCTTGTTATCCGTCGTTTCGACCCAGCCCTCAGAGCACTGCATCACGTTGCGCTGGAAGATTTTCAGAATCAGCTCCACCGCCGTAGCCACATTCTTGACGTTGTAGGCAGAGCCAACAGTTTCCTGCGCGTCCAGCCAAGCGTCGTAGTCGGCCATACGAGCCAGCCACACGTCGCTGGACGATTTCGCGCGATCTTTCGCCTCGTCGATGACCTTCTTCGCCGCGTCAAGTTCGTCCGGCAGGAACACCAGCGACAGGGTTTGAAACGTCAGGTTTGCCTCCGAGATGCTGATGCTGGAAAACTTGTCGAGCAGCGCCAGCGTCTTGTCATCCAGGCCGCTGTACTGTTTCAGGCTCGTGTCCAGAATCTGCTCGTACAGAGCTTTCAGGGTGGCGGGGTCATCCTGACCGGCAATCGCGTTGTGGGAGAGCTGAATAGCAATCCGCTGCTCTTTACTGAGCGGGTCATCCGTGGCAAGGCAGGTGATGGTGGGCAGCCCTACCTCGATAGCAGCCCTCGTCCGGTGGTTCCCGGACAGGCACAGCCAGCGGTCATCGTCATCCTTGCACAAGAACGGGGTGGAAGTGAGCTTACCATCCCGACGGATATTCTCGACCAGCCGGTTGAACTCCTCGTGCTTCATGTACCGGGCGTTCGTTTCCAGCAGCTTTATTTCTCGCGGGTCGATTTCCAGCGTGAATACATTCATCATTCGTCCTCCTTAGCACCAATCTGCGAGTGCTTCTTCTTCCAAAGTTCCAACCCCTCAGCCAACGTCCACTGGCCCATAGGCGCACCGTAGTTGAGCTGATAGCCGGAGTTGTAGTAGATTTTCGACATATCCGTCTCGTTCTCATCGACACCGGGGAGCTGCTTTTTGTTCAGGAGCTGGAACAGCCCGCGATACTTCATGCTCACGGGTCGCTTGGTAAAGGCTGTAGTCACGAGCGAACGGATGCGGTGGTTGGTTAAGCGTTCTGCGTATAGCTTTGATTCACGGCTTAGGGCCGCGTATAAGACGAGTTTAGCGAGACGTTTATATTTGGTGGGGGCGATGGGAAAGTCGCTTAGAAGGTACATTGTGGGCGTCTCTATGTGCTTATCCCAGTTGGACAGAGTGGGGGAGGCTGAGAAGGCGTACACACCAATCAGCTTGTTGTCCACCAGCACCCCGAAGCTCGCGGTCTCGCTGCCAGGTTTGATGTAGGGGTTCATGTACTGCGAACGCAGCGCCCGGAAATTCTCGCTTTTCAACGGGACAATCCGCATGGTGTCGCCGATGTCCTCGTCCTTCCCAAGCCTCTCCACCATCAGGCTCGCCACCTGCTGGTGCGGGACGATGATGCGGGACTTCGGCGCTTTGGAGTACACATACAGCGGGACGCCCCTGTTCGTGGTCTGCGAGATGCCCATGAGGTAGTCCGAGAACTCCTCCAACTCATCGTTGGTGCCGAACATGAAATAATCCCGCTCGGTCAGCTTGCGGAACATCTCGAAGATTTTGTCCTTGTCAATCATGTCGTACTCCGGCGGGTCCCACGCGATGATACTCTCAATGACCTTGAACATCTTCTCGTAGTCGCCGGAGTAGAACGGCGGGTAGCAGACGAAGCCTTGGTCTT
>ERZ779869.3073-NODE-3073-length-13209-cov-3.295271_pt1 | contig 13209 bp, 10 predicted proteins | sample MGYA00511557_ERZ779869 | MGnify/ENA primary metagenome ERZ779869 (study PRJEB29588, sample SAMEA2154620) | human gut metagenome | biome: human gut; feature: human-associated habitat; material: faeces | place: Denmark | collected 2008/2010 ...
CGCGCCATAGCAATAGTTCAGCTATATATAGAGGAACGCTTCATCGAGCCGCCCGGACGGAAAAAGTTGCCCTTCAGTCTTGCTTTTCACCAGACGCTGAGCGTAGCGGCGGCGTCGGGGGAGCTGCGCCCGCGAGAGCTTGCCGAAAGGGTGCTGGCGCTTCCCCCGCTTGCTGGAATTTCAAAGGAGGATTACCGCACGCTGCTTATCTCAATGTGCGAGAACGACTACCTTGAAATGACTGACGAAAAAGGGCTGATAATCGGTCTTGCCGGGGAGCGGCTGCTTTCTTCCTTCAAGTTTTACGCGGTCTTCAAGGACAGCGAGGACTATACCGTCCGCTGTCGCTCAGACGAGATAGGCACGATCACTACGCCGCCTCCCGTGGGCGACCGCTTTGCCCTTGCCGGGCGAGTCTGGGAGGTCGAGGAGCTGGACGTCCGACGCAGGCTGATATATGTCCATCCGGTGGAGGGCAAAATGGAGGTGTCGTGGCCGGGCGACTACGGCGAGATACACACGCGCATACAGCAGCGCATGAGGCGGGTGCTTGAGGAGGATGACGTTTATCCTTATCTCAAGCCCAACGCGCAGAAGCGCCTTGCAAATGCCCGGCGGCTTGCACGAAGCACCGGAATGCTTGAGCATTCGATAGTGCACCTCGGCGGGTATTCATGGTGTCTTTTCCCGTGGCTCGGGACACGTTCCTTCCGCACGCTGAGGAGATTTATTGCTTCGAATGCCTCGCGTTTCCGTATCAGCGGACTTGACTACGAGGGCTGCTGTTACATTACCTTCAGAATGGAGGGCGGAAACGATTACGAGCTTGCGCGTGATCTGGCAAAAAAGGTCGCAAAGGAGGGGATCGACTGCGCCGCACTTGTCGGAGAAGGGGAATGTCCGGTGTTTGAAAAGTACGACGAGTACGTGCCGCCGTCTCTGCTTCGACGCGCATACGCCGCCGATAAGCTCACCCCGCGCGAGGCGGAGCAAAGGATCATCGAAATATTCCGCGAATATCCCGACGAGCCTCTTTGAGAATCGGAGATCAAAGTATCAGTATTTGCGTTTTGATCCAACCGTTCCGTAGAGCGGGAGCAAGCCACCGCCATACGGGAAGCTTAATAAATTATATAATACCTGCCGTGCGTCAGCGCGGCAGGTATTTTTTGTCGATGATATCAAACAGAATTGCTCCGACTACCACGATAAGCAGGGTCATCATTATGTATTCAAACATCGGACCGTAATGATCGACCGCTCCGAGCGGGTCTGCTTTGACCGCAGGATATATCCGATATATCAGCGCGGCGCACACAAGCGAGATCACGCTTATCCCGCAGGAAAGCACCGTCATGGCTTCACGGCTTATCTGTGAAATTGAGTTTAAGAGCTTATGTTTGAGCTGCTTTTTCTTCATTTCGCACCTTATATGATAAAAATACAGAATATTTATTCAAATAACATGATTGTGAATATCGGGCGATTTCATACAAAATATCGCACATAAAAAGAATTTATGAGTAAATTATATCACAGGAAACCCGCAAAAACAACATGTAATATTATGAAAATGCAGGATAGCCCATTTGCACGCCTGCTAACTTCGAATTTATTTGACAAAAAAATGTGTGAACATTATCAAAAGAATATGTATTTATATTTATTATTTTGGCTTATTTTTTGCATATAATAATTTAATTCTATGAAAAAATGCACAGTTGAAAAGCTCTGGGTCATTATTTGTTCATATTGTTTACAAACTTTCGTGTTTTTCGCAACCGAAATTATGAATAAATTAGTGATAAAATATTGCCATCAGGACAACTGGAGTTCACACAGTGTCCTAAATTTATAGAAAGGATGTCCCGAACGGGACGAAGATAACATGAAGCATCAATTAAGAAAACACCAGCCGACGAAGGCGGATTACCGCGGATTGGTACAGATACGCGGCAAGGTACAGTGCATCCTCGGAAATGACGCATACTACAGATTGTATGAGGTCAGACGTGCCGGTATAAGGTCGTATGCCATAAACGTGTCTTACGGTAAGGACAACGTTTACTGTATGCTGGGGTACGGCAGGTCAGCCGCCTGCGGAATATTCGAAAAAGTTGTTGAGGGCTTTGTTACTCCCGCTACACTTCGCGATGTTTTGGCAGACTGGGAGAACGAACGCCGTGGAGCGGTGTGAATTACACGTCGGGCATAAAAGCAATGAGCCGTAGGAGCTCAAAATGCGGAAGAACTATTTACAAATCGCGCGGTGTGTGGTAAAATAGATCAAATGATCGTATGATCGACCGATTCCGCAAAGATGCCGCACGTCGGCAGAGGAGGAAACACAATGAGATGTCCGAACTGCGGCTGCCTTGAAAGCCGCGTTATAGATTCGCGTCAGAATATCGACGGCAACAACATACGCCGCCGCCGCGAATGTCTGAACTGCCAGAAGCGCTTTACCACCTTTGAGGTGATAGAGTCCGTTCAGCTTGTCGTTATCAAGAAGAACGGCTCGCGCGAGCTGTTTGACCGCTCAAAGCTGCTTGCGGGATTGCTTAAGGCGTGTGAAAAGCGTCCGGTGAACGCCGAGCATATCGCTGCCGAGATCGAGTCGGAGCTTCAGAATTCACTGCGGCAGGAAATTCCCTCGGGAGATATCGGCGAGATGGTCATGCGCCGTCTAAAGGCGGAGGATGCTGTGGCTTACGTCAGATTCGCCTCCGTTTACCGCGAGTTCAAGGATATTGAAACATTCATCCGCGAGCTGAACGACATAAAGCGCGACCCCGGCGACAGCGCATCCGGGCAGAAGGATACGCAGTGAATACGTGTCGGAGTGCTTATTTGACCGTAATTATTATTCTTTTGATATGAAAAACGGTTGGAATCCGTGGCACGGATGCCGCAAAATAAGCGAGGGGTGTCTTAACTGTTATGTTTACCGCATAGACGGCAGACACCTGAAGGATGCTTCCGAGATAGGAAAGAATTCAGATTTTGATCTGCCCGCGCGTATGAGTCGGGGCAAGCCCGCAATACCGTGGGGAGAAACAGTGTGGACCTGTTTTTCTTCGGATTTCTTTCTTGAGGAAGCCGACGGGTGGCGCGCCGAGGCATGGCGCATGATAGCCGGGCGTCCCGACCTGCATTTTATTATGATAACAAAGCGGATATCCCGTTTTGGCGTTTCGCTGCCGCCCGACTGGGGCGATGGATATTCCAATGTTACGATAGGCTGTACCTGCGAGAATCAGCGCAGGGCTGACGAGAGAATGCCGCTCTTTCTCGCAGCGCCGATAAAGCACCGAATGATCATCTGCGAGCCAATGCTTGAGTATGTGGATTTTACCCGTTACCTTGACCCCGCCGCCGTTGATTCGGTGTCGGTCGGCGGAGAGTCGGGGGAGGGAGCAAGGCTTTGCAGTTTTGACTGGGTACGGCAGGTGCGGGATGACTGCGTCGCCGCCGGAGTGCCGTTCCGTTATCATCAGACCGGGGCGGTGCTTGAAAAGGACGGCAGAATATACCGTATTCCCCGCCGACTACAAGAGGAGCAGGCGCACCGCGCGGGAATTAACTTCCCCGGAACGGGCGCGTGAGCATATCCGCACGGTCACAGATGATATACTTTGGGGTTGCCTGCGGTTTGTGTTTGATTTTATCTGTTCGGTCTGCCGATAAAATGATCCCGTGGCATACGTAAGCTTTTGCTTCCGTATGCCACGGGATTATTACTTTATTATCCGGATTGAAAGACGTCCGTATTATGCCTTGAGTCTGGCTTCAAGAGCGGCAAGCTCTTCTCTCAGCTCGGCGGGAACGCGGTCGCCCACGAGATCGTAGAACTCCTTGATGTTGTCGATGTCGGCAATCCATGCTTCCTTATCAACGCTGACAAGCTCCTTGATGGTGTCAAGAGTTACGTTGTCAAGACCCTCAATGTTGATGTCCTCAGGCTTCGGAACATATCCGATAGCGGTGAGGTTGGCATCGACCTTATCATCGCAGCGGGCAAGGATCCAGTCGAGCACGCGGAGGTTGTCGCCGAATCCCGGCCAGATGAAGTTGCCCTCATCGTCGGTGCGGAACCAGTTGACGTGGAAGATCTTCGGAGCGTTAGGAATGATCTTGCCCATATCAAGCCAATGACGCCAGTAGTCGCCCATGTTGTAGCCTACGAAGGGACGCATTGCCATGGGGTCGCGGCGTACTACGCCGACAGCTCCCGATGCGGCAGCGGTGGTCTCCGACGCCATGATGGAGCCGACAAAGGTACCGTTCTGCCAGCTGGTGGACTGATATACCAGCGGAGCGGTGCGTGCGCGGCGCCCGCCGAACACGATGGCGCTGATGGGCACGCCGGCAGGATTGTTGAATTCCTCAGAGAGGCAGGGGCAGTTGGTCGCCTTTGCGGTGAAGCGGCTGTTGGGATGGGCGCCGGAGGTGTTGACCTTGTCCTTCTTGTCGTACTTGGTGTAATCCCAGACCTCGCCCTTCCAGTTGAGGGCGTTCTTCGGAGGATTGTTGTCAAGACCTTCCCACCAGACGGTGTTGTCGTCAAGGTTGTGGCAGACATTGGTGAATATCGTGTCGCGGCGGGTGGTGGCAAGTGCGTTGGGGTTGGACTTTTCGTTGGTTCCGGGAGCGACGCCGAAGAAGCCGTTTTCGGGGTTCATCGCCCACAGTCTGCCATCCTTGCCTATGCGCAGCCATGCGATATCGTCGCCGACAGTGTGGACCTTATAGCCCTTCTTGCGGTAGATCTCAGGCGGAATGAGCATGGCAAGGTTGGTCTTGCCGCAGGCGGAGGGGAAGGCGGCGCAGACATACTTGGTCTCGCCGTTCGGGTACTCAACGCCCAGAATGAGCATATGTTCAGCCATCCAGTTTTCCTTGCGTCCGAGGTAGGAAGCAATACGGAGGGCGAAGCACTTCTTGCCGAGCAGTACGTTTCCGCCGTAGCCGGAGTTGACCGACCAGATGGTGTTGTCCTCGGGGAAGTGGCAGATGTAACGGTTCTCCTCGTCAAGCTCTGCTTTGGAGTGCAGACCCTTTACATAGTCAGCGCTGTCGCCGATAGCGTCAAGCACATCGTTGCCGACGCGGGTCATGATGAGCATATTGAGAACGACATAGATGGAGTCGGTAAGCTCGATGCCGTATTTGGCGAATTCCGAGCCTACAATGCCCATGGAGTAGGGAATGACGTACATGGTGCGTCCCTTCATAGAGCCGGTGTAGAGCTTTGTGAGCTTTGCATAGCATTCGGCGGGATCCATCCAGTTGTTGATATTGCCGGCGTCCTCTTTCTTTGAGGTGCAGATGAAGGTCCTGCCTTCTACGCGGGCAACGTCGTTGACTGCGGTGCGGTGCAGGTAGCAGCCGGGAAGCAGCTCCTGGTTGAGCTTTATCATTTCTCCGGTCGAGCAAGCTTCTGCGCGGAGCTTTTCCGCCTGCTCCTCGCTACCGTCGATCCAGACGATGTTGTCAGGGCGGGTCATGTCAGCCATTTCCCGTACCCAATCAAGGATGTACTTGTTGTTTGTCATGGGGTATCTCCTTTATTCATTAATTGTTATTTTTTTAACAAGTGATTTCAACAGTAAATCATTTTCGTATATATTTTACACCAAACGTCTTTTTTTTTCAAGAGGGATTTCAAATGTTACAGTTTATTAACACCCACGATCACATGAGCGGCAAAAAACATACACAATGCACACAAAATAGCCTCTTTCGCTTCTTGAAATTTATGCCTTTTTATAGTATAATGTTATTATCATATTAACGAGGGGTTTCGTTATGTTTGAAGAAAAATACGTCGATCATAAGAAAGTGTATGTCTGGAAAACGGGGGAGAGGCTGCGCCGCGCCCGTCATTTTCTTGGTCGTTTTTTCTCATGGCGCAACCTTGCTCATGCCTTCCGTGCGGTTACGGGAGGCTTCCGGGAATATCTTCCGTTTTACATTGCGTGCTTTGCAGTTCAGCTGATATTCTGGTCGGGGATCTTTTACTCGGACACCATCATGGAGACGTCGCGCGCCGAGGCTTACGCCGCCGCTGACTGTCATGTTGTCGTGGACGGTTTGAGCAATTACGAAAAGACGGTCATTGAAAACGGCAAGCTGTGGGTCAATCAGCATCTTGAGCCGGAGGAGAGGATGTATGAATCCTACGAATTTTTCGGCTACACCGACGGGCTGGGAGATAAAAGATATGAAATGCGTATCCTGCTTGACGAGGATTCATCCGAACGGGCAGATGATTTTCTCAGCTATTACAGCATAGGCGGAGAGGCGACGCATACATATTACACCGAAAGGATCACCGTAATAGAAGCGGCAAAGACAAAGGCGGGGACGGTCAGGACGGTCTTCTTCCTCCTGTCGCTGGCGTTTGCCGCCGCTGCGCTGCTTATCCTTTTCAATATCAGGACTAACCATTATAAATTCCGCTATGGCATATATATGTCCTTCGGCGCGGGCTTTGAAAAGCTGTTTGAGACCGCGTCGTGGGAGCTGTTCATGATCTCGCTTCTTACTTTCATTCCGTCTTTGGCGGCGGGGCTTGGAATTTCGGCGCTTGCGTATCTGCCGCACGGCGCAGTGTTCAGCTTCAGGCTTGCGGATCTTCTGCTTGCTCTGCTCTGGGATCTGCTTGCGGTATTCATCGGGGTCTTCCCGCCGGTGCTGGCGCTTTCAAAAAAACGTCCCGTTCAGCTTCTGGCGGCGGAGGACAATTCAAACCTTGTTTCCTCGCCGAGACGCTCGGCATATATATTCGGAAAAAAATTTCCGGAGACCTACGAGCTTTACGGGATGATCCGTTTCCGCCGGTATTTTGCGGGTCTGCTGCTGGGGGCTGTTTCCTTCAGCACCGTATTCCTTTGCGGAATATTTTTCCGTGACCGGCAGGAGAACATTCAGTCTGCTCCCGAGGCTCAGTTCGGAATGACCGTACCCGGAGGCATTGACGAGGTTGACCTCGACCTTGCCGGAGATATTGAGGGCGTTGACTATCTTATGTGGGAAAATGCCACAGACGCTGCCGGATGGCGCAGTCACGTCGTGCTTACGTCCGGGCAGGCGGGAAGCAGAAGTTTTGTTTCAACCAAAGCTCAGGACGGCAAGAATATAGCCACAAACAGCTTCAGATTTTCGGCGCTTGACGAGTATATGCTGGATATTGCGGAGGCTCACGGGCTGTGGGAAGTCGCGGGGGATCTGCGGTCAGTGCTTACCGACGAGTATACCGTGGCGGTCAGCAATTATATATTCAATACAAAGGAGCTTAACATAAAGGTGGGCGACAAAATAAAGCTTGCTTTGTTTGATTCCGCCGATGCGCCGCTTGACTCAAGCCTTACGGACCCGCGACTTATACTTCAGCAGCAGATAAAGTACGGAAGGTTCAATTACATTGAGGTCACTGTTGGCGCGGTGGTTGATACCGGAGCGGCGGACGATGCGTTTATGATCGGCGTGTCTCCCGAGCTGTATGCCGAAATAACCGGGAAAGCTCCTGTGACGGAATTTGCAAATGTGTATCTGAAGCAGGGTCTGTCGTACAAAGAGAGTCTGGAGGTCTTACGTGAGCTTCGCAAGCTGATCTCGCTTGACTCAAGTTACATGATATATGACTATCAGACGCAAGCGCGTTCCGCGGTCGGAAATGTGACGGATGTAGGAGGTGTTATCCTCATCTTCGCGCTGGCGGCTCTGCTGCTTTCGCCACTTGTATGGTTCTTCTCGCAGTCAATGTTCTTTGCAAAGCGGGAAGGTGAGTTTTACATGCTTCAGTCCTTCGGCGCGACCGACGCAAAGATAAAGAAGCTGCATCTGTTCTCCGGGGGCGTGCTGGCGGCGTCGGCGTTTGCGGCAAGTATTCTGCTCAGCTCCGCGGCGGGGTATCTGATGTTCATGCTGCTTGACAACTGGCTGCCGAAGTACGGCTTTATTCAGGCTGTGCGTTACAGCTTTTCGCTTCCGCCTGCGGCGTCGGCAGCATGCCTTGCGGTCTCGATGGCGTGCGGATTTGCTTCTTCGCTGCTGCCCTTCAGAGCATATATAAAGAAGCGCGAGCGGATCGAGCGCACACAGCTCGGCGAGTGACCCTGCGGGAGGAGGAATCGTTATGCAGGACAGAAGAATCATTCTTGAGACACACGACGTAATAAAGCAATACAAGCAGTATGATACCGTGGTGACGGCGGTCGACCGTGCGAATTTCGAGGTCTATGAGGGCGAGTTCGTGGCGATAATCGGCGCTTCCGGTTCTGGCAAAAGCACGCTGCTGCATATTTGTGCCGGACTTGACCGTCCTAATTCCGGCAGGGTGATCGTCAGAGGCAATGAAATAACCGCCATGTCTGCCGACGAGCTTGCCGAGTTCCGCGGCAACTATATCGGTATGGTATTCCAGAACCATAATCTGATATCCCAATTCACGGCTATGGAGAATATTCTTATCCCGACGCTTATGTGCAACAAGCCGGATTTCAGCTATGAGGAGCACCTCAAAAAGCTGGTCGCCACGCTTGACATTGCTGACAGACTGCACCATCTGCCAAGCGAGCTTTCCGGCGGACAGCAGCAGCGTGTGGCGATCGCCCGCGCGCTGATAAACCGTCCGCAGGTGGTCTTTGCCGACGAGCCTACGGGAAACCTTGACCGCAGGAACGCCGACGAGGTGCTTGATCTGCTCTTGCGCACCAAGGAAGTCATGCATCAGACGCTTATCATGGTAACGCACGATATGTCGATAGCGGAACGCGCCGACCGCATCCTTTCAATGGAAAACGGCTGCATAAAGCCGTACCGGGTCGGGAACTGACGTAATATTGCCGTGCTTGCGATATTGCGGATTTCAGGCACGGTAATGGTTTGGCGTTGCAAAGTATTCTGAAAATAATTATCCGGACTGTCGCGTCATGTCGCGGCAGTCCGGATAAATTAAACATTGAAAGCTTTACAATATACGGCAGGCCTTGCGGACTGCCTCAATTTTGCATACAAATGCGGGGTCAGATAAGCTCAGTTTTGCGCCGTAAGACAAAAAATTGCATTCAGCATATAGACAAGCACGATTATTTGTGGTAAAATAAAGAATAATTATATCATATCATTACGGCGGCGGCACTTTGGTCGCCGTCTCGGAATACGAGAGGTCAGCATGGATTACAAGCGTTTAGCCGAGCTGCTTTTCCCGGACGTTACAGTGACTCCGGAGGAGCTTGAGGAAAAATACCCTCCGCGCAAGCTGCCGGAGGGAGCAAAGGTCACCCGCTTTGCGCCGAGTCCCACGGGATTTGTTCACATCGGCGGAGTTTACCAGACGATGGTGGGGGAGAGACTGGCGCATCAGTCGGGCGGCGTGTTTTACCTGAGAATCGAGGATACCGACGCCAAGCGAGAGATCCCCGGGGCTGCCGAGGGGCTCATAAATACGCTTTCAAGATACGGCATCTGCTTTGACGAGGGTGCGGCGATAGGCGAGAACGGCGAGATAATCGACCGTGGAGCTTACGGTCCGTACAAGCAGAGTCTGCGCGCGGATATTTATCACGTCTACGCCAAAAAGCTGGTCGCCGAGGGCAAGGCATATCCCTGCTTTACCACCGACGAGGAGCTGCGCGCCATTGAAGCGGCGGACAAAAAGGCGGAGGTCAAGTCACGCGAGTGGACGGTGGAGACCGAAGCCGCGCAGAAAGCGGAAATGCGCCGTCTGCGCGAATTTACAATTGAGGACGTTGAGCGCAATCTTGCGGCAGGCAACAAATTTGTTCTGCGCATACTTGCCGACGGCGACCCCGAAAAGAAGACCCCGTTTACCGACCTTGTAAAGGGCAAGTTGGAAATTCCCGAAAACGACGAGGATTTTGTACTGCTCAAGAGCGACGGCATACCCACCTACCATTTTGCGCACGCGGTCGATGACCATCTGATGCGCACAACGCACGTTATACGCGGCGAGGAGTGGCTGCCCAGCGTTGCAAAGCACATTCAGCTTTTCCGTTATCTCGGCTTTAAGCCGCCGAAATATCTGCATACCGCGCAGATCATGCGTCTTGACGAGAACGGCAACAAGAAGAAATTTTCAAAGCGCGATCTCGGCGCTAATATGAACGATTACGAGCGCGACGGCTATGCGCCTGCCGCGGTCTCCGAATACCTGCTTACCGTTCTCAACTCCAATTTCGAGGAGTGGCGTATGCAGAATCCGGACAAGCCCTTCACCGATTTTAAGTTTGACATCAAGAAGATGTGCGCGTCGGGCTGTCTTTTCGACCGCGCCAAGATCGAGGATGTTTCAAAAAATGTAGTTTCCCGCATGAGCACGGACGAGGTGTATTCTCAGCTTTCCGACTGGGCGCGCAGCTACGACCCTGACTTTTACGCACTGCTTGACCGTGACCCCGATTACGCAAAAGCCATTCTTTCGATCGGTCGCGGCGGCAAGAAGCCGCTTAAGGATTACGGGCTCTGGAGCGAGGTCAAGAAGTTCGTCAGCTTCTTTTACGACGATCTGTTCCGACGCGAGGATGAGATACCGGCGAGCTTCAGCCGTGCCGACATTAAGCGCGCGCTGACCGAATTTGCCGATACGCTTGATTTTTCTGACGATGCAAACGCATGGTTTGAAAAGATCAAGGCTGTCGCCGAGGGAATGGGATATGCCTCGGATATGCGTCGCTACAAGGCGGCTCCGGAGGAATACCGCGGCAGTGTGGCGGATGTGAGTATGTTCATCCGCGTTGCGGTCACGGGAAGAATGAATTCTCCCGACCTTTACACCGTCATTCACATTCTCGGGGCAGAGCGCACAGTTGCCCGCGTGCGCGAGTATGCCGCCGGGATCGACGGCTGATATTAAAAATAAGTCATCCGTGTTTGCGGAAAAACAGCTAAGAAAGGCTTTCTGAATATCATGGGAAACACAAACGAAGACGTAAGAGCGGAAGCCGCAGAAAATGAAATAAGCGGCAACTTCATACACGATATAATCGACGAGGATCTGCGGCTTGACCCCGAACTTAAGATACACACCCGCTTTCCTCCCGAACCAAACGGATATCTCCACATCGGTTCGGCTAAGGCGATACGCATAAACTATCAGATAGCGCGCAAATATCACGGACTGTTCAACCTGCGCTACGACGACACCAACCCGGTGCGCGAGGGGGACGAATACGTGCAGTCGATCTACGAGGATCTTAAATGGCTTGGCTGTGAGCCTAACGGCGGCGTGTTTTACGGTTCCGACTATTTTGACAAATGCTACGAGTTTGCGGTAAAGCTCATAAGGGACGGCAAGGCGTATGTTGACGATCTTTCTGCCGAGCAGATGAAGGAATACCGCGGAACGCTTACCGAGCCGGGGCGCGAATCCCCCTTCCGCAACCGCTCCGTGGAGGAAAATCTTGAGCTTTTCGAGCGTATGAAGAACGGTGAGTTCCCCGACGGCTCGCACACTCTGCGCGCAAAAATTGATATGTCCTCTCCGAATATGAATATGCGCGACCCCGCCATATACCGTATTCTGCACACCGACCATCACCGTCAGGGCAATAAGTGGTGCATATATCCTCTTTACGACTATGCGCACCCGATACAGGACGCGCTTGAGGGCATCACGCACTCCTGCTGCTCGCTGGAATTTGAAAATCACCGTCCCCTTTACGAGTGGGTGGTGGACAATATCGGATTCGACCACAAGCCGAAGCAGCGCGAGTTTGCGCGGCTTAATGTCACGCACACGGTGATGAGCAAGAGATATCTGCGTCAGCTTGTCGAGACGGGTCTTGTGGACGGGTGGGACGACCCCCGTATGCCTACGCTGTGCGGTCTGCGCCGCCGCGGCTATACTCCGTCCGCAATATTTGATTTTGTTGACCGTGCCGGAGTTTCAAAGGCTTACAGCGTGGTGGATATCGAGCTGCTTGAGCATTGCATACGCGAGGAGCTGAATGCGACCGCGCCGCGCCGTATTGCGGTCATGAAGCCGCTGAAGCTCATCATTGACAATTATCCCGAGGGAAAGACCGAGTATTTTGAGCTTCCGAATAATCCTCAGGCTCCGGATGCCGGGACGCGCCCGCTTCCGTTCACCCGTGAGCTTTATATCGACGCCGACGATTTTGCGGAGCTGCCCCCGCCTAAATTCTTCCGTCTCAAGCCGGAAGGAGAGGTAAGGCTTATGGGTGCGTATATCGTGAAATGCGTATCCGTCGAGCACAATGCGGACGGCAGCGTCGCCGCCGTTCACTGCACAGCCGACCTTGAGACCGGAAACGGCAATCCCGCCGACGGAAGGAAGGTCAAGGGTACTATCCACTGGCTTTCCGCAGAGTATGCCCGCCGCGCCGACGTAATGCTTTACGATTACCTCTTTACGCTTGAAAATATCGACGATATGCCGGAGGGCAAGACCTACGGGGATTATCTTAATCCCAACTCGGTCACAAAGCTCGAGGGCTGCATGATCGAGCCGTCGCTTGCCGACGCCGCTCCGGGCGAGCGCTTCCAGTTCGTGCGCAACGGATATTATGTCAAGGACACCAAGAACGCCGATACCTTCAACCGCATTGTCGGGCTGAAGGACAGCTATCCCAAAAAGCAGTAAAATGCCGGTCACTATTACCGGCAGACTGCCACTCTTGATAGCGGCGGCGACCCTTGCGCTGATATCGCTTATATCTGTCATAGTTACCGTTTACGACAAATGGGCGGCGAAACGCCGCCCGTCCGGCAGGATAAGGGAAAGCTCTCTTATCGCCCTGTCGGTGGTCGGCGGCTCCGCCGCCATGCTGCTTACAATGCTGATTATCAGGCACAAGACCCGCCATCCGAAATTCATGATAGGTATCCCGCTGATACTGATAATTCAGGCGGCGCTGATATATGTTTTTGCCAATTATATGAGTATATCCTTTGTCTTTTGACAAAAACGGGGAAGGCGGGCTTGCGTCCGCCTTCCGCTTTTCCGGGTCGAAAAAAATTTTTCGGATTTTGAAGGATTTTTTCTTGAAGCTCTTGAAAACCGACGGAATATGTGATATACTAAAATTTATAAATGCAGTGATGAAGTTTGCCTTCACGCACAAGCGTTCAACAGAGAGACTGCCACGGCTGAAAGCGGTCGTTCGCGCGTGCAGGCGTTTCGCTTCGTAGCAGGAGAGGTCAAAGCGACGATGTCGCCTGTAG
>ERZ779869.3081-NODE-3081-length-13180-cov-27.843429_pt1 | contig 13180 bp, 15 predicted proteins | sample MGYA00511557_ERZ779869 | MGnify/ENA primary metagenome ERZ779869 (study PRJEB29588, sample SAMEA2154620) | human gut metagenome | biome: human gut; feature: human-associated habitat; material: faeces | place: Denmark | collected 2008/2010 ...
CCCTGGTTTACGAGAAAAAGTCCACCTTGCGGTGACCTTTTTCGACAGGCTGAAACTCCGAACGAAATCGTTCGGAGTTTTTCTTTTTAGAGGCGTATTTGGTCTGATACCGATACGGTTCTTGCGTCAGCACGACCGGATGGTGCGGAGGAAACCGTGGATGCCTCGCAACCCGGTAGTGCGGCGCAAAACGCAGCTCCGCACTAATGTTACGCGACAGTTTTCCGGTTTTGTCGGTAACTTCGACACCGGGATACCGCAATAAATGTATCCGCAGGTGCGTCAATGCGCCACTAAAAAATCACTTAATGAGAAGGGTGTCCATGATTGCGAGCATTTCGGGGTTTGAGCGGAGCTTTACGCGCTCATCCTCGTTATCGTCGCCCATGAGCACGACCGTTGTCAGCACATAGTCGGACGTCGAGTCAGCGGCCGGGAACGCCATGCAGTAGCTGCCGCCGTTTGTGAAGCAGATGCCTTCGGCGTTTTTGAAGCTGACCTTGCCGAAGTTCTTGTAGTTTTCGGCAACGGATCTCTCGAGCGCCGCGAAGTCCTCGCCGTGATAGTACGGCGCGTATTCGATCTGGATGGAGAAGTCGTCGGTGTTTATGATCGCAACGTGCGAGTCGCCCGAGTCGGTGATGTAGCCCTCGGACACGACGCCGAACGCGTGCTTATCGGCATCGTATGTGACCGTGACGGTGACCTCCTTTGCGTCCTTATAGCCGCTTGCGAAGCTGTAAACTCCGGCTTTGGGGTTCTTGAAGGAAAACTCCGCATTGTTTTTGCCGCCGGACTTAGGAGCGGCTTTCGCCGCGGGCTTTGCCGCTGCCGGCTTCTTCTCCGCGCCGGACTTGCCCTTGAGCACAAGCGCTGCGCCTGCCGCCGCTGCTGCCGCGATGGGTGCTATGAACAGCCATTTTTTCATGGTTTCAACCTCCGTTTATTTTCATTTTCTGGCTTGCTATGATTTTAACCCATACAGGCATGCATAGTCAAGCGCATTGACGCGAACCTTAAGTTTTGCTACAATATTTCAGTGGCGAATTGACGCTGCTACGGATACGGTGATTGCCGGTGCCCGGTTCGGGGCATTGGCAGAAACCATAACGTTTCGCGTAACGCAAGTGCGACAAATGGTTTTGTCAGCACTCACCGGTCGGGCTGACGCAACAAACGTATTGGCATCAGCGTAAAGGCGCTACTAAAATGCCTTCCCCTGCGTAGCTTGAGGGGAAGACAATTGGGTGCAGACAAAGTTTTGCACTAATATAGCACAATCTAATGTATGGCGAAACGTTACGGTTTCCACCGGCGTTCCGAACCGGGCACTAATATAAATGTATAGGAGCGGCGCTAATTCGCCTCTAAAAAAGCGCCTCTGAAAAAATGGAATTGTGGAAAGACGGGCCGCAGTTTGAGCAGTCGGAGCATTTCCGGCTGGGCACGGACTCCGTGCTGCTGGCCGATTTTGTGAATATAGGCGCACGGCGCAGGGGCATCGACCTCGGCTGCGGCTCGGGCATACTGCCGCTGCTGCTTCTGACAAGGAGCACGGCACTGCATATGACGGGGCTTGAGCTGAACCCCGAGGCTGCGCGCGTTGCGCGTGAGAACATTGCCGCGAACGCACTGGATAGGCGCTGCGATATCGTCGTCGGCGATATCCGCCGCTGCCGGGATGAGTTCAAGACCGGGCAGTTTGACCTCGTAGTGTCGAACCCACCGTACTTTGCCGCCGGAAGCGGCAAGCTCAGCCCGAACGCGGATAAGGCCGCGGCGCGAGGCGAGGTGCTGTGTACATTGGAGGATGTCTGCCGCGCGGCAGCGTTCCTGTGCCGAACGGGCGGCGCGTTCTGCCTTGTGCATCGCGCCGAGCGCCTTGCAGACGTGATATGCCTGCTGCGCGAGAACGGCTTTGAGGCAAAGCGGCTGCGCACGGTCGCGCACAGACCCGGCAAGGAGCCGTCGCTCGTGCTCATCGAGGCGCGGCGCGGCGCAGGCTCGGGACTTAAAATAATGCCGCCGCTGCATATCTGCGGCGACGACGGGCGCGAGAGCGCCGAGATAAAACGCATCTATCACAGGGAGGACTGACATGAGCGGTAAATTATACTTGGTCGGAACGCCGATCGGCAACCTCGGCGACCTTTCGCCGCGCGGCGAACAGGCGCTGCGCGACGCAGACTTCATCGCCGCTGAGGACACACGCGTTACGATGAAGCTGCTCAACCACTTCGACATACGCAAGCCGCTCGTGAGCTATTTCGAGCACAATAAATATGCGTCCGGCGCGAAGATCCTCGAGCGCATCATCGCCGGAGAAAACTGCGCGCTCGTGACCGACGCCGGCATGCCGGCCATATCCGACCCCGGCGAGGAGCTGGTGCGCATGTGCGCCGAGAGCGGGGTCGAGGTGCTTGTCGTGCCCGGCCCGGCCGCCCTGGTATCGGCCGTTGCACTGTCGGCGCTGCCGTCGGGCAGGTTCTGCTTCGAGGGCTTTCTGTCCACCGCGAACAAAAGCCGCCGCGAGCACCTTGAAAGCCTTCGCGGCGAGAAGCGCACCATGATCTTTTACGAAGCGCCGCACAAGCTCATGCGCACGCTCGAGGACATGAAAGCCACATTCGGCGCGGATCGCCGCATTGCGCTGTGCCGCGAGCTGACAAAGCTCCATGAGCAGACGATACGCACAACGCTCGGCGAGGCGGTCGAGTATTTTTCCGCAACGCCGCCCAAGGGCGAGTTCGTGCTGGTCATCGACGGAGCGCCGGATTCCGAGCCGGAGTTTACGCTCGCCGACGCGCTCACCCTCGTCGAGCACTATCGCTCCGAAGGCCTGTCGCGCAAGGCCGCCTGCAAAAAGGCTTCCGCCGAAACCGGTATGTCCCCCAAAACCCTCTACGACAGCTCTTTGGAGGAGCATTGACGCAGTCACCAATACGCCTCTAAAAAATCGCCACTAAAAAGTTGACAAAGGGAAAGGCGGGGCGTATAATCGAGGCTGTTTTTTCGGGCGAGGGGGAATTTGCTTCATGTACGCCAAGCGCATACGCGGCCAGATGTCCGAATCCATGCTCACGGCCGTGTTTATAATCCTGTCCGGCGGTTTGCAGGATTCTTACACCTATCTTTGCCGCGGTAAGGTTTTCGCAAACGCGCAGACGGGAAACATCGTGCTGCTGAGCGCATATCTCTTCGACGGAGAGTGGTCGCACTGCACTCGATATCTTGTTCCTGTGCTGGCCTTTATGCTCGGTATTTTCGTTGCCGAGTGCGTCCACCGGCATTATAAATACATGGAGCGTGTACACTGGCGGCAGCTCATAATTTTGTCCGAGATAGTCCTGCTTTTCGCCGTCGGCTTTCTGCCGCAGACGATTAATACTTTCGCCAACGCCGTCGTTTCCTTTGTGTGCGCCATGCAGGTGCAGACCTTCCGAAAGGTGCGCGGCCACGCCTACGCAAGCACCATGTGCATCGGCAACATGCGCAGCGGCACCGAGGCGCTGTGCGCGTATTTCCACACGCGCGATATCGCGATCCTGCACAAGGCGCTGACGTATTTCGGCGTGATCGTCCTGTTTGCGCTCGGCGCCGGGCTTGGCGCGCTGCTGACAAACGTTTTTGCCGTCCGCGCGATCTGGTTTTCCTGCGCTCTGCTGACAATAAGCTTTTTCATGATGTTTATTAAAGAGACAGAGGAAAAGTAAGGCTGCACCGATAGTAGGGGCAGCATTGCTCGCCCGAATCTTCGTCCGCACTATATCATCACATAGAAAATGACCCGTACATAAGATCCGGGTCATTTTGTTTTGGTGTGATCATCCTGCTTTTGATATCTCATCAATGTTAAGGAAATACCCCATTACGTCTCCAACATCGGTAATTTTGCCCTTTACTATCAGGGTGTCGCCGATGGTCGCGTCCATTATAACGTCTTTCTGCTCGGTAGCTCTGATATAGCAAGTTATATTTGCGAGAGTATAATTATCTGCCGCATCAAGAGTTATGTACGCACCATCACTGTCAATAGCGTCTAATCGGCCAGTGATTTCAACATACTGTCCCTTGTACTTATCTGATGCTTTCATTGCATTTGTTTCAAGGTCAGACATAAGTTCGGACATGTTATAAGCCGTGTAAGTAATCTCCGGACTATTTGATTCGGAAGTGTTATTTGTGCTTGTGTTACCGTCGGAATTATTACTGATCGTATTATTGTTGCCCTGATTGCTGTTGCTCGGATCATTTCCACCCACGCTGGCCGCAACGGCAATTATCACAACAACGATCAGCGCGATGATCAGCGGATTTTTGTAAAAGGGCTTTTTGTTTTTACCTCCGCACTGAGGGCATGTTTTTGCACCGGCGGCTATTTCCGCGCCGCAATGCTTGCACGTCACCATTTTAGGCTCTTTTGCCATTTCTCTTCCTCCTGTTATCATTCAGCCTTTTCTATCAAATAGTGTACCTTTTGATAGTAAAGTTTTTGCACCCAAAAATGGCAAGAGTTGTCGGCAAAACAAAGTTGTACAAGCGGTTTTAGACAAAATTAGAGGTAAAGTATTGCATTTTTGTGAACAATCTGTTATCATAGCATGTAATGACAGCTACTATCAAAAGGTACACCTTTTGATAGTTTTTTATTTCCCCTTGCCGCGTTCTGAGCGCAGGCGGCGATAGAAGGTGGCCTCGCTCATTCCGCAGCGCGCGATAAGCTCGCCAAAGGGCAGCGCGCCGATCTCCCATCTGTAAACAAGCTTTGAGAAATCATCCGGCAGCGGCTTTTCGGGCCTTCCGAAGCGCACGCCGCGCTCCATTGCCGCCGCTATGCCCTCGGCCTGCCGCTTTTTGATGTTCTCGCGCTCGGACTGCGCGACGAAGGACAGAATTTGCAGCACGAGGTCGGCGATGAATGTGCCCATGAGGTCCTTGCCCTGCCGCGTGTCCAGAAGCGGCATGTCGATAACGACGATGTCAATGCCTATCTCCTTCGTGAGATAACGCCACTGCTGCTGGATCTCCTCATAGTTTCGGCCGAGGCGGTCGATGCTGAGCACATACAGCAGATCGCCCTCGCGCAGGCGGCGCGCGAGCTGTTTGTACTGCGGACGAAGGAAGTCCTTGCCCGACTGCTTGTCAACGAAAATGTTCCGCTCCGGGACGTTTCTTGCGCGAAGCGCGAGCAGCTGCCGCTCCTCGTTCTGGTCGGTGCTCGATACGCGCGCGTAACCGTAAATATCCATAATATCTCCCATGTGCAAACAGCAGGTGCAGAACAGTCCGCACCTGCTGTTTTGGTTTTATTCCTCATTATCGCCGTCGCCGGTTTTATCGTCAATGGTCTTTTTTCCGCGCGCGATGAGCTTTTTGAGGATATCCGGGACGGGAGCACCCATTGCGGCGGCGTTTTCCACGATGCTGCCAAGCTCCGTGAAGAAATACCACGCCGCGACTATGGGCGTTATCAGGCAGCTTTGGCCGATCATCGGCAGCTCAAAGCCGAAGTTATCGCCCACGAGCCTGAGCACAAGATCGCACATTGCGGCAACCAGCACGCCGAAGATGCTGCCCAGCTTGTGCCACAGGCCGCGCCGTGCGGCCGCGCTGCTCCAGGTTTTGTTATACAGTGCCGCGAACGTGCCGGTAAGATAGTCCAGCGCCATCGCGATAAGCCACAGCACCACCATCCAGCCGACCCAGCCGAACAGCGCGGTTCCGAATGCGATAAGCGCTGCCGCCGCGGCCTTAATCTCGGCGGCTTTATCCGGTGTGTCCATTTTCCTACGCCTCCCTTTCAAAATAGCGGCGCATGATCTCCATCGTGCGGAGCATATCTTCCGTTATATCAAGCTTGCCTCCATCCTTGCCGTGCAGGGCGCCGGCGTCAACAAAGCGCTGCGCCATCTCGCGGTAGCCGGCCGGTATATCCTCAAGCCTTTCCCATCTTATCATGTCGTTTTCGCTTCCTTTCTCAATATAATTTCGCCCGGCGGCACGGCATATGCCGCGGCATATCGCCTCGCCGATATCGTCCGTGTGCTCGACTATCCAGCGCGCGGTGTCGGGCGAATCGTGGAACTCGCACTCGCAGTAGATGCATGTGCCGGTCGTGTTGCGGATCTCGTAAAACTGCTTCTCGCGTATGCCGTAGACCGAGCGATAGGGCGTGATCGCGTCGATCTCGTCAAAAACCGGCTGCGCGTATTTCATGCGCTCGGGGCTTTTTGACGCAACGAACACAACGCAGCCGCGGCCGCCGCCGGCGTTTGTGTGGATGCAGACGTGAACGTCCGCGCCCCAGGCGTTGGACTCGCGCACGCGCTCGTACATGGCGTTCGAGCCGTCGGCGAAGTTTGTTTTCACCTCAAAGCCGTTTCGCTCGAGCGCCGTCTTGCACGCAGCGGCGATCTTCCGGCACTGAAGAGCCTCGTTCGTGCCGCCGTAAGCATAAGGATTGCTCAGCTGATCCGAGGGTGAGAGATATATTTTCAAATTGATCATTCCTTTCGGCAATTTATTCTATGCTGATGCCTCAGCTCCCTCTACCCATAGGCTGTTTTCGAGCCCGGCTTGTACGTTTGCGTGCAAGTAAACCGTTAAGGATGAAAGATATTTACACTTTGTTCATGATTATATTGACAAATTTACTAAAACGGCGTATTATTTATATACTGCTTTAAATTAAAAAAGCAAGAGAAAGAATTAATGGAGAGAAAGTAATGGAAAACAAAATGGAAAAAAGGTACGGACTGCCTACAGCGATTTCCATGGTCATCGGAATCGTTATCGGTTCCGGTGTCTTTATCAAAGGCGGCAAGGTCCTGTCGCTCACCGGCGGCAACCTTTTGCAGGGTATTGCGGTCGTCGGCATAGTTGGCTTGATATGCATCATCTGCTCGCTGGTTTTTGCAACGCTTGGCAGCAAGTATGAGAAAGTCAACGGCGTCGTTGACTACGCCGAGCTTGCGCTCGGCTCCAAGTACGCTTACTATGTAGGTTGGTTCATGACAACGATCTACACTCCGGCGCTTGCGTCGATGCTGGCGTTTTTCTCGGCAATGATGTTCTTGCAGCTGTTCGGCATATCGTCGATCGACTTTGCAAACGGCCAGGTAAACGCCGTTGCGATCGGTGTCGGCGCGGGATTTTTGATGATCGGCTACGGCATCAACGCGCTCAGCCCGAAGATCGCCGGCAAGCTCCAGGTCGGAATGACGGTCATCAAGCTCATTCCGCTCATTCTCATGGGTGTTGCCGGAACCATCGCCGGACTTGTCAACGGCACGACGCTCGAGGTGCTCGACTATGTAAATTCCGCCGACTATGTCGCCGTTGACGGCACGGGATTTTTCAAGGCGATCGTCGGATTTGCCTTCGCCTACGAGGGATGGATACTCGCAACGAGCATCAACGCCGAGCTTAAGGATTCAAAGAAGAACCTGCCTCGCGCACTGGTCATCGGCGCGCTGGTGACGATCGTTCTCTACGCTCTGTATATCTGGGCGATGAGCATCGTGGGCGATGTTAACACCATCATTTCCACCTGGCCGTTCGGCGAGAGCCTGCCGCGCCTTGCGTTCTCGAAGCTGTTCGGCAACGTCATCGGCACGATTGTGTATGTGTTCATCACCATCTCCTGCCTCGGCACGATGAACGGCCTCATTATGGCCTCCTGCCGCAGCATGTACTCAGTTTCCGCGCGCGGCATGGGTCCGCAGCCGAGCTTCTTCGGCCACATCGACGATCAGAATAACTTCGCCATCAAGTCCTCCATCGTCGGCATGATGCTCGCAGGCTTCTGGTATGCCTGGACGGTCATGATGTGGATGGGCGGCCCCGGCCTGTTCGGCGCGGTGCACTCAAGCGAGTGGTTCGCCTGGGAGCCGGACGAGATCGGCATCATCTGCCTGTATCTGATGTACATCCCCATGATGATCGGACTCATGGTCAAGGCAAAGGAGCTTGGCCCTGTCAAGCGCTTTGTGCTTCCCATTCTGGGCGTTGCCTGCTGCCTGTTCTTCTGCTACGCGATCTGGACGGGCTACGGCTGGAAGCAGTGCGTCGGCTTCCTGATCTTCTTCGCGGTCGTAATGTTCATCGGTTATCTGTTTGAAAGATACCGCGTAAAGAACGCGCAGACGGCAAAGAAATAAGCTCAAAACAAAAAATCGCCCCTGCGTCACATCGGCGCAGGGGCGTATTGCGTGAATGAAAAAAACAAGGTATAATATAAGCAATTATCAGGTTCCGGAGGAAAACATGAGATATCCCTGTCTGGTGGTCGATCATGACGACACCGTTGTCAACAGCACCGCCACGGTCCACTACCCCTGCTTTGTCGAGTACACAGGTATCTATCATCCCGAGGTGCATTACACACTTGAGGAGTATATAAAATACAACTTTGACCCCGGCGTTGTCGCGTTTTTCTGCGATATCATCGGCATGAGCCGCGCCGAGACCGAGCGCGAGCAGATATATTGGAACGACTATGTCCAGCACCACGTTCCGCAGGCCTACGACGGCATGCGCGAGCTGCTTTGGCGGCATAAGGAGCAGGGCGGCGTGCTGTGCGTCGTATCGCATTCCTACACGCAGAACATTCTGCGCGATTACCGCGAAAACGGCCTGCCCGAGCCTGACCTGGTGTTCGGCTGGGAAAGCCCGGCGAGCGAGCGCAAGCCCAGCCCCTATCCGCTTGAGCAGATAATGAAGCGCTTCGGCTTTTCACGCTCGGAGCTTCTGATGCTCGACGACCTCAAGCCCGGCTACGATATGGCCAAAAGCTGCGGCGTGGATTTTGCGGCCGCCGGCTGGTCGAATGACATCCCGGAGATCGAGAGCTTCATGCGCTCAAATTGCGATAAATACTTCAAAACGGTTGCCGGATTTTCCGACTTCCTTGAGGAGATTTGACAATGAAAATGGGTAAAAAGATCTACCGCGTCGTGCTCACCGGAGGCCCTGCCTCGGGCAAAACGACGCTTATAAGCCGCATCCTCAAGGAATTCAAGCAGGATGACGGCTGGCGCGTTATAACCATTCCCGAAACGGCGACCGAGCTTATATCGGGCTTCGGAATAAACCCATTCGGTGTTTGCATGTCGATGCTGAAGTTTCAGGACTTTGTCATTGCCGACCAGATCCACAAGGAAAAGCTTGCCCTCCAAGCGGCCGAGGTCGTGCCGGAGGAAAAGGTGCTCATCGTTTACGACCGCGCGCTTTTGGACGACAAGGCATACATCACCGACGAGGAGTTTGCCGAAACGCTTTATCGCGTCGGCGGCAAGACCGAGGCCGAGGTGCTCGCAGGCTACGACGCGGTGCTGTATCTCGTCACCTGTGCCAAGGGCGCGGAGTTTGCATACAACCTCGGCAACACCGCGCGCAGCGAGTCGATAGAGTACGCGCGCGAGATCGACGATCGAACGCTGAATGCCTGGAGCGCGTATCAGAACCTGCGCATCATTGATAATTCGGTCAATTTCGAGGATAAGATCAACCGCGCGATACGCGAGATCTATCGCGTCATCGGCGAGCCGGAGCCGATGGTCAAAAAGCGCAAGTACCTCATTGCCATGCCGGATATCGAGCTGCTGAAGTCGCGCTACCGCGCCGTCGGCATCGACATGGTGCAGACATACCTCGCAATGACGAACCCGACCATAGAACGCCGCGTCCGGCGGCAGAAAAACGGCGAAGAGGAGCTGTATTTCTACACCGAGAAGCATTTTCGCCCCGACGGCACGAAGTGGGACACCGAAAGGCCGATCACCGAAAAGGAATACGGCCGCTATATGCTCGAGGCTGACCCAACGCTCAGCAGCGTGAGCAAGGTGAAGTACCGCTTTGTGTATGACAGCTGCCGGTTTGAGATCGACGTTTACCCGTTCTCGGCCGAGCGCGCAGTGATGTTTTGTTATTCCGAAAAGCCGGAGTGCAGCGCTCCGCCGGAGCTTGAGATCATCAGCGACGTGACCGGCAAAGCCGAATATAAGAATAAGCAGCTTGCAAAATCACAAACTCTGTGAAGGGCTGAGAAAAGCGCTCTGCTTGTCCGGCGTGAACAGCAGAGCGCTTTAATTAGTTATAGGCTTATTAGTAAGGCATCGGGAAGAAGTCTCTGATTGCTGCGAGAACCTCCTTGCCAGTTGTGCTTGCGCCGGCAGCATCAGCGATCTTGTATATCATATCAAAAATATAGTACATTTGTTTAACTCCATAAAATTATAATTAAAGACCGTTCTTATGGAGAATGTCACCGATTTTGTCAAACCACTCCATCTCGGGAGCGTCTCCGGTTTTGTCGAGTATCCATGCTACGAAATCTGCAATACCACTAAGCATAATAATAGTGCTCCTTCCTTATAAAAATGTTTTCCGTTGGCCGATACATGTTTGGAAATAGTCATGTATTTTCGTGTTGCGGCTCGGCCGTTTGCCGCCTCAATTATAAGGACGGAAAAATTTCGACGACATTCCGCAAAATTCGACTGTTAACAGCTTATTAAAAACTTTCAATAAATACTTGCGTGCAATCTCAACATGCGGTATAATAATTCCCACTGAACATCCGGGTGTAGCGCAGTTGGTAGCGCGCCTGCTTTGGGAGTGCCGTGGCGGTATCCGGGACGGGGTAAGAAGAAACGCCGCAAAGCCTTGCGGCGCCTGTGTTTGCTGGATTTCCCCCGATTGCAGAAAACGGCACAAAAGCGGCTTTGACCACAGGAATGACCACAGACAGAAAAAACTTTGATTTTCTCCCCCGCCGTGGTATAATGGCAGAAATTGAATATCCGGGTGTGGCTCAACTGGTAGGGCGCGACATTTGGGATGTCGAGGTTGGGTGTTCAAGTCACCTCACTCGGACCAAAACCCCTCTGAAATCGTTGATTTCAGAGGGGCTTTTCTTATTCTTTGTCTATTGCGGCGCAGAATTTGAGTTTGTCATTCTTAACATATCTTTTCGACAGTTCTTGTGCAAAGTGTGAAACGATTATACAAGTTATCAGATTGTCCTCTATTTTTAGCTGTATGCGAACTCCGTCAAGTCGACTAAGTAACTTTACTTTTCGCACAGAAAGTGCAGACCAAATATGTAGACAGGCATGCTTAATTACTATATAATGATTCTATATAATGCTATAACGACGGTAACTCAGTTGCCCTGCGCCTTGCGTAAAGAATCAGTCTATACTAAAGTGCAGCGGGAAGGGGAACAAATATGAACGAGGAGAATCGAATTACTTTAATCTTAATTGACACATGCGCCTTTAGGGATGCAAATAGTGATTTCCCTGGCATAGTAAAAAGTTTGCTTCCCTCTTTTTTCTCGACAGCAGATGAGAAAGGCATTACCTTGTTAACGCATCCAGTGCTCGAAAATGAAATTCATAAACATATTGAAGATTCCGGCATATTTAAAGACTACCAGTCACTACTTACTCAGCTTCGCAAGTGCACCAGCACTTTAAAACATTACAAACTTGATGATGTACTATTGCCTTCCAAGATTTCGGAGTTGGATATTCAGACTAAACTTTTCGAAGCTTATCAACAATATTACCAAGATGCGATTCGTCTTGATTTTGGTGACCCTGCTTCTGTATTTGAGCTTTATTTTAATAGTAAAGCCCCTTTTGCGATGTCTGGTAAAAAGAAAGCTGAATTTCCAGATGCCTTTGTTTTTGATGCTACAAGAAAATACCTTGAAAAGCATCCGAATGATATCTTGCTGGTCATATCTAAAGACAGTGATTGGACGACCGCATTTAATCAGATAGAGAATGTCATAATCTGCGATTCTATTTCTAATGCGCTAACTAAAATCAGCAATATCGATAGCATACTAAGTCAAGAAATGCTCAGCCAAATTTTCAGAGGTGCATATAAAGAAATAATTTCAAACGCACAGCAGAACGTTGAATGTGAATGTTTTGAACTTGATGATTACGAAAACCTCAACGAGTTGGAAATTGAGTCTGTAAAGATCGATTGTGTTAGCGATAATTTTATCCCGCTAAAGATTGCCCGTGATAGCTTGCTGCTAAGCACCAATGTCACAATTAAAGTTTCTGGCTATGCTGAAGTATTTGATGAGGAGAACTCAATTTGGGATAGCGTTGACAGAGAATATTTCTATATGGCATATGCTGATATAGATTTCACGGATGCTGAAGCAGAAGTTGACTGCGAAATTCTTATTTCATTTGACTTTGATGATCCCGAAAATACCGCTCAAGTAATGGAATTTCATCTTCTTAATCAAGGTAATATTTGCATTGACTGCGAAGGCGCATCAATTAGAGAGATTGATGAAGAGGAGTTGTCGGTAAGGGTCTTGCGTGAAGATAAAGGGTACCCTCGTAGAAATACAAAATAGTTTTTGTGAGTATCAATCAAATCTCGCGAAGCAATTGCCACAACATCATCTTCATCGAGAGCTATAATATCACGCATAGATACGGGTTTAGCATATCTATTAAGCGTACTAAAAAGTCTTCTTGAGCGTTGCATGCCTGCATCATCCGTCTTATGTCCAATAAAAATGACTGGGATTTGTTCATCATCATACCTTTCGGATTCACTAACGACTTTTTTAATCCCCTCAACTCTATGTTGCCCATCAACAGGGAAAATTTTTTCATCGCCACTTAATTCAAGGACGCCTAAATTATAAAACTCTGATCCATCATCATATTCAAGGCGAACCTCATGCCAGGTGGGAACGCCATCATAAACTGCAAGAACAAGCGCGTTAAAGAAGCGTTCTTCTTGTGTTTCTATATAATGCGCGATGCTTTTATAATTGTTCGTTATGCTTCTTTGCAGCATTTGTTTCAGTAGATCGGACTTGTGGAGTTCATTATCCACTCTCTTTACATACTTAGAAACATCTTTGAAACGCATAGTCGCGATATAATAAACCCAATCACCTATATGAGCTCGTATTGCTGGTATTTTCATTGTTACCTCCCAATATTAAAACGCAGCTTTCATTGCCTGATTATATACTTCAGACATTGCGGTGGAGGATTCATTCATCGAGCCGGAAAAAGCTATCTTATTTCCGGCAGCATCTTCGATAATGCCCATCTTTTCGTGGTACATACCGATTCCTTAATAACGACTATTTGCTGCCCATACAGACTTTTCGACATAGGCAAATGGCTTC
>ERZ779869.3084-NODE-3084-length-13176-cov-21.301425_pt1 | contig 13176 bp, 7 predicted proteins | sample MGYA00511557_ERZ779869 | MGnify/ENA primary metagenome ERZ779869 (study PRJEB29588, sample SAMEA2154620) | human gut metagenome | biome: human gut; feature: human-associated habitat; material: faeces | place: Denmark | collected 2008/2010 ...
TGACGCCGTCCACATAGTAATACAACTCGCCGTCCTCGCTGACGATGCCGTTCTTTACCTCGGGATCAGGATCAGGATCAGGATCGGGGTCGGGCGTCGGAATAGGCGCATCCGTCATCTTGCCTTCCGCGTCAAAGTTGTAGAATGCAGCGGGGAGCAGATCATTGGTCTTAGACACCCAGTAGCGCTGATTGGTGATAACCTTGCAGTAGCTGTTCACATAGTAGTAGTCACCGTCAATCTGAATCAGGCCAGCGTAGGTCTTGACGCCGTCCACATAGTAATACAACTCGCCGTCCTCGCTGACGATGCCGTTCTTCACTTCGGGATCAGGATTGGGATCCGGATCGGGGTCAGGCGTCGGAATGGGTGCATCGGTCATCTTACCGTCTGCGCCAAAGTTGTAGAACCCAGCGGTCAGCAGATCATTGGTCTTAGATACCCAGTAACGCTGATTTACGATGACCTTGCAGTAACTGTTCACATAGTAGTAGTCACCGTCAATCTGAATCAGGCCAGCGTAGAAGCGGACGCCGTTGACATAGTAATACAGTTCGCCATCCTCGTTGACGATGCCGTTCTTCACCTCGGGATCAGGATTGGGATCCGGATCGGGGTCAGGCGTCGGAATGGGTGCATCGGTCATTTTGCCGTCCACATCGAAGTTGTAGAAACCAGCAGGCAGCAGGTCATTGGTCTTAGACACCCAGTAGCGCTGGTTTGTGACCACCTTGCAGGAGCTGTTTACATAGTAGTAATCGCCGTCAATCTGAATCAGGCCAGCGTAGAAGCGAACGCCGTTGACATAGTAATACAGTTCGCCGTCTTCATTCACAATGCCATCCTTCGAGGGATCGGGCGTATCAATGATCATGCGGCCATCTTCATCAAAGCTGTAGAATGCCGGTGCAAAGCCAGTATCATTGGGGTAAGAAACCCAATGACGGGTGTTCTTCACTGCCGTGTAGTCTACGCTTCCGAAATAATAGTAGTATCCGTCTTCTGCCAGATACAGGCCGTTGCAGACCATACCGTTGATGGTATAATACGTATTTCCGTTAAGGTAGAAGAGTCCTGTGTGCTGATATACGCCATGGCAGATGCCGTCTTCTCCAAAGTCGTACCAATAAATCGGGTCATCATGGTTATCGCGCAGTTTTACATACCGGAGGCCCTCATAGCGATAACCGTCCTGATTGAAGAAATACAGATTGCCTTCAATGGTGTACCACTTGCCCTGAACAAAGCCGGGGCCATAATAGTAGCGCTTACCGTGGTCAGTGGCCAACCATGCGCCTTTCACCAACTTGCCGTTTTCAAATTGATAGGTTACATTGGGGAAGAAGCTGCTGTTCTCACCATTCAGCCCCTGGAAAGTGTCGGGGTCAAAGTAGTAATAACCGTTGTTGCCATCTGCATCCGTCAGGTTCCACCAACCGGACTTGGCTACGCCGTTGATGGCGTAATACCATGCGCCATCAACTTCAATCAGCCCAGTGACCTTGCCTTCACAAGCGCCGGTCGTCTCATTGAACTGATAGAAATACTCGTTGCTTTCATCGTTGAGGCCGGGGACCTTGTGAATGCCCTTCAAGGCATTGTTTTCGACGAAGTAGTAGGATGTACCGTTGACCGTTTTCCAGCCGGACCAGGAGCCGTTGTCCAGGATGAAACGATCCGTGAACTCCTTATACGATTCGCAGTAGAAATGACCGCCGCAGGGATGCGTGGTATTCTCCGGCTCCTCATAGGGATAGATCCCATACTGCTCCTGGAAGGAGGTCTGATTCGCCATGTTGTAGAGCGCGTTTGCGCCCAGATAGATGTCGTAGCCAACCGAACCGGAGTTCTCGATACTCAGGCACTGATCCGCATCCCACTGTGCGCCGTCCTTGGCGGACAACTGCAAGCCGCTGAGGATGCAGATGGGGTTGGCCGTATCGGGATCGATGGCCTGACTCTGCTTTATGAAGTTGCACTTCACAGTAAGCAGATTGTTTTCGTCCAAGGATGCGGATGTTAGACGGAAGTAATCATTCAACACCGTCAGGTTGGAAATGTCCACAGTGACATTCTGGTCAAACTGGAAAGTCACCGTCACTTCGGTTTTAGAGCTGACACGCTCCGCCAGCTGGAGCAGCAGATCCCATGCCGTGATGCCGGAGATGTCGCCGCCGGCTACCATGGCCAGAAGCGGCTCCAGCTTTTCAGGCACATTGATCGTCATCATGTCAAGTCCGAAGACGTAGGTGACGTTCATAGGCTGGCTGGGATCGATTACGTGATAGCGGTCTATCTCGTCGTCGCCGCCGGGGATATATTCCGCGTTGGAGACATCTCTCGTCCATGCGAAGGTTCTGTCGCCGCTCGTAGCGTTGTCAAAGTCGAAGATTGCCTGATTGGCGCTGTACATAGCAACCTTGATCGCAGCGCTGATGGAGTAGTCCCGCGTGATCATGGCCGTGATGGTCACATTGCGCAGACCGGACGCCTCACTGCCGGTAAAGGCGAAGCCATTGTTTGCAGCTTCAACGACGCCCGCTGCATCGTTGCTCAGTTCAAATGTAATATCGCCTGCGCACACGGCGACAGGATTTTCATTGTATGTTGCAACCAGGGGAAGTCGCACCGAATCACCGTAAATGGCGTTGATGCTCGTTTTGGAGAATTTCAGACCATTCGGCTCGACCACGGTAAGCGTCTTGCTGCCGATCACCGTATCACCGGACAGGAGTTGGATCTCCACGCTGCCCTTTTTGACGGCGGTGAAGACACCATCTTCAGAAACGGTACCAATGGTTTCATCCGCAGACTTCCATGTGATATCAGCAGGGAGTTCCGCCGCGCTGCCGGATACACTGACACCGGAAGCGACCAGGCGAACGGTGGCGCCGCTCGTCAAGTAATCATAGGCGGAGGTGATCAGGGCATGATCAAACTCCGTGGAGACGGGGGCCGTGGAAACCACCATCAGAGAGGAGCTGACGGAACGCTCATAGCCATCCGAAGGACGGTTCACGACCGTGAGCGTATCGCTGCCTTCCTGCTTCGCTACGAAGGTAGTGGAACCGCCGCCGTCCAGATTGATTGCGGTCACGCAGCCTGCGTCCAGCATGATCTGTGCCAGTTCTTCAGCACTGCCGCCGGCGGAGAAGGGTTCCTGACGACCGTCCAGCACCATCAGGACGACCTTGCCCTCAGCGGTGATACCCACACAGGTGCGGGAATGACGTCTGTTATAGTAGTCGGCAGAACTTTCCACAACAGACTCTCCGTCCTTGACCAGATAAACGCTGCCGCCGACAGCCTCCTGGATCTGATCCTGATAAGCTGCATAGTCGCTGGGACTGCCAATCATGGCGGTGCCATCCTTCAGAATCGCAAAGAAGTTTTCAGAGGCGACACTGTGATATTCGACACCCTCCATGACCAGAGCACCGCTGGGAGCGCCGGTAGTCATGTTGTAGAAGTCTGCATTGACGCCGACCACAGCATTGTAGTGCTCCACATAGTTCGCAGTGTCGGACGGATCGGAGTGTCGCTTCTGGGCCGCCGCCATCTGGTCGGATACGCGGGACATGGCCCAGCCCTGCGAGGGATCGTTGGCATGATAGTTTGCAAAGATGCTCACATCATCGCGGGAAATATCAGCGGTCGCAATGTAGTAAACGATCTGCTTGTCGTCCTTGGTCAGCGCATAGTTGATCGTCTGCGTCACGCCGGGAGCTACTGTCGTTGTATCCGAAGAGAACACAGAGTAGTATGCGTCATCCGGCTCCGGGTCGGGTTCGGGATCCGGATCGGGGTCGACCGGGTCGGTACCATTCGGGTCACCCGCAAGATCAAAGAGATAATCTGCAAAGGCGTAGCAGCACGCTTTACGCAGCGTCTCATAGTTGGAAAGGTCGGTCAGAGAATAGGAGCTCTCCAGCGCACCGATCAGGGTATTCCCGGTATATGTGCTCAGGACCTTGCTCCGGATACCGTCCTTAGTGACCATGCCGCTCAGGCGGTTGGTCAGGAAGTAGGAAGCGCGGCTTGTATCTGTAAGCCCTGCGGTGAAGTAGTTCTCGATAATCGTGCTCAGAGCCACACCGCCGCGGTTCATCTCCGTTGTGAGATAGAACGCATCCATGTCGCCATAGAGGTCCGTATCGGTGAAGGAGTGTTCTACATTGTTGAGCGTGCCGTAATCCACGCCGAGGTATCTTGCGCGAATGTTGGCAGCAAGCGTATCGACGTCAGTCTCCGTTGTATCTACCTTGTCAGCAATATCCACGTTTTCGGCGCAGTACATCAGATCCGTAATGTCACCGGCCCAACTGCCCATGTCGGCACGAGCCTGAACAACAGCATCCGTCATGCCCTGCATCTTGGCGTAATTGGCCACATCCATTGCGCCAAACACATGACCAAGGTCAACTTTATTGCCATTGGGCAATGTGAAGTTGTTGATGTTCTTCAGCGCAGAGGCCGAAGTGTTATTAGCGGTATCCTGCTCGGAAACGTAGGCGGTGAAGGCAGTATTCTCCTTGCCGCAGACCATTTCCCAAGTGCCGGAGGTGTACCGCTCCACACCTGTACGGATATAGTTGATGATCAGCGCATTGGCATCCTCACCAGCATTTTCTTCCGCATAGGTCTGGGCATAGCCTTCCAGAACATTGAAGCAGGAAAGGAATGTCGCATAGTCTGAAATCTCAGTGACGGCAGATGTGTCATCCGCCTGCTCCGATTTCTGGTCTTCCAGTTCAATGGAGACATCCTCGAGTTCAGAAGCAACAGGTTCTTCGTAGTTTGTGGTGGTATCCTCAATTGCCGAGTCATCTGCCGCATACGCGCCAACAGGCAGCAGTGTTGTCAGCAGCATGACGACGACAAAGCACATCGACAGATACCTTTTCATCGTTTCTCTTGCCATGTCAGTTTCTCCTTACATTTATTTTAAATTATCGATTAGATAATTTAAGTCCTCCTGCATTGCGTAGAAGCGTGTCTGCTCTGTCTCTTCCAAGCCAGAGTCGGCAGGCAGTTCATCTACATGCAGATAAACATTTCGCTGGGTCCCTGTGTCATCCGTCAGGCTGCCGACAACCTCACTGCTGTCATCACCAATTAAAACCTTGAACAATTCATAGGTTTCTTCTCCGCTCTTGGTTTCAAAGGCAACCGCAATCGTGTTTCCGTTCTGCTCCTGGCGAATGGTAACATACTCCTGCCAACGATCCGGATAATGCAGATCACCGTAGCCTGTATGAACGACTACATCTTCTGGAATCGTATCTGCAGAAGCATTATCATTCTGTTCTTCTTGCACTTTGTCATTGCCACACCCGGCCAACAGGCCACACAAAAGTGCAACGCATAACAAATAGCCTATCAGTTTGACTGGTGTCTTTCTTTTCATTCCATAACCTTCCTTTATTTTTGATTTTGCTATATTCTTCAGGGCGTGTGCCCTAAAATCCCAAGTATTCCGTGTATGGGTGCTCGGTATCTAATTTCAAGTATCTGTGATGGCTTTTTTGCCTGTCTGACGGTGGATCTTTCCGATAGTCACCATACTTCTGCTTCAGATACGCATCACAGTCTTCCGGAAGCCGGACCGGAAGCCCCTCGAATATGCCGTAGCTGCCATCGCCATATATTTCTTTTCTGTGGTATTCCAAGCGGCCTTGCCAGTTCCCGTGGTTTGCGATGACATTCGAAGATTCTACCGGCCACGCAGAGATCAATGCTGTATAGGCCGCAGCAGTTTGTGCGGTATTTTTACCAAAGCCCAAAGCTCGCAGCGGATTCACAACCGCTTCTTTCCATCGCTCAGGACGAACGCAGGGAATGGATAGCTTTCTGACAAACCAGACTTTCTTGCGTTCCAGTCGTTCCTGCTCTTTTTTATCTGTCGGGTAACCATCCAGGGGGAAAATGTCAATGCTGATTCCATGGTTGATTGGAAGTGCCGCGACGCTTTCCTCAATGCAGGTCGTTTCTGAATTCCTCAGCTTGCTGTAGATTGCAGGAAACGCAGGATCTGATTGAAAGTTTTGAAGGAAGAGCTGTTCCGGAAGCAAAGCCGGAGCTTCCTTGCAGAAGCGTTCATAATCATTGCGGAATAGCGCGACATCGACATCATCATCCCAAGGGACAAAACCGCCATACTTAACCGCCCCCAGCGCACTGCCACATACTAAGAAGTATTTCAACTGCAGCTGATCACAGATCTGCGTGAAGATTTGAAGTATCTGGAACACTTTCTTCTGGATCGGGGTCATTCTCTAATCTCCTAATCATTGCACTGACCATTCCATCCACTACGCACAGAGCGAGGAAGAAGTTCAATGCACCTTCCCAAATTGGTTCAACAAAGCAATTGACATATGCGCCGATATACAAGAACAGAAGAAGGTATCGCAGTGACGGAAGGATTTGTTTGCTCTTCCATATCACCGTCACATTGGCGAAGTTTTTAACGGAATAAATCAGCAACAAGCAAAATGGAATGATTCCTGAAACTCTGCCAACATCCAACCACATGTTATGGCGATATATCTTACTGGCTCGGCCGCCCATCGGGTACTGAATCAATTCACGCAGTCCAATCCAAAAGCTTTGAAAGCGGAAAGAATCTGCATTCTCTAAGGATGCCCGCCGCTCATAGCGCGCCGCCAGATTTGTACTCAGGATATAATCCCTTATGGACAAGACATTGAAATGGTAGAGCAGAAACGCAATCAGGCTGATAACAGCCATGATTCCAATACATTTCAAAACTCCGGCAATGCCCTGCTCGCTGTATGCGAATTGCAGTGCGGCAAGAATCACGATCAGCAGAAGAATTGCAAATTGTGTTCGTGTTCCCAGCATGAACATGTACTGAATTGTGGCAAAAAACAACGCAAGGAACATGATCTTTACCGGGAGCCTTTTCTCGAACTTCACCGCATAGGGGGCAACTGAGATCGGCAACGTATTTAGTGCGCCGGATCCCGTTGCAGCTCGATATGTACCTGTCCAGAAATCGATCAAGCGGTATCGGTTATTTCCGATGTTGACCAGCATATTCAAGGTCGCATAAGTTCCAAATCCGGCTGCCAGCGCCAAAATGCCATCTCGGATTTGTTTATCAGAACTTCCCTCAGCAATGAGCCAACCGATCGCGAATGCGACGACTGGCAGGACTCCGTGGTGGTACACACCTGAGATCGTCCGCATTCCAATCAAGGCATATGTCATGCCTGCAGACAGCAGCAGCCAAAAGCCTGGCGCATACAAGAAGTTAAAATAGATTTCTCTGCCCAGCATTCGCTGCCGCAGCAGAGCTACAAACAGGAACACCAGCGGATATGCATATCCCCAATTGATCGCGCCGAGCGTCAGCAGGAACAGAGGTACAATTGTCATGCGTTGCTTTGCTCCTTATGAATGAAGTCCAGGACCCGTCGCATTTGCACATTTCGATTTTTATTCTTCAGCACAAACTCTCTTCCTCTCGCACCCATCTCATCCAGCTCTGATGGACTTAATTTTCTGAGAGATTCCACTGTGTCCCGAATGGAAACAGCGCTCTCCTCTGGAATATAAGTTAAGAATGGATCATACTCTCCGGGTATCCCGTCCAGGCGAAACATCATGACCGGACGGCCCGATGCCATATACTCCATGGTCTTGGAAGGAAAGCTGTACTTCGTGTATTCGCCCTGATTGGTTCTGGGGTTAACAAGCACGGTTGCTTGCTTCTGCAACTGCACCGCTTCCTCATGCGGTAAAAAGCCGAAGAAGCGAATACGGGAATCCTGCGCAGCATACGCACGAATTTCTTTCTCCATTTCACCGGAGCCGCACAGCCACAATTCAATATCAGAATCCTGCAATTCCTTCATCGCTTGAAAGAGTAATTCAAGGCCATAGCGCCAGTTCAACCGTCCTGTATATAGCATGGAAAACGGCTGTGACTTTGAAGCCGGTGGTTCATCTGCAACATCCCCGCACATTCCCTCCATCACGAGGTATGGGCGATTGCCCACATGCAAAGGCACAGCCATTTGTTCCGTCAGGAGGATGAAACGATCTATCCTTGCCATAAAATGATAAACAATTTTGCAGTGGATCTTCCGCAAGAGCTTCCTAAATGCAGAAACCTGGTGCATATCATAAAACTCGGGAATATCCGTAATCACTGCCGTTACTTTGTATTCGGGCTTCAGTTTGTTGACAGCCCACAAAAACGGAAGATATGCTGTGAAAATCAGGAGTTCTGATTCACATGGATACTTCTTCAGCCACGCTCGTACCTTCCTCATTCGTATGAATTGTTTTACGAGCGGGATATTCCAACAGCCGACCTCATGGCCGACTATGCTCCCACAGGACCAGTCTGTATCTTTTAGGCGAAAGATTTTGAAGCTTTTAGGCCATGTTCCAACCGGTAAGGCATTGATAACAATCAGCGGTTCATCTGTATTCGCATGGATTCCCTTGATTAAATTCCATTGAAAGTTATTCGCCGCATTGGAGACGCCTCGTTTTGACGCGGATATAATTTCCTGTTCCCGTTCCTCCGGGAACAATGGTCCTAAAATAATCATACAGATCGCTTCACCGCTTCTCGTTCCGTCAGTTTGTAAATTTGCTCTGCCAACCCGTCAATATCATTCTCTTTTACAATGTACTTTCCGCCTGCACTCTCAGGGCTGCCACCGACATCATAGGTGATGACTGGCGTCCCGCAGGCTCTGGCTTCCAAGTTCACCGTTGGGTATGTATCCTGATGCGTAGGATTGACGAACACGTCTGCCGCACTGTAGATTTCGGCCAACTCTCTGGGACTGGCTGTACGGGGCAGGGCCAGGATGCCCGGCAAGAGCCTGTTTTTTTGCTTATCCGTCACGCCTACCAAGACGATTGCAAACCGGCTGTCCAGCTTTTCCCGCAGCCGGCAAAAATCGAGCAGTCCTTTCTCCTTATCCCAAACGCTGGCTACACCCAAAATAACTGTTTTCCCGTCCAATCCGTATTGTTCTCGGAAATCACTCGGTGTTGGCTTGAACAGGCTTTTATCGATCTGATTGTGTACTACTTCAACAGGGTACTCTTTTAAGAAGCTTTGCTTCACTGTCCGGGCCAACCACTCCGATGGAACAATGATCGTCAAGTTCGCAAGGCCAGTAAAGCACGCCTGTTTCTGCCGGTAGTTCCTCTGCGTGTGATCCGCCCCATATGTTTTGGGATATGCCTTCAGCTGTGGACAATCTCCGCAGCCGGATTTCCAGCGGTCACATTTGGCGGCGCTGAAATGAACACAGTGTCCGGTAAATGCCCAGCAATCGTGAAGCGTCCAAAGGATTTTGATTTGAGAATGCTCCTTCAACCATTTGAAGAGCAGTTCAATATTTAAATAGTAGCCATGCAGGTTGTGCAGCCAAATCACATCTGGCTGAAAATGCTCGATTTGCGAAAGCAATCGCTGTGTTGCCGCTCTGGAGCCGTATCCATTCAAATCGAATAAGCGCGTAATTCCTGCGTGAAACAGATAATCCGGCTTCGTGCCGATTCGAATCAATTGTGCCGCGCCGTTATCTGCACATGTTCTTCCATATGCGGCAGCACATTCATGGCCCTCGTTTTTGAGCTGTTCACATTTATCTGCGATAATTCTGCCTGTACTTCCAAATCCATAGACAGAGTTAATGAATATGTATTTCATGAAAAGCAATTCCTTAGTTGCCGTGCGTAATACGTTCTTGAGCAAGGCGACATACTTGTTCAAGCCGATGCCCTTTGCATACCTTTCCGTGTATAGTCTCACTGCATTGCCGGACATTTTTTTGCCCAGTTCCGGGTTCTGATACAATTGCAAGATATTCTGGGTGAGCTGCACACCATTTCCCACATCTGAACATAGCCCAATTTCAGAATGCAAGGCTTCCTTTGATAAGTAGGAGTTCTGTTCCGCAACAGCCAGAATTGGCAAACCGCCCTGCAGATAGCTATAATATTTACTGGGGGCGCACATACCGGTCAGCCCCTGTTCGAGACTGACAATGCCACAGGAACTGGCAGCGACCGCATGCTCAAAAGCAGTTCCGGTGAGAAAATCGCAGATTCTGACATTGGGAAGCCGTTCTGCCGCCTGTCGGACTGATGGCATTTTGTTTCCGTGCCCGGCAATTAAAAATTTGATATTCTTGTAATCTGCCAATTGATCCATCGCCTGAATCAAGGCTGTTTCATCCTGACAGATACCGATATTGCCAAAGTAGGCAACGATAAAGTCCTCATCTGTATATCCCAGTTCAGCCCGTGCTGTGGACTTGCTGCCAGCTGTTGCTTCATGCGCCCAATTGGAGATGGTGACAATGCGGTCTGCGGAAAGCTCAGGTCGATGATCAAGAAGGTATTCCCGCATCTCATCGGTCAATGCAACGACGGATTCAGCGCGTTGGAAGAGGCTTCTATTGATTCGCTGCATCACGCTTGAAACGGTGCTTCCTTCTCTCAGACTGCCCGAGGCGTAGGCAACTTCCGGATAAACATCGTAGGACACGAAAATGATTCTCGTTTTAAAGAGTCTATTGGCCAAAATTGCAGCAATAGGAAGTACCGGTGGATTCGAATAGACAATGACCGCTTGGTAGTCCTTAATTTCGAAAATATGGAGCAAGACCGAGAATGTAAAAGAAAAATAGTTGATCAGTCTTCCAATCTTACTGTGTCGGCTGAGCTGCATATAGTGAAGCCGGTGAATGGAAACGCCATCCTTCATCTCTCTAACTGGAACCTCACCGCTGGTGTTATATTCCCTTGGGTAGCCGCACAAGGCACCGACAGAGTATCCGTTTTGCGCCAAATAACTGGCAGTATCAAAAGGGAGCGTTGCGGAGGAATTGTATTCTGGATAGAAAAACTGGCAGAGGAAAAGGATGTCACGTTTCATTTTTTCACAATCTCTCTTACTTGTTTCTTGTTCCGGTTTAAGGACCCTAACGCACCAATATCACCTGGCTCCCTCATTAGAAAAAACGATATGTACAGTCTTTAAGAGGCATTTGATGTCAAGGGCGATGGATTGGCGTTCAATGTATTCCATATCGTAGATAATCTTTTCTTCCGGCTTCAGTGAGTATCCGCCGTTTACCTGCGCATACCCGGTCAGCCCCGGTGTGACCAGCAGGCGGTTGGAGAAGTCTGGAATATATTTCTCAAATTCTCTGTAGAAATAGGCACGCTCCGGTCGCGGGCCAACGAAGCTCATGTCGCCGCGTAGGATATTATAGAGCTGGGGAAGCTCGTCCAGCCGAGTGCGCCGGAGGATTTGGCCGAAGTGTGTGCATCTTGGATCCTGTTCATCCGCCCACTGAGGACCGTTTTCCTCTGCATCAAGGCGCATGGATCTGAATTTATAGATCATAAAAGGCTTTCCATTGATACCGAGCCGCTCCTGCTTAAAAATCGGGGCGCCCGGCGAGTCTATGATGATGATCAATGCAATGATCATCATCGGGATTGCCAGAATCAGCAGGCCCAAAAAAGAGCATACTATGTCAAAAACACGCTTCGTTATCAGGTACAGCTTCTTTTGCCGCAGTACAGGTTTTGCTACCTGAATAATCACATCTGCGGAGCGCTCCTCTGCCAAACAGCCGGTCGCTGTTGTCGCCATATATCCCACATCCCTTCACTTTTAATCTCTAATAGCTGCACCGTCAGGTCGGTGTTGAGCCAGATGGGATCAAAAGCTCTTCACGAACGTTAGGTACAACAAAGCTGTATATCTGTTCAAATGCCCACTGTGTGGTCGCATCATCATCCGGCATCTCACCGCCAAGGACTCTTGCGGCAAAAGACAGCATCGTGTCAAAAACCTGATGAAGCAGCATGTTAACATTGGCTTCTGGTTTGAAAGTCTGCTCCATCGCTGCAAACAGCTCCTGGAAACATTGGAGATGCTCCTCGTATGCATAAGTGCGGCAATTTGCAGAATAGTAGTATCGAAGGTAAAAGAGGCAGTCATCCTTTTTTCCGAGAATGAACCTCCAACTTGCCGACCACAGTTGAAACGCTCTGTCCCTCCATGAAACATTATAGCATATTGCACGTCGGAATGCAACTGCCTCAACAAGGAAATGGAAGAAAAAGTGTGATTTTATCAGCGCACGGCAATATTTGTCGAAGAAATACCTTGATTTGAAAGTTTAGCGCAGTCAATCCGGCAGTCTGGATGGATTTAAAATAAGATCCACACCCATATGATCACAGCACAAGGATGAATTACAAAATGGCAAATGGTGGAAATATCTTCAGACGGCGGGATGGACGCTGGGAAGCCCGCTATAGCAAAGGGCGCGAACTATCCGGAAAAATCAAGTATGAATACTGCTATGGAAAAACATATCGTGAGGCCAAAGAAAAAGCAGAAAAGTGCAAAGCGGCGTTAGCAAGCGGAAATCCCTTACCAACATACAGGACTCCAAATCTGTTTTCCGCCTATTGTATGGGGTGGCTTCACGCAAAGAAAAGCAAGGCGAAAGAATCAACATATATCAAGTATAGCACAGTAGTTGAAAAGCACATCATTCCCAAGCTTGGTGATTGCTGCCCTTTGGGATTTACTACGGAACTGATTGACGATTTCATCAGAGAATTGCAGTTTGAAGATGAGCTGGCACCGTTACAGCTTATTCACACTATTTTGATTTGTCGCTTCGCTTGCGGCTTTCCGGCGTTCCTCGCTGTATGGGGCAGGCAGTGAAAAAGCGCAACCGATTTTCGTCGATTGCGCTTTGCTGGGCGGGAATTGTTCTATGAACTTTTTGCAAAATCACTCCTGCTGGAAATGCCGCAAGAAAACCTCATTCGCCGCTTGCAGGGGTTTGTGATACTCGCGGTAAGCGGGGCTAAGCCTCTGCATTGCGGGGATAAATACATCGTTATAGCCGCTCTCACTTTTGTATTCCAGTATTTCTCGATCAGTTCATTGCAACGGTCAAACTCCGAACAAGGTTTATAATAAGTTTCTGCCATCTTCAGTACCTCAATCAAATCATTTCATTCCGCCATGCGTGGGTTCGGTTTTGTGTCAAATCAAATAGAGCCTCATAAATACGTATCCATCCTCAATCGTGTCGGAAAGACAAAAGCCCTGCTTTATCCAGAACTCCTGCGCAGCAATATGTTCCA
>ERZ779869.3092-NODE-3092-length-13152-cov-2.390242_pt1 | contig 13152 bp, 10 predicted proteins | sample MGYA00511557_ERZ779869 | MGnify/ENA primary metagenome ERZ779869 (study PRJEB29588, sample SAMEA2154620) | human gut metagenome | biome: human gut; feature: human-associated habitat; material: faeces | place: Denmark | collected 2008/2010 ...
AACGCAGGATTGAGCCGAAATTTCTTTAAATATTTCGTCTTTTTTAACGTCAATGCCGGCCATAGAGCTGCGGTCTATGTTAAAGTCCATCAAGGCTTCCAGCATAGCCAGAGCCAGCGTGGGGTCGCCCTGCGCCAAATGAAACAAGGCGTCTTCTTCCCGCGGCAGTTGGCTGGCATTGGGCAGACGGTCAAAGTTTTGGTTGATGCATAGGGCTATAAAGTCTTTTATTGAATCGATGATTTGCAAAATGTCGTCTTCGGAGTTTTTGCCTTGATTGCGAAACATTACTGTTTGCGCGATTTTCAGATCGTCGACACCGCGGCCGATCATGTCAATGATAAGCCCCAGCAGTTCCGAAAGGTCTTTGGTGCTTTGGTGATAGGATAAAAATTCGTTGCTGAGAGTCGGGGCATTTTGTTCCAAATCACGCAGTTTGCCTTTTTTCCAGTCCAAATCGACGACTATGCCCTTGGGCTCGCTTTCTTTTTCTTCCGCTTGTTCTTTTTCCTTGGTTTCTTTTTCACGTTCTCTGGTGTTGGCTTTTTCTTCTCGGCGAACGGCATCTTTACGTTGTTTTTCCTGCATTTCTCGTTGTTCGAACATTTCTTTTTCGGCCCGGGCCAGTTCCAGTTCTTTTTGCAGCTCTTTCTCCAACTCGCGTTCGCGGTCTTCTTCGCTCATAATCCGGTTGAGACGCTCGGCATCCTCTTCGTTAAAAATATCATCAACAGCCCCGTCGTCTTTTTCAGTATTTTTGTTGTCGCTTTTCAAAAAGGAAACGATGGACTTGACGTAGATGATAATGACGAGAAACAGAAATAGGATAAATGCCAGCAGCATCAAGATAATAGAGGCTATGCGCAAATTGTTCGCCCCGGATAAATAGCCGTCGATAATTGTCGCCAAATCATCAATATTGTTCGATACGGTAGCCAAAATTTCACTGCTTGAGAATATGGATATGATTTGTTCGTACATATTTTATTTTCAGACCATTTACAAATTACATTTTACACATTAGAATACCACTCAATGCATGGAGAGGATAAATCTCCCCGCGGAAAACAATAATGAGTTTAATCACAATAGTTTAAAAATGGGTTACTTCAGTCAAAGAAAAAAACACGAGCGGGAAAATATCTTTCTGAAAGTTATGTTCATAACGCTCGGATTAATTACCTTTCTGCTGCTTTTGCCGCTGTCTCACCAACCGCTGTTTGAAGAAGTTAAACGATACCTTTTCCAGTTTTACCTCCTCAATCTGGCGGTTTTTTTGTATTCGCTGTATCTTTCCCGTTTTGCTTACAGTGCTTTGTTTGCGCTGTTCTTGCTGATAAACTTTACCCAAATAGCTTCAACCGGCAATCTTTTTACCGACACCGCGGTCCGCGACGACCATCATATTACCTTGTCGCACAGCGCTGAAAAGCCGTTGGATGTCAATGCCTACGGAATGGCAATTCTGCGTTCCGGACACCTTAACCTGACGCCGGAAGTGCAGTCTCAGTTTATAACTTTTGAAAAAAATTATCACGTTTTTACCGTTGTCGGCGTTGATTTTGACGGTTTGGCCAGCGACGTTCGCATCCAAGCTTTCAGACAGCTGCAAAAATTTGTCTTGATGCAGGATGATCCGGTCATTGTCGTCGGTGATTTTGGCGAGCCCTCGTGGTCTCCTGAAATGAAGGATTTTCTAAGCGCCACTCAGCTTAAGGTAAAAAACCGGATGATACTGAAAAGCCGCCGCCACCGGTTTAATCCGTTCGCTGTGCCGCAATTTTACGTTCTGGCCTTTGACAACGTCGGTATCGTTTCTTTAGACGTTGAACGCAAGCCTGAACTGAAGTCGCCGGAAGTTAACGTTACTCTCGGATTTTACTGAGTTGCTTTTTCAATTGGCTGTATAACTCTCCTTCTCCGAAGGCCTTGGCGTATTCCAATGCAGTCTCCACGGTTTTGACCGCTTGCTCGGTTTGTCCTCGTTTATACTCGAGCAAGGCGATATTGGCATAGTCGATGGCAATGCCGCCGGCACGGTTGCTGCGCAGTTCACAGTCCAGCGATTGTTGAAAAAAGCCTTTGGCCCGTCTCAAATCGCCTTTTTTCATAAAGATGAGCCCCAGCAGATTATAGGCGTTGCCGACAAAGAAACAGCTGTGTTGTTCTTTGTCCGCGTTGATGATTTTGCGTAAAACCGTTTCCGCTTCATTGTCGTCGTTGTTTTCAAAACAAGCCTGCGCTTCCAAATAAAGGGCTTCAAGCCGGGCGGGGTTGTTATTCGTCGCGGCATACAGCTCCTGAGCCTGCCGGGCATGCCTGATAACCTGCTTCCATTTCTTTTCCCTGCTGTAAGCGCTGCCGATAAGCTCCAGGCTAAACCCTTGCCCGGCGGTGTTACGTTCTTCCTCATGAATGTGTAAAGCCTGTTTAGCCAGCTTTCGGGCAGCGCCGTAATCTTGCCTGATTAATGCCGCCAGAGCCTCCTGATTGATTATTTCGCCGCAGCCCTGACGTTGTCCGGTCTTTTTGTAAAGCTCCTTGGCTTTGTTAAAATAATCGTCGGCTTCGTCATAACGTTTTTGCATTACCATCAGCATGCCCAGCGTTCCCAGAACTTCGCCTTCCTCCTTGGTCGCCCCCAAATGGCGGTATATTTTTTGTGCCGTTTGCAGCACAAATTGCGACACGTCCTGAATTGTGCTGATTCTGTAAACGGTTCCCATAACGAAATGTGCGGCAGCTTCTTCGTAAAAGGCCTGTTCCCGATTAAAAAGCTTGGCAGCCTTGGAGCTGTTTTCCGCGGCTGACTGCAAGTCTCCGTCGCGCATGTCAAAATGAGTTTGCAGATAAAAACGCATGGCTTTGACATAAGCCGAGGCCTTTGAGATGTCCATATTGTCCAAAATCGGAAGGACGGCCTCGTTTTGCCCGAGAGTAAAATGGAGGTAAGCGGTCAAAATCAGTGCGATATTGTCCTGAGGATGTGCTTTTGCAATTTTTTCCAGCTCCTCCAATGCCTTTTGCGGATGATAAAAGGCTTTCAGTCCCGCAGCAAGAGTCGGCTGTCGTTTTTTTCTGAAATACCGCTCTGCCGTAAGGAGGTTCCCTTTGATTAAGGCCTCTCTTGTTTTTGCTTCTTCTTTCTTTCGGGATTTCAATAACGGGAACAGCGCCTGAGCCAGGACATAAGTGGAAAAAAAGCTTCTGCCCGGCAGCTGCTGTTGTTTTTTCAATACGGCCTTGATTGCGGTTTTGAGATAATAGTCGCGGCGCATCCGCCGGTTGAAGCGCACGAACAGCACGATTGAGCCGGCAAAAAACAATCCCCATAAGATAAGCTGAAAATATTTCATGTTTTTGATATTTCTTTACGCTATGTTTAGTTTTTTTGATTATATATGGTACTTAGTTAAGATATTCTATCTCGAATTTAATATATAGGGAATTTTTATTATGAGCATTACCAAGTTAAAATCCAACCAGCTTTATACCAAATGCGATCCTAAAAAGTTTAAGTTCTCCAGCACCGCCGAACTGGAAGAACGTCTTTCCGCATTGGGGCAGGATCGGGCTTTAAGTGCGGTGGAAATTGGTATCAACATCCAGTCAAAAGGATATAATCTTTTTTGCCTCGGGCCGGAAGGCACCGGAAAAACCAGTCTGGTCAAACGTGTTTTGGTGGAAGAAGCCAAAAAAAGGCCGACCCCCGATGATTGGGCCTATGTTTATAATTTTGACGAACCCTATAAACCGCAGGCGGTTAATTTCCCTGCCGGCACCGCGGCCGAATTTGCCAAAGACATTGACAAACTGATTGAAACTCTGTCGGTTTCGATTCCCGCCATTCTGGAAAGTGACGAATATAAAGCCGGCCAAAGCATCATTCACGAAAAATTCAAACAGCATAAGGAAGAATATATCAAAATTCTTCAGAAAAAGGCCAAAGGCAAAAGCGTTTCCTTGCTGCATATGCCGGTCGGTTTGGTCGTTGCTCCCGTTAAAAACGGAGAAGTGCTGAGCCCGGAAGCCTTTGACGAACTTCCCGAAAGCGAGAAAAAACAGCTGCTGGAAGACCTCAACCAAATGCAGGAGGAAATTGAAAACACCGCTCAGGATTTGCCTCAATGGGAAGATAAACAGCGCAAGGAAACCAATGATTTGCGCGAGAAGTTTTTGAAAATCGCGGTCAAAAACCCCATTGACGAACTTCATGCCAAATATAAAGGGCACAAACAGGCCAACGACTTTTTGAAAAAGATTCAAAAACACATTATTACCAATATCGATGAATTTATGCCTTCTTCGGAAAACAATTGCGGCGGCGGTGAAGGGGACGATGCGCTTTCCGCTCTGTTTTCCCGGATGAAGCAGCCGGAAGAAGACAAATATGCAAAGTTCAAAGTTAACGTCATCGTCAAAAACGAACCGGATTCCGGTGCGCCGATTATTCATCTGGACCACCCCACGCAGGGAAATCTGGTCGGCCGCGTTGAACGTATCCAGCAATATGGCGCTTTGCTGACAGACTTCAGTTTGATAAAATCCGGTGCTCTGCACCAGGCCAACGGCGGCTTTTTGCTTATTGATGCCCGAAAATTGCTGTTGCAGCCTTATGCCTGGGATTCTCTGAAGCGGGCGTTGGCTTCTAAAACCGTTAAAATCGAAGCGCCCAGCGAAGAAACCACTTTCACCACGATTTCTCTCGATCCGGAGCCGATACCTCTTCAGGTTAAGGTTATTCTCACCGGAGACGAGGAGCTCTATGAAGTTTTGAGCGAAAGGGATCCCGACTTTTCTGATTTCTTCAAAGTAGAGGCGGACTTTGGCGTTTTAATGGACCGTACGCCCGAAAACGAGGTTGAATATGCCAAGCTGATTGGTTCTCTCTCCAAAAAGAAAAAGCTGCGTTCCCTCAATAAACAGGCCGTTGCCAAGGTCATTGAGTATTCGTCCCGCCTGGCTGAAGATTCCGAAAAGCTGACCGCACATATTGCCTCCATCGGCGATTTGTTGCGCGAAGCCGATTATTGGGCACGCAAATCCAAGGCGAACCAAATCGGCAAAAACCATATCGAACAGGCGATTGACGCTCAGATTTACCGCAGCGACCGTATAAAGCAGGCGATGCTGGAGCAGATTGACAAAGGCACCATCCTAATGGACGTTGAAGGCTCCCGTGTAGGGCAGATTAACGGTCTGGTGGTTTATAATTTCTCCCGTACCAGTTTTGGTAAACCGGCCCGGATTACGACTCAGGTGCGTATCGGAAAGGGCGAGTTTATAAATATTGAGCGCGAAGTTGAAATGAGCGGCCCTATTCATACCAAGGGTGTTTTAATTCTTTCCAGCCTTTTGGCCAATCGTTTCGCCAAAGACCGACCCCTGTCATTGAGCGCCTCGATTGTTTTTGAACAGTCTTACGGCGGCGTTGACGGAGACAGTGCTTCTTCTACCGAATATTACTGTATGCTTTCGGCAATAGCAAATCTCCCGATTAAACAAAACATTGCCGTTACCGGTTCGATTAACCAGTTTGGTGAAGTCCAGCCCATTGGCGGCGTTAATGAAAAAATTGAAGGATTCTTTGATGTTTGCCGTCATCGCGGTCTCACCGGAGACCAGGGCGTGATTATCCCCCGTACCAACGTAAAGGACTTGATGCTGCGCGAAGACGTCCTAAATGCCGTTGACGAAGGAAAATTTCATATTTACGCGGTTGACAATGTTGATGACGGCATAGAAATTCTGACCGGTATTAAAGCCGGCAAACCGGATAAGCACGGAAATTATCCTAAAGGTACCGTCAACTATGCTGTCCGGCAGGGGTTGGAGTACTTTTACAAACGTTATGTCAAATTTGCCAAAGAGACGCATGGCTGTCTCGGACGCTGATGAAAAAAAAGCTCTCAAACAAGAGCTTTTTTTATTGGTTGCTGTCAAAGTTTATCCTCGGATCTATCAGGGAATAGGTAATGTCCGAAATAAGTCTTAACACCAGGCCTAAAAGGGCAAAAATATACATCGTGCCGAATATTACCGGATAATCGCGGGTCATAATCGCTTCATACCCGAGCAGGCCCAATCCGTTTAGCGAAAAGATGACCTCGATAAGCAGCGCGCCGGTAAACAGCATTTTGATTAAAAGCGTCGGAAATCCGGCAATTACAATCAGCATGGCGTTACGAAACACGTGCCCGTATAAAATTTGGTTTTGGCTCAATCCCTTTGCTTTTGCCGTCAACACATATTGTTTGTTGATTTCGTCGAGAAAAGAATTTTTGGTCAGCATGGTCAGGCTGGCAAAACCGCCGATAACCATGGCTGTTACCGGCAGGGTGATATGCCAGAAATAGTCGGCGATTTTTCCAAGCCAGGACATTTCTTCCCAGTTGTCGGAAGTCAGGCCGTGAAGAGGAAACCAATGCAGATACGTCCCGCCGGCGAAAAAGACAATTAAGAAAACGGCAAACAGAAACACCGGTATCGCCGACCCGACAATCACCGCGAATGAAGTCCATATGTCAAAAGAAGAGCCGTCGGTAACCGCCTTTTTTATTCCCAGCGGAATGGCAATCAGATAGATGATTAATGTCGACCATAACCCCAGCGAAACCGAAACCGGCATCCTTTCCTTAATCAGCTGCCAGACGGTTTTGTCCTGATAAAAGCTTTTGCCGAAGTCAAACCTTGCATAGTCGCTTATCATTTTGAAAAAACGGATATGTGCCGGTTTGTCAAAGCCGAATTGTTTTTCAAGCTCTTTAATCAAATCTTCGGGAACCCCTTGTGCTCCCTGATATTTTCCTGCTGCGGAAGCCGTATTCATTCCGGCGCCGCCGCTGATGGCGCCGGTCGCGTTGACGTTTATGCCGCGGTATTTGGCCAGGGTATGTTCCACCGGCCCTCCCGGAGCAAATTGTATGATAACGAAGTTTATTGCCAGAATACCTAGTAACGTCAACGGAATCAACAGCAGCCTTTTTAAAATATAGTTTCTCATTTCGGCTCCTTTATCCACCATGTAAACGGATCATATCCGGCTTTGATGCCGGTTTGCGGATGGCCGAACTTGTTGCGGTAAGCCACGCGTTTTGCCGGAGCGTACCATTGCGGTATCATATAGTGTTCGGCTAAGAGAACCCTGTCTAGAGCTCTGACGTGGGCGACAAAATCCTCTTTGTGTTTTGCTGCGATTAAGCCGTCGATAAGCTTGTCCGCCACCGGATTCTTGATACCCATCAGATTGTAGCTTCCTTTGATGTCCGCAGCCTTGGAACCCCACAGTTCCCGCTGTTCGTTACCGGGCATTTGACTGACGCCGAAAGCGAGAATGGCAACCTCAAAGTCAAAGTTGTCCAGCCGGTTTTTGAATATATTGGTTTCCAGATTGCGGAATGTGGTTTTTATGCCGATTTTTTTCAAATTTTCCATAAACGGCAGCATAACTCTGGTAAAAGACGAGCCGTTGGCCGAGTTGCCCAGAATTTCAATTGTCAGCGGGTCTCCCGTTTTCAGATTCGTCATAACGCCATTCTTGAAACCAAATCCGGCTTCTTCCAAAAGTTTTACCGCCCTACGCAGATTTTCCCTCGTCTGCATATGGGTTTGATGTTGCGGCAGCCGGGGCGCTCTGGAAAAAACGTCTTCCGGCAACTGTTTGCGATAGCCTTCCAAAATCTGCAGCTCTTTGCCCTGCGGCAGTCCGACCGCTTCCATGCCCGTATTGGTAAAATAACTGTACAGACGTTCGTATTGCTTGTAAAAAAGCTTGTCATTTGCCCAATCGAAATTAAATGCCAGCCCGACGGCTTCTCTGACACGCCTGTCACTGAACTTGGGCAGCCGGGTATTAAAGCCGAAAAACTGTAGTATGGCGGCCTGATTGTGCGGCAAATCCTCTTTAATGATTTTACCCTGCCTTACCAGCTCGTTGTCATAGCCGGTTACCCAGATTTTTGCAATGTATTCTTCTCGGATGTCTATGCTTCCGGCAAAAAGAGCCTGCAACGTAACGGTGGTGTCTTGATAATAGTCGTAACGCACTCTGTCAAAGTTGAAAAAGCCCTTGCGGCTGGGTAGTTCTTTAGCCCAATAAGCGTCATCCCTTTTAAATTCCAGATATTTGCCGGGAACAAACTTGTCCAGTCGGTAAGGGCCGCTGCCTAAGGGAATATCCAAAGTTGGTTTGGCAAAATCCCTGTTTTCCCAATCTTTGGCGGAATAAATTTTCATCTGTGACAAGATTAAGGGAAGTTCCTTGTTGCGGCTGGTTTTTTTGAAGTGAAAACGAACGTGGCGCGGCGAAACTTTTTCTGCCCGTTCAACGTCTCCGTAATAAACTTTATATAAAGGCGCGCCTTTTTCGACCAACGCCTTGTAACTGAAAATAACATCGTCTGCCGTTACCGGCGTTCCGTCATGAAAATGCGCTTTTTCATCCAGAATAAAGCCGATAAACGAGTTGTCCTGCGGAATTTCAAATCGCTTGGCCAGTAACGGATAAACTGTTGAAAAGTCGTCTATCGGAACTACGCCGAGGCTGTCGAGCGTCAGATTCGCCACTGCCGGCGATGCGATTCCCTTAAAGATAAAGGGATTAAAGTTGTCAAACCCGCCATACTCCGGAAGCACAACCCGGCCGCCTTTGGGCGCTTGGGGATTTACATATTCAAAATGCTTAAAGTTTGAGCTGTATTTGGATTCTCCGTACAAAGGCAAGCTGTCGGCAATCCTCACTTCTGCCGCCCGAGCCGGAAAGGCCAGAAGCATTACTGCGATAATAAAACCTGCTCTCACCTTAATCCTGACTATTTGTTGTAATTTTCTTCATCTACCCAGCCGCCGAAAGGATATGCCGTATTTTCTTCATCCTCGTTTTCGTTTTTCTCTTCCGCCTGTACCGCGATGGTTTTTTCCGGTATCGCCGCCTGCGGCATCGTCATTTCAGCCCATTCTTTTTTCAGGCTGTTTAGTTTTTTCTGCGTATCGGAAAGCTCTTCTTCGGAAGGTTGTTCTTGAAAAACCGTTTCAGATTCTTCAAATCGGGGCGCTTCCGCCGGCTCGGTTTCAAATTTTGGTTCAAATGCCTCTTCTGGTGGAGAAAGGCGCGGTTCCGGCATTGATTCTCTCGAAACCGTCTCCTCGCTCATTCTGAGGCGCGGTGTTTCGTCTTCGGGCACACTTCCAAAACTGCGTTCAAGCGCTATCGAAAAGGGGTCTCGCTCCGGAGCGCGGTTTTCTCTCAAAGGTTCCGGCTCTTTTTTCTTAAACGGATTAATCTTGTCCAGCTTGTCGAAAATGGATTCCTTGGGTTGTTCGTCGGAAAAGACGTTAACCGGCGTCGTCGAAACATGGGGAGCCGGTTGCGGCTTCGGTGCCTGAAAAACCTGCTCCTGCTGTTTCATAAAACCGGCGCTGGATTCTCTGACTTTGCGAACCTCGTCGGAGATTGGCGCAAAAATCGAGAAAACCTTACCCATGACTCCGGTTTCGATAATGTTAAGAAAAACCTTTTCCCGGTCATGTTTTTCCAACATGTTGACAACACTTAGATAACGGGCGCAAAATTCCATAATTGTACCGGCCAGTACAATATCCGTACAGGCCTTTTCGTAGATTCTCATCTGAAAGTTGGGCTGGGCGTTGTTTACTTCAATGATGACTTTTCCGAAAGACCACTTTCCGCCGTTTTGAACCTTGTTCCACAAACGCTCTATTTGTTCGCTGGAAGCAATGTTGGTGCAGCGGATAATCTCTGCCAGAAGTTCGTTCATGTCGGCTACCAGCAGGTCAAATTTTCCAAGCATAAAACCGTCTTTTACCTGTTGTTCCGTCTCAATCAGGACCCGGGCCAGAAGGTCGGAATAGTCCTGATTTTTTTTCATCTGTCCGAAAACAGTTGTTGGTTGACGGTTTTGTTTTGCAGGTATTGGTTGACGTAGCTGAACACCAGCCAGATTAAAAATACCGGCAGGCATACGATGCAGATGTATGCCAGAATGTTGGATGTTCCCGCCGCAAAAAAAGGCGTATTTCCCAAACTCGACAAGACAAACTTGAGGGCAAAAATAAACCACAAAAGCGATGAAAAGATTAATGCAAAAAAGGAAACGGCCGGCACGGATATACTCCCTGTTTTTCTTTCGATGTTTATATTTAAGCGTTATACTATTAGATATTGTCTTTTTTTCCAACTAAAAAACCAACTTCTTGCACAAAAAGTAAAATAAGAGTCGAAATCTCGAAAAAAGTGTGTTATGCATAAGCCAAAACTATGTCATAATTAACGAGAAGATTCTATGAATACTACAGCAAATACTTTAGTTTTGGATTTTGAAAAGAATATTTTTGAAATTGAATCAAAAATCGAGAGTCTGAAATATCTGGCTCAGAGCGAAGATGTCGACATTTCCCAAGAAGTTTCCCGTCTGCAGCAAAAGCTGGAAAAACAGGTAAAGTCGTCTTATTCCAATCTTACGCCGTGGCAGAAGTCTCAGGTTGCCCGCCACCCGCAGCGCCCGCATTGCCTTGATTACGTGAATGCCCTGATTGAAGATTTTACTCCGTTGTGCGGAGACCGTTTGTTCGCCGATGATGAGGCGATGATCGGAGGTATCGGCCGTTTCAAAAATATTTCTGTCGTTGTGCTCGGACAGGAAAAGGGCCACGATATTGAATCCCGCGTCAAATATAATTTCGGAATGGCCAAGCCCGAAGGCTATCGCAAAGCGCAGCGCCTTATGGACCTGGCAGACAAGTTTAATATGCCGGTTATTTGTTTTGTTGACACATCCGGCGCTTTCCCCGGTGTTGAGGCCGAGGCCCGCGGACAGGCCGAGGCAATTGCGTCTTCTATCCAAAAGTGCCTTCAGATTAAAGCGCCGATTGTCTCCGTCGTCATCGGCGAAGGCGGTTCCGGCGGTGCTATTGCCATTGCGACGGCTAACCGGGTTCTGATGTTGGAGCATTCGATTTATTCCGTCATTTCGCCGGAAGGCTGTGCGTCCATTCTTTGGCGTTCCGCCGACAAGGTTAAGGAAGCGACGGAAGCCCTGAAGCTGACTGCGCAGGATTTGCGCAAGTTGGGTGTCATTGACGAAATTATTGCCGAGCCTCTTGGCGGTGCCCACCGTGACCCGCAGGCCGCAATTGAGCGCGTCGGCGACAGTATTTTGAAACATCTTAAAGAGCTTTTGCCGCAAAGCGGGGACGAGCTCAAAAAGCGTCGCACCGAAAAATTCTTGAGAATGGGACGTCATTTTGCAGAGTCTAAGTAATTTTATAACCGCGAATTTTGAAGCGATTTTGGTAGTGCTGGTGGGAATTCTCTTCCTCACCAACATTGCTGTTCTGCTCTTTCGCCGGGACCGCGGGGAGCTGAGCTCCTTTAGCGACATTTTGTTGCGCGGCCAGGCTGAACTTGCCGGCCGGTTGTCCCAGTTGAGCGAACATAGCTCCCTGGAGCAGAACAAGATTGCCCAGGCCATCAGCGAGCAAAAAATGGCGGTTCTCAAGATTATGGATGAAAAACTTCTCGCCGTGACCAAAAGCGTTGGCGAAGGCTTGCAGCAGACCACGGCCAAAACCACCGAGACTTTGACCGATTTGCGGGAACGCCTGGCTAAAATCGACGTTGCTCAGCAAAAAATTTCGTCTCTGTCGGAGCAGGTTGTGTCCTTGCAGGAAGTCCTTTCCAACAAACAGGCGCGCGGCGCTTTTGGCGAAATACAGCTGAACGATCTTGTCACCTCAATTCTGCCTCCCAACGCATATGAGTTTCAGATGGTGCTGTCCAATGCCAAGCGTGCCGATTGTGTACTCCGGCTGCCTAACCCTCCGGGAACCATTGTCATAGACGCCAAGTTTCCTTTGGAGAGCTATCATGCTCTGCGTGCGGCGGCGTCAGACCGGGAAAAGCTTGAGGCGGAACGTTTTTTCAGAGCTTCCGTGTTAAAACACATCAAAGACATTTCGGAAAAGTATATTATTCCCGGAGAAACGGCGGAATCCGCATTGATGTTTTTGCCCAGCGAGGCCATTTATGCAGAATTGCATGCTAATTTCACCGACGTGGTGGAAGTTTCATACCGCTCCAAGGTCTGGATTGTTTCCCCGACGACTCTCATGGCGACTCTGAACACTGTTCGCGCCGTGCTGAAAGATGCCAAAATGCGGGAACAGGCCGGTGTAATCCAGAAGGAAGTCGGAACTTTGGTTGAAGATATCGGGCGTCTCGATTCCCGTATCGAAAGCCTGAGCAAGCACTTTAAACAAGCCAATGAAGATGTTGACAATATCCGTATTTCGTCGTCTAAAATCGGCAAACGCATTCAGCGGATTGAAGACATTGAGCTGGGAGAGGCGGCTAATCATCTTGCCGTTGCCCACTTGGCTAATGACGAATAAAATCCCTATGGATAACTAAACAATTAAATTTTGGCTTTTTTTTAATTTGCGATATTGATAATTAAAACAAAAACGGATAACTTAAACTTGAATTAAATAAGAATAAAAGAGGTAATAAAGTGACAAAATCAGAATTAATTGAACGTATTGCTAACAAAAACCCGCATCTGATGCTGAAAGACGTTGAGAGGATTGTAGCCGTAGTCTTTGATAAGATTACTAACTCTCTGGCTAACGGCGACCGTGTCGAGTTTCGCGGCTTTGGCGCTTTTTCCGTACGCACCCGTACGCCGCGCATTGCCAAGAATCCCCGTACCGGCGAACAGGTTAAGGTAGAAGAGCGCAATATTCCTCACTTTAAGACTGGTAAACAATTGTTCGAGTTATTAAATAAGAAATAATAACAATTTTAATCATTAAAAAGGAGCGCCGCTCATGGGTTTCATAAAAATGCTTATTGGTTTGCCGTTGCTGGTGGTTATTTTGGTTTTTGCCTTTGTAAATAACGACTTGGCCGTGTTTAACCTTTGGCCTTTTTATATTGAAATCACGGTTTCTTTGAGCGTTGCCATTGTCTTTTTTATCTTTTTCGGTTTCGTTCTCGGCGAGTTGTTTTCTTGGATGTCGTATGCTCCGGTACGCAAAGCATTGCGTTCTCAACGCAAACAGAATAGAAAACTCAGCAAAGAGCAGCAAAAATTGGTTAAGGAAATGGAAAACCTCCATGAGAACCTTGAATCTTAC
>ERZ779869.3093-NODE-3093-length-13149-cov-16.068428_pt1 | contig 13149 bp, 9 predicted proteins | sample MGYA00511557_ERZ779869 | MGnify/ENA primary metagenome ERZ779869 (study PRJEB29588, sample SAMEA2154620) | human gut metagenome | biome: human gut; feature: human-associated habitat; material: faeces | place: Denmark | collected 2008/2010 ...
CCTCGCACAGCACCGCGGCGTTGTGATATTTCCTGTTTTTGCCCTGGGCAGCCCCCGCGTGGGGGAAGCTGCCCAAAGGGGTTTGCAGCGTGCCTATGTTATGAATAAGTGTAGGCATGGTCGCTCCTTTTTACTGAATATAGTTTTCAAGCACCTGTTTATCCGCATCGAAGTTTTCTATTTGCAGATAATATTCCGCGCAGTCCACCAGCGCGCGCATGGGCGTAAGGCCGATTATCTCCGTGCCTATAACCTGCACGCCGTAGCGCGCCGCCTCAAAGCGCACGAACTCAAGCACGCGGTAAAGCGGGGTGCGGGTAAAGTCGGTCATGTTTATTGAAACCTGGGCAATGTTCCTATCCTCAAGCATTATGCCCAGCGCCTTTACGCAATCAAGCCCGCCGGAGGAGCGACGGATTATCTTCGCAATTTTGCTTGCAACGGATACGTCGCTCGTTGAAAGGTTTATATTGAACGCAACAAGCGGCATACGGCAGCCAACGGCCACAACGCCCGCCGTGGGGTGAATGCGCCTGCCGCCGAAGTCCGGCGCCCATTCGTCCTGCTGCACCTTTTCCGCCATGCCCTCAAACTGACCCTTGCGTATTGCGGCAAGGTTGGTGCGGTTGGGTGCGGAGGCGCTGTCCTCGTAAAGGAAAACGGGAATGTCCGCCTCAATGCAAACGCGCTCGCCAAGCTTTTTGGAAAGCTCAACGGTTTCTTCCTTTGTGATGCCGCGAATGGGGATAAGCGGTATAACGTCCACCGCGCCCATGCGGGGATGCTCGCCCGTGTGCTTTGTCAGGTCAATAAGTTCCGCCGCCTTTTTGGCAAGCTTCACCGCCGCGTCAACAACGGCCGCCGGTTCGCCCATGAAGGTTATAACGGAGCGGTTGTGGCTTTCGTCGCTTGAATAATCAAGCAGCATTACGTTTGGCGTGGAGCGAACCTCGTTCACCACGGCCTCTATAACGTCCTTCCTTCTGCCTTCGCTTATATTGGGTACGCATTCAACTATTCTTTCCATTGTTTTGCTGTCCTTTCGGGTTTATTTGTTCATTTTATCGGCAACGGCCTTTTCAATTATGCCGTCGTTAACAATATAGGGTATTGTTATATGGCCTTCGTTCGCGCGGCGGGCATTGTAATCCATTGCCGTTTCCATGCCGTGGGCATTGCGCGCCCAGCTGCGCCTTGCAACGCCGCCCATAACGTCCCAGCTCATGGCGGAGCGGATTATGCCATCCACCCTTTCGCTGCCGTCCAGCACCAGTCCGAAGCCGCCGTTTATGGCCTTGCCTATGCCCACGCCGCCGCCGTTATGCAGCGCGCAAAGGCTCATGCCGCGCGCGGCGTTGCCCGCAAAGCACTGCACCGCCATGTCCGCCATAACGTTTGAACCGTCCTTAATATTGCTGGTTTCGCGGAAGGGGGAATCGGTGCCGGAAACGTCGTGATGGTCGCGCCCGAGCATTACGGGGCCTATTTCGCCGTTTCTCACCATTTCGTTGAATTTAAGCGCAATGCGCATCCTGCCAAGCTCATCCTGATAGAGTATCCTTGCCTGCGTGCCCACAACAAGCCTGTTCTTCTTCGCATCGCGTATCCAAATATAGTTGTCCCTATCCTGGAAGCGGCGGTTGGGGTCAATGCAGCTCATCGCGGCGGCGTCGGTTTTGTCAAGGTCGCTCGCCTTGCCGGAAAGGCAAACCCAGCGGAAAGGCCCGTAGCCGTAATCGAACAGCTCCGGCCCCATTATATCCTCAACGTAGGAGGGGAATATGAAGCCGTCCTTTTCGTCGTAGCCGTTTTTGGATATTTCCTTAACGCCGCTGTCGTACACGGCCTTCATGAAGCTGTTGCCGTAATCGAAGAAATACGTTCCGCGCGCGCACAGCGCCTGTATCGCATGGAAATGGCGGTGCAGCGATTCGTTCACAAGCTCAACGAACCGTTCCCTGTCCGTATGCAGCATTTCCGTGCGCTGCTCAAACGTAAGCGCAACGGGGCAGTAGCCGCCTTCATAGGCATTGTGGCAGGAGGTTTGGTCGCTCAAAAGGTCAATGTGTATATTGTTCTTTACGGCGTATTCAAGAAGATCCACTATGTTGCCATGATACGCCACGGAAAGCCCCTGCTGCGCCTCAAGCGCGGCCTTGGCCCATGCGAACACCTCGTCAAGGTTTCCGCTTACCTTATCCACCCAGCCCTGGTCAAGCCTTGTCTTTATGCGGCTGTAATCAACCTCCGCAAATACGCCCACGGCGTTTGCTATGTTCGCCGCCTTGGGCTGCGCGCCGCTCATGCCGCCAAGGCCGCTGGATACGAACATATGCCCGTGCAGATCGTCCGTTTCCGCAATGCCCAAAAATTTGCGCCCCGCGCCGAGTATTGTATTGAACGTGCCGTGAACTATGCCCTGCGGCCCTATGTACATCCAGCCGCCGGCGGTCATCTGCCCGTAATTGGCAACGCCCATTTCCTCGGCCACTTCCCAATCGTGCGCGTTATCGAACATGCCCACCATAAGCGCGTTTGTTATTATTACGCGCGGCGCCTCCGGGCGGGAGGGGAACAGCCCAAGCGGATGGCCGGATTCCACAACAAGCGTCTGGTTTTCGGTAAGCTGCTCAAGGTATTTCTTTATAAGCCTATATTGAAGCCAATTCTGGCAAACGCTGCCCGTTTCGCCGTATGTTACCAGTTCGTATGGATAAAGGGCAATCTCAAAATCAAGGTTGTTGTCCATCATCACCTGGAACGCCTTGCCCTCTATGCAGTTGCCCTTGTATTCGTCTATGGGTTTACCGTAGATGCGTCCTTCCGGGCGGAAGCGGTATGCGTAAATGCGCCCGCGGGTAACGAGCTCCTCCATAAATTCCGGCGCAAGGGCTTCGTGCAGCTCTTCCGGAACGTATCTCAGCGCGTTCCTCAGCGCGGTTTCGGCCTGCGCCTTTGTAAGGCGGAAGCCCCTATCCGGCGCGCGGCGTATGCCTTCAACAAATTTCGGGTATTCCGGCAGAACATTGTCCAGCCTTATGGTCATTGCGTTCTTTATTGCTGTGTTGTCCATTTTGCTTCCTCCTGTTTATTATCAGTTAAGTTCGCCGCATACGCTTTGGGCGGCGCGCACAATGTCGCCCTCGCGCACCAGCCTTTCAACCGCGTTAAGCCGCGGATACATAACAACGTCGTCCTCTATCGGCTCCACAACCCTGCGCATTTCGTCCCAAACGGCCTTTGTTGCGGGCGCAAGCTTATCCTCGCCCCGCATATGCAGCGCCTGAAACGCCGCAAAAAGCTCAATGGCTATAACCTTTTCGGCATTATCCAGTATCATGCCCGCCTTGCGCGCGGCGGTGGTTCCCATGCTCACGTGGTCCTCCTGATTGGCGCTTGAGGGGATAGAGTCCACGCTTGCGGGATGCGCATAAACCTTGTTTTCGCTAACCATGCTTGCGGCCGAATACTGCGCAATCATAAAGCCGGAATTGAGGCCGCCGTTTTGGGTAAGGAATGCGGGCAGGCCGTTTGAAAGCTGCGGGTTGACCATGCGCTCAAGCCTTCTTTCCGATACGTTTGCGTATTCGCTCAGCGCAATGCCGAGAAAATCGAACGCAAGCGCCATGGGCTGGCCGTGGAAATTGCCGCCGGATATGGCGTCGTCATCATCGGGGAAAATTATCGGGTTATCGGTAACGGCATTTATTTCCCGGGAAACTGCTGCGCGGACGTATTCTATCGCGTCGCGGCTCGCGCCGTGTATCTGCGGCACGCAGCGAACGGAGTATGCGTCCTGAACCTTGCCCTGCTGCACGGCGGCGCAAAGGCCGCTGCCGTCTATCAGCTTTCTTATGTTTGCGGCGCAGTCCATCTGCCCCTTATGCCCGCGCAGCTCATGCACCTTCGCATCAAATGCCTTGGTTATGCCAAGCTGTGCCTCCGTTGTCATTGCGGCGGCAATATCCGCGGTCTTTTCAAGCTGCATCGCGCCGTAAAGCGTATGCAGTCCCGTGCTTGTCATAACCTGCGTGCCGTTTATCAGCGCAAGCCCTTCCTTTGCGGCAAGCTCCACCGTTGGTATGCCCGCCCGCGCCATTGCTTCCGCGCCGCTCATGCGTTCGCCGTTATACACGGCCTCGCCCTCGCCTATCATAACCAGCACCATGTGCGCAAGGGGCGCAAGGTCTCCGCTCGCGCCAAGGCTGCCCTTTTGCGGTATTATGGGATGCACATGCGCGTTTAGCATGGCTATAAGCGTTTCAACCGTGCTTCTGCGTATGCCGGAATTGCCGCGGCAGAGCGCATTGCATCTTAAAAGCATTATTCCGCGCGTAATATCCTCGGCAAACGGTTCGCCCATGCCGCATGCGTGGGACACTATAAGGTTCCTTTGCAGCGTTGCCGTATCGTGGATGGAGATATACTTATCCTGAAATTTGCCAAAGCCCGTCGTAAGGCCGTATATCGCCGCGCCGCTCGCCACCTTTTCCTCAACGTAGGCGCGGGCCTTATCCATAGGCGCCTTGGCCTCCTCCGCTATTTTTACTTCCTCGTAACCCCGCGTGACCCTTATAACCTGCTCTATGGTAAGGTCGCGCCCGTTCAGGCTTATCATAATAAAAACACCCCTTTCAAATATCTATGTTCCGGTTGAAATACTGCGTATAAATTGGTATATTATAATTATAAAATACAGGCTTAAATATAGCAATTTATGCGACGAATAATATACCAATTCTTTTAGCGCAGCCCTTTACGGGGTCGATTGGTACTGTCCGCGCGGCGGTTGCTGTACCAATTTTCGGGGGATGGCATGATAACAATAGACTTTTCGCAGAAAACGCCAATATATAAGCAGCTTGTGGAGCAGCTTACGCGCATGATAAAAAGCGGGGAATTAAAGCCCGGGGACAGGCTGCCCACGGAGCGGGACTTGGCCGAAACGCTGTGCATAGCGCGCGGCACGGTGAAAAAGGCTTATAAGGAACTGAGCGACAACAACATAATAGAGGTGATACACGGCAGCGGCAGCTATGTTTATAACGAGCGCGAAACAATAGACCTTGACGCGCGAAGGAAGGCCGCGGAGCTGATGGAGCAAACATACGACCGCATGGCGGCGATGGGGCTGAGCCATAAGGAAATTGGCACGCTGCTGCATATTGCCCTTGCCAAAAAAGCGCCGCCCGAAAGCTACGCCCGCATAGCGGTAATAGACTGCAATCCGGAATCGCTTTCCGTATTCAAGCGGCAGCTAAGCTATATTCCGGGCATAGTGGTATCCTCCTTCTTTGTGGACACCATAATTATGGACGACGACGCGGACGAGCTTATGAATGATTATGATTTGGTGCTCACTACCGTTACCCATTACGATACCGTTGCAAAAAGCCTTACGCGCAACCGCGAAAAGCTGATGGCGGCGGACGTATCGTTAAGCCGCAAAACGGTTGTGAGCCTTTGCGCCCTGCCGCACGATTGCACCATAGGCATACTGTGCCAAAGCAACAAATTTGCCAACCTTATTGCCGAGCAGGTGGAGATATTCACCTCCCACCGCAAGGCCCCGCCCGTGTGCTTCGATACCGATCCAAAGGCCATGCGCCGCTTCATGCGCCGCTTCCGCGCCGTTATAGCCGCGCCGGACAGCCCGCTTTTCGACGCCAATCAAACGGGCAGCCTGCTTGATGAATACACGGCTGCCCAAAATCAGGTGATAGTATTTGATTATCTCATAGATCGCGGCTCCCTGCTGCACATAGAGGAGCAGATAGACCGCATAATAGGGGATAAGGCAAGGTAAGGGGGACATAACTCGTGCCACTTGGCAGCTTTGAGCCGCTCCCCTTTCGTCACGGCTGCGCCGCGACACTTTCCCCATTTCATGGGAACAGCTTTTGGTTGGTGTTACCACCAGCCTGCCCTGAAAGGGGAGGTGGGTTTTGCGAAGCAAAAGCCGGAGGGGTTATAAATTAGCTCGCAGCTTTTTGCTTGTCTCAACCCCTCAGTCACGGCTAACGCCGTGCCAGCTCCCCGGCCGGGGAGCCTTTTGGGTGCTACCACTAACCAAAAGCTTTCCCCGTTTACGGGGAAAGTGGATGCGAATGCAATGAGCAGACGAAAGGGTTGCATCGGGGCTGCTCTTGTTTTCGTCAACCCCTCAGTCAAACCTTCGGCTTGCCAGCTCCCCGTGAAGGGGAGCCTTTTGGGAATGGTGCTAACTCAAACCACCAGCCTGCCCTGAAAGGGGAGGTGGGTTTTGCGAAGCAAAAGCCGGAGGGGTTATAAATTAGCTCGCAGCTCTTTGCTTGTCTCAACCCCTCAGTCGCCTTGCGGCGACAGCTCCCCGCTCGGGGAGCCTTTCGGAGCGCTTTACAAGCTCACAGATTAGCCTCCCTCACAGAGGGAGGTGGATTTTGCGAAGCAAAAGACGGAGGGAGTTAGCCTGCTCCCTACTGCGCTATCTTCGGCGCTTCCATGCGCACATAGTTCACGAACTTCTGCTCTATGGCCGTAAGCGCAGTGTCCTTACGCCAGGCTATGTATATGGTGCGGAAGGCCTTCTTCCTGTCCAAATCGAATGAAAGCACCTTGCCGGAAACAACCTCCTCCTGCGCCGCAAGATAGGATATAACGCTCACGCCCATGCCCTGCGCAACGCCGGCCTTTATGGCCTCCGGATTATCCATGCGGGCGACTATCCTCAGTGCGGACGTATCCACCCCGCAGGATGTAAAGTATGCCTCCACCGATTGCTGCGTGCCGCTGCTTTCCTCCCGCGCGATCATAGGCTCGTTTATAAGCTGTATGCCCGTTGCGCCCTGCTGCTTGAGCGTGCGGAAGCGGGGGGAATTTTCGCTTATCATAACCAGCATGTCCTGCGCCACGGGATAGCTTATAAAGCGCCGCGAATCGGGCTGCGCGCCCATAAGGCCTATGCGCACCTCGCCCTTTTCAAGCATAGTGCGCACGGCGTCGCTGTCCCCGCGCCTTAGCGCAAAGCGGGCGGCATTGTTCCTTTTAAGGAAGCCGGACATAAGCTTGGGCAAAAGCTGCTGCGCCGGCACGGTGGACGTGGCTATGCTCAGCGTTGCCGCGTCGCTGCTTTCGCGCATGCTTTCAAGCGCCTCGCACCGGTTAAGTATCTCCTTGGCGGCGGCATATACACGCCTGCCCGTTTCGGTAAGCTCCAGCTTTCTGCGCGCGCCGCGCAGTATAAGCTGGCTGTCCAGCTCCTGCTCCAGGCTTTGTATATGCGTGCTGACGGTGGACTGGGTCAGGTGCAGCTTATCTGCCGCCCTTGTAAAGCTGGCGCACTCCGCCGTTACCACAAACGTTTCAAGCTGCCTCAGGCTTATTTCAAGCATTATGTTTCTCCTTACAGCGATATAATAAATCTATTTTGGCGATGATAACTGCCCATACGGGCATTTTGGCGATGACCACCGCATTTATCAATGTGACATTTGCGCCGTCGTATGCTATGCTTTAAGCACAGAATTAAGGAGACGCCTAAAATGGATACCGTTTATCTTGATAATGCCGCAACCTCCTTCCCAAAGCCCGCCGGCATGAGCGCGCGCATGAAGGACTATATGGACAATATCGGCGCAACCATCAACCGCTCCGTTTATGCATCGGCTGCGGATGCGGGGCTTGTTGCGCTCAGCCTTCGGGAACGCGCAAAGCGGTTTTTCAACTTCAATGAAAAGGCTACGCACGTCATTATCACCCCCGGCGCAACGGCGGGGCTTAATTTCATAATAAAGGGCCTGCTGCGCGCGGGCGAGCATTGCATAGTATCCAGCATGGAGCACAACGCCGTTATGCGCCCGCTTATGCAGCCTGATGGCGTTGAATTCAGCAGGATACCCTGCGACGGCGAGGGCCGCATAATACCAAATACGCTTGAGCCGCTCATCCGCCCCAATACGCGCCTTGTTATAATGGCGCATGGGTCAAACGTGTGCGGCACGGTGCAGGACGCCAAGGCCGTGGGAGAGGTGTGCAAAAAGCACAACATACCCTTTGCGCTCGATGCGGCGCAGACCGCCGGGCATTACCCTGTTGACTTTGATGCATTCAATCTCAGCGCGCTTGCAGTGCCCGGGCACAAGGGCCTGCTCGGCCCTGCGGGCATAGGGCTGCTGCTTTTGAGCGACCGAATGGCGCATGCGCTCGATCCGCTAATCGCGGGCGGCACGGGCAGCGCATCGGATAAGGAAACGCTTCCCGATTACCTGCCTGATAGGTTTGAATCCGGCACGCCCAACATGGCGGGCATATACGGGCTTGAATACTCGCTCGGCTTCGTTGAAGGCCGCGGCATAGAAGCCCTGCGCGCGCATGAACTGGCGCTGACAAAGCGGTTTATAGACGGCCTTGACGGCATAGCCAACGTAAGGCTTTGCGGCACGCAGCAGCTTGATAGGCGCGTCGGCGTGATATCGCTCGACTTCATCGGTCAGGACAATGCGGAGGTCGCCTTCCGCCTTGAAACCGAGTTCGGCATACTCACCCGCTGCGGCCTGCACTGCGCCCCCAATGCGCACAAAACGCTTTCCACCTTCCCGCAGGGCACCGTGCGCTTCTCGCTCGGCTTCGCCAATACGGAAGAAGATGTGGATAGGGCCTTGGAGGCCGTGGGGCACTGCGCGGGGTAAAGGGGGCTTTGCTTAGTATCTTCAACCTCTCGGTTGAAAGGACTCCCTCAGAAAATTCGCTTACAGCGAATTTCCAGCTCCCTCGGTGAGGGAGCCTTTTGGTGTCGTGCAAGCTCAAACCAAAAGCTGTCCCCGCTGGCGGGGAAAGTGGCATGGCGAAGCCATGACGAAAGGGGAGCGACTCAAAGGAACCAAAAGCTTCGAGTTATTCCCCCTCAGTCGGCTCACGCCGACAGCTCCCCCGCAAGCGGTGGAGCCTTTTGGTGCGTCTTACAAGCTCCAACATTAAGCCTGCCCTGAAAGGGGAGGTGGCTGCGAGTGCAACGAGCAGCCGGAGGGGTTGCATCGGGGCTGCTCTTGTTTGCGCCAACCCCTCAGTCAATCCGCCTTGCGGCGTATTGCCAGCTCCCCGTAAAGGGGAGCCGTTTGACGTAGTCAGTAAACTCTCACGCTCACCCTGCCGCAAGGCAGGATTTCACATGGCGGAGCCATATTTCACATTGCGTAAGCAATATTTCACCCGCCTTCAGGCGGATTTCACTGCGCACGTTAGTGCGCCAGCTTTATCCTCGCCCCGCCCTGATACTCGCTCACATAGCCTATGCGCTGCGCGCTGGGTACCGCGCCGCGAAGGTCGTTCATCAGCGCGTCCGCATCCTTTTCGGCAACGGCTATCAGCAAGCCGCCTGCGGTCTGCGGATCGTAGAGCATATCCTGCTTGGCAAGTTCCGTGTCGCCGGGGTCAACGGCATGCTCGGCATAGGTGCGGTTACGGTACATGCCCGCGGGCAGTATACCCATGCGCGCAAGCTCAAGCGCCTCGGGGATAAGGTCTATATCGTTCACGTTCAGCGTAATTTCCGTGTCGCTTCCCGATGCCATCTCGTATGTGTGCCCAATAAGGCCGAAGCCGGTAACGTCCGTGCAGGCGTGTACGTCGTATTTAACCATCGCGTCGCGCGCGGCCTTGTTCAGCGTTGTCATAAGGGAATATATAAGGTCCTGTCCGGCCTTTGAAAGCATGTCCGCCTTGTTCGCGGTGGAAAGCACGCCTATGCCTATCGGCTTTGTCAGCAGCAGCACGTCGCCCGGCTTGGCGTCTGAATTGGTCAGCATCTTGTCCGGATGCACAAAGCCCGTAACCGCAAGGCCGTACTTAGGCTCGTCGTCATGTATGCTGTGGCCGCCGGTTATCAGCGCGCCCGCTTCATACACCTTGTCGTATCCGCCCTTTAGCAGCGCATGCACCGCGTCCATGGGCATCTTTTCGGGTATGGCCATTATGTTCAGGCAAAGCTTGGGCTCGCCGCCCATGGCGTAAATGTCCGAAAGGGCGTTGGTGGCGGCTATCTGGCCGAAAAGGTACGGATCGTCCGCTATCGGCGGGAAGAAGTCCACCGTCTGCACTATCGCAAGCTCGTCGCTTATTTTATAAACGGATGCATCGTCGCTCTTATCGAAGCCCACGAGGAGGTTCGGGTCGTGATGCACCTTTATGCCGTCCAGCAGCTTCGCCAGCACGCCCGCGCCGACCTTTGCGCCGCAGCCCGCGCATTTTGCCAATTTAGTCAGTTTTATATCTTCGCCTGCCATATCTGTTCTCTCCTTTTTGCGCTTTATGGCGCGCTAATTATACACGCGATATGTGTCCGAAATTATTATTGCAAAAATCGATGAAAATTGCAAGGGGCGTTGCATAGTTCTTGTGAATCCGAACGCAGTTTTTATCTAAAAAATCGATAGGTGATGCGTTTTAAGCCCATTATTCAGAATATTCTATCAAAAAACGGGACAGCGGCATATTGTGAACAAGGGAGGATTTGCTCCCCATAAAAAGCAACCATGAAAAGAGGAACATAAATATGGCAACCCGAATAACCAATCAGGCCACGCTGACCTATCAGTACGCGGGCACAACGGGACAGGCGGCTTCAAACATAGCCACCGCCCTGCTGCAGGAAGCGCTCAGCGTAGCAAAGACCACGCTGGACGCCGGCTACCGCCGCAACGGTGAGCTGACCTATATACTCACCGCCACCAACTCCGGCGCAAACGCCCTTACAAACGTTGTGCTCAGCGACAATCTTGGCGCATATACGCCCGCCGGCGGCACCGCCGCCGTATATCCGCTCACATATGCCGGCCCCGCTCAGCTTTATATAAACGGCGTGCTTTCCGGCAGCATAACGCCCACCGTCTCTGCCACAGGCGTAACGTTCACAATACCCACGCTTGCCGCGGGAGCCACCGCCACCATACTTTATAAGGCCACGGCAAACACCGCCGCGCCCATAGCCGCCGAATCCGGCATAACCAACACCGTTACCGCCACCGCCACAGGCATTGCCGATGCTTCCACTGCGTCGCACACCATAAACGCGGCCGATTATGCTGACGTGAGCATAGTGAAGGACATGTCGCCCTCCACAATTACCGACGGCAGCACCATAACATACACCTTCACCCTGTATAATTACGGCAACACCGCCGCTACGGACGTTGTGCTCAGGGATGCGTTCAATCCCGCGCCCGGCAACCTTTCCGTCAGCATAAACGGCACTGCCGTGCCCTCGAGCGGCTATACTTACACGGCCGGCGTGCTGACCCTGCCCGATACCGGCGCAGCCACAACGCTCACCGTGCCCGCCGCCACGTTCACGCAGGACACAACAACCGGCGTTGTCAGCGTGACCCCCGGCGTGACCACCGTGGTTGTAACGGGAACGATATAAGCGGGCTTACGCCCGCAGTGAAATTGCGCCAAAGCGCAGTGAAATATTGCCTGCGCAATGTGAAATATGGCTCCGCCATGTGAAATCCGCCTGACGGCGGGTGAGCGTGAGAGATTATGAAGATGTAGGGACGCTGTGCGTCCCCGTGTTCATATATGAAACTATGCTGCACCAAAAGGCTCCCCGGCCGGGGAGCTGGCAAACCGAAGGTTTGACTGAGGGGTTGACGATACCAAGCGAAGCGACTTTCTTTTTCAACCCCTCCGGCTTTCGCTAACGCGAAACCCACCTCCCTCGACAGGGAGGCTAATCTGTAAGCTTGTAAAGTACACCAAAAGGCGCCACCGCTTGCGTGGGAGCTGTCGGCGTAAGCCGACTGAGGGGGAACACCTCGCGGCACTTGGCAGCTTTGAGCCATTCCCCTTTCGTCACGGCTACGCCGCGACACTTTCCCCGCTCGCGGGGACAGCTTTTGGTTAGTGGTAATCCAAAAAGCGCCCCGTGCAACGGGGCGCTTATGTAAGCCGTTAAGCTTTAATTACTCGATGATGTTGTGGACAACGCCGGAAGCAACGGTGCGGCCGCCTTCGCGGATAGCGAAGCGCAGACCTTCGTCCATGGCTATCGGGGTGATCAGGGTGATCTCCATCTCGATGTTGTCGCCGGGCATAACCATCTCTACGCCTTCGGGCAGCTTGATGGTGCCGGTAACGTCAGTCGTCCTGAAGTAGAACTGCGGACGATAGCCGCTGAAGAACGGAGTATGACGGCCGCCTTCTTCCTTGGTCAGAACGTAAACCTGGCTGTCGAAATGGGTGTGCGGATGTATCGTGCCGGGCTTGGCCAGAACCTGACCGCGCTCGATATCGGTACGCTGTATACCGCGGAGCAGTACGCCGATGTTGTCGCCCGCGATGGCCTGATCCAGCAGCTTGCGGAACATTTCTACGCCGGTTACTACGGTGGAACGCTTCTCGTCGCTCAGACCAACGATTTCTACGGTATCCTGTACCTTTACGGTGCCGCGCTCTACACGACCGGTGGCAACGGTGCCGCGGCCGGTGATGCTGAATACGTCTTCAACAGGCATAAGGAACGGCTTGTCGGACGCACGCTCGGGTTCGGGGATGTACTGGTCAACAGCATCCATCAGCTCGAATATGCATTCGCATTCCTTGCTTCCCTTCGCTACGCCGCCGTTCTGGAGGTATTCCAGAGCCTTCAGCGCGCTGCCCTTGATGATGGGGATCTCGTCGCCGGGGAAATCGTAGCTGGAGAGCATTTCACGGATTTCCATTTCAACAAGCTCGAGCAGCTCGGGATCGTCGACTTGGTCTGTCTTGTTCATGAATACTACGATGTAAGGTACGCCGACCTGACGGGCGAGCAGTATGTGCTCACGGGTCTGGGGCATCGGACCGTCAGCCGCGCTGACGACCAGGATAGCGCCGTCCATCTGGGCAGCACCGGTTATCATGTTCTTTACATAGTCCGCGTGACCCGGGCAGTCTACGTGGGCATAGTGACGCTTTTCGGTCTCGTACTCGACGTGCGCGGTGTTGATCGTTATTCCGCGGGCCTTCTCTTCAGGGGCCTTGTCGATTTCGTCATACCTCATCGCCGCCGCATGGCCTTCCTGGCTCAGCGCCATCGTTATGGCTGCGGTCAGGGTGGTCTTGCCGTGGTCAACGTGGCCTATCGTGCCGATGTTTACGTGCGGCTTAGTGCGCTCGAATTTTGCCTTTGCCATT
>ERZ779869.3094-NODE-3094-length-13148-cov-13.690674_pt1 | contig 13148 bp, 10 predicted proteins | sample MGYA00511557_ERZ779869 | MGnify/ENA primary metagenome ERZ779869 (study PRJEB29588, sample SAMEA2154620) | human gut metagenome | biome: human gut; feature: human-associated habitat; material: faeces | place: Denmark | collected 2008/2010 ...
TGCGCTGGGGCAATTTTCCCGGCATGGTCTGGCTGACCGGAACGAGCGGGTCAGCCGCGCCAGTAACGCGCATCGCCTGATAGACGTAGGTGCGCCCGGACAGCGGGTCGCGAATCGCGCCGCCGATGCAGGTCGCCGCGCCGCCGAAGGGCTCAATCTCCGTGGGGTGGTTGTGCGTCTCGTTCTTAAACATGAGCAGCCACGGCTCTTTCACGCCGTCCACATCCACATCAATTTTGATGGAGCAGGCATTGATTTCCTCGCTCACGTCAATGTTGGGGGTCTGCCCGATTTTCTTCAGGTACTTGCCGCCGATGGTCGCGATGTCCATCAGGTTCATGGGGCGCTCGCGGTCGCCGTAGACGGTTTTGCGCGCCGCCAAATAACGCTGGAACGCCTTTTCGACCGCCGCTTTGCGCACATCCACCGCATCAAGGGTCGTCAGGAACGTCGTGTGACGGCAGTGATCCGACCAGTAGGTGTCAATCATGCGGATTTCGGTCAGCGTCGGGTCACGGTGCTCGGACGCGAAATAATCCCGGCAGAACGCAAGGTCATCGTCATCCATCGCCAAGCCATATTTCTTGACGAACGCATCCACCTCATCGGCATTCATCGCCGTGAAGCCCGTCAGCGTCTCCACATGGTCGGGCGTTTCGTACTGCTGCTGGAGCGTCGTCTTTTCGCTCAAATCGGCTTCGCGCGCCTCCACAGGGTTGATGACGTGCTTCTTCACGCGCGCCAGCTCATCCGCCGTGAAATCGCCGTCCAGCAGATACACGCGCGCACTGCGAACCGTCGGGCGGGCGCACTGCCCCACCAGCTGGATGCACTCCTCGCAGGACGCCGCGCGCTGGTCATACTGACCCGGCAGGTACTCCACCGCAAAAACCGCCTTCGCGCCATGCGGAAGTTCCGTGTACGTCACATCCACCTGCGGCTCGGAGAACACGACCGGCAGGCACTTCTGGTACAGCGCGTCGTCGACACCCTCGACATCATAGCGGTTCAGCAGGCGCAGACCCGTGACCGTCTTGATTTGCAGAATATGGCGAATTTCCCACAGGAGCTGCTTCGCCTCCACCGCGTAGGGGGCTTTCTTTTCCACATAAATGCGTTTGACGCTCATGAATGGCTCTCCTTTCGTGATGCCAAGGCGCGCTGACCAATGTCGCGGCGCATGTGCATGTCGGTGAAGGTGATTTTGTCCGCCGCCTGATACGCTTTGTCAATCGCAGCTTCGAGCGTATTCGCCGTCGCGGTGACGCCCAGAACGCGTCCGCCCGCGGTGACAATCTGCCCATCCACCAGCTTCGTACCCGCGTGGAAGACGGTCGCGGTTTCGCCCGCTTCATCCAAGCCGGAAATCGGGTAGCCGCTCTTGTAGCTGACCGGGTAGCCGCCGGATGCCAGCACGACACAGCACGCCGCGCCGGACGCAAATTCCACGGGCGTATCCGCCAGCGTGCCGTCCACCGTCGCGCGCATGATGGTCAGCAGGTCGCTTTTCAGCAGCGGCAGCACCACCTGCGTCTCCGGGTCGCCGAAGCGGCAGTTGTATTCGATAACCTTCGGGCCTTTGGGCGTCATCATCAGACCGAAATACAGGCAGCCCGTGAAAGTACGCCCCTCGGCATTCATGGCGGCAATCGTCGGCAGGAAGATTTCGTCCATGCAGCGCTGCGCCAATTCGGGCGTGTAGCAGGGGTTGGGGGCAATGGTGCCCATGCCGCCGGTGTTGAGGCCCTCGTCGTGGTCAAGCGCGCGCTTGTGATCCATGCTGGACACCATCGGCTTGACCGTTTTTCCGTCGGTGAACGCCAGCACGCTGACTTCCGGCCCGGTCAGGAACTCCTCGATGACGACCCGCGCGCCGGACGCGCCGAATTTTGCTTCCTTCATCATGGACGCAACGGCTTCCACGGCGCTTTCGCGGTCGGGGCAGATGAGCACGCCCTTGCCGAGCGCCAGACCATCCGCCTTGACGACGATGGGCATATCCGCCGTCTGCAAATACTTGACCGCCTCGTCATAATCGTCAAACGTCTCATACGCCGCCGTCGGAATGCCGTACTTCTTCATCAGGTTCTTCGAGAACACTTTGCTGCCCTCGATAATCGCGGCATTCTTGCGCGGGCCGAACGCGGGAATCCCCTGCTCCGCCAGCGCATCCACCATGCCGAGGCACAGCGGGTCGTCCGGCGCGACGATGACGAAATCCACCTTGTTCTCCGCCGCCCAGCGGACGATACCGTCCACGTCCGTCGCCTTGAAGGGCAGGCAGGTCGCAATCTGCGCAATGCCGCCGTTGCCGGGCGCGGCGTACAGCGCCGTCACTTCCGGGTTTTCCTTGATTTTCAGCGCGATGGCGTGTTCGCGTCCGCCGCCGCCGACGATGAGTACCTTCATCTTGCTTCCCTGACCTTTCTGAATGCAATCAATGGTGGAACAGGCGCATATGCGTGAAGCACATGACCATATTGTACAGGTTGCAAGCGTCAATCACGTTATCATCGCGAATCGAACCGCCGGGCTGGGCGACGTAGGTCACGCCGGAGCGGTGCGCGCGCTCGATGTTGTCGCCAAACGGGAAGAACGCGTCGCTGCCCAGCGCAACGCCGGTCTGCTGATTCAGCCACGCGCGCTTTTCTTCCTTCGTCAGCGGTTCGGGGCGCTCGGTGAAGAAGCGCTGCCAGCGGCCGTCCGCCAGCACCTCGTCCGGCTCGTCGGAGATGAACACGTCAATCGTGTTGTCGCGGTCGGCACGGGCGATTTTCTCCACGAACGGCAATGCCAGCACACGCGGATGCTGCCGCAGCAGCCAGTTATCCGCCTTCTGCCCTGCCAGACGCGTGCAGTGGATGCGGCTCTGCTGACCCGCGCCGATGCCAATCGCCTGCCCATCCTTGGCGTAGCAGACGGAATTCGATTGCGTGTACTTGAGCACAATCAGCGCCACAATCAGGTCGCGCTTGGCGTCCGCCGGCAGGTCGTGATTCGTGGTTACGATGTCGTTCAGCAGATTTTCATCAATCACAAATTCATTGCGCCCCTGCTCGAACGTGATGCCGAACACCTGCTTGTGCTCAATGGGCGCGGAGCGGTATGCCGGGTCAATCGTAACAATATTGTAATTGCCCTTCTTCTTCATCTTCAGCAGCGCCAGCGCCTCGTCGGTGTAGCCGGGGGCGATGATGCCATCGGACACTTCGGGCTTAATCAGCCGCGCGGTGCTTTCGTCGCACACGTCGCTCAGGGCAATCCAGTCGCCGAAGGAGGACATGCGGTCTGCGCCGCGCGCACGGGCATAGGCGCACGCCAAGGGCGACAGTTCCTGTTCACCCACGAAATAAATCTTGCGCAGGGTGTCATTCAGCGGCAGACCCACCGCCGCACCCGCCGGGCTGACATGCTTGAACGACGTCGCCGCGGGCAGACCCGTCGCGCGCTTGAGTTCGCTGACCAGCTGCCAGCCGTTGAGCGCATCGAGAAAGTTGATGTAGCCGGGTTTGCCGTTCAGCACGGTCAGGGGCAGTTCGCCCTGCTCCATATAAATCCGCGACGGCTTCTGATTCGGGTTGCAGCCGTACTTCAATTCCAGCTCTTTCATGCCTCTTCCTCCTGATCATGCTTGTTGATGATGATGGTATCGCTGCTGCCGTCCGCCAAGCTGATATAGGAAACGTACAGCGACACCTTGTTGTCCTCATTCAGATTCATCCATGTATCCAGCGCCAGCTGCTCAATGTCGCCGTGCAGCGCCACCTTCTCCGGTTCGCCCGCGAAGGACGGAATCGGATTGCCGTCGCACTGGTAGGTGTGGATAAAATGTCCCTCGCCCGCCTTGGGCTGCGCGTACTCATAGAAATAGCGCAGGACGCTGTTCTCGTCGCCGTCGTCGGACTTGATGATGGACAGCTTGTAGGATGCTTTGCCGTCCGCGACGCGCACCAAGCCGCTGATGCGGGGCGTCCAGTTCGGACGGTCGTCCTCGAACGTGCGGGTACGCAGCGCGTCCTCGAACGTCTGCCCATTCTGCATGAAGTCGTAGACCGTGTCGGTCTGGTCGCCATTGGTGACGATGGTGTATTCGCCGCCCGGCAGCGCGCGGACAGGCGCGTAGATAATCAGGTGCGGGTCGGTCATCAGGCTTTCGTCGTGTGCCTTGGTGATGATGCCGTCGTCCGTCTCCTCAAAAATGCGGTTGCGGCTGTTGACGCTGCGGCCCATGATAAAGTAGACAATCACGGCATATTCGCCGCTTTCGTCCACGCCGAGACAGATGCCGCGCCCCGGATAGGTGTTATTGCTCAGCACGTCGTTCAATTCCTGCTTCTTCATTGCTTTTCCTCCCGCTTTTTTGCGATTTCGCCTGCCACCTGCTCCAGTGCCTGCGGCAGCAGAATCCACTCCGCCTGTTCCATCACGCGCCGCTGCAAGATTTCCGGCGTGTCGCCCGGCAGCACTTCAACGGCTTTCTGCGCGATAATATCGCCGCCATCGGTAATTTCGTTGACAAAATGCACCGTCGCGCCCGTGACCTTCACGCCGCGCTGGAGCGCCGCTTCATGCACATGGAGTCCATAGAAGCCGTCGCCGCAGAAGGACGGAATCAGGCTCGGATGGATGTTCAAAATCCGGTGGTCATACGCATGGATGACGTTCTCCGGCAGAATCGTCAGGAAGCCCGCCAGCACAACGACATCAATCGCGTTTTCACGCAGCAGGGTCAGCAGACGCTCGCCGTAATTCTCCGGCGCTTCGCCTTTCTCCTTGCGCAGGACAGCATGGGCGATTCCGGCGTTTTCCGCGCGGGTGAGCGCATAGGCGGATGCGTTTGACGCCACGACGAGTGCCAGTTCCGCGGACGGGATTTTGCCCGCCCGTTTCGCGTCGATGATGGCTTGCAGGTTCGTGCCGCCGCCGGAAACGAGAACAGCTGCTCTTACCACAGTTCCACGCCCTTTTCCCCTGCCACGATTTCGCCCAGCACATACGCGCCGGGTTCGCCGTTCTGGTGCAGGATAGCAAGCGCCTTGTCGGCATCTTCGCGGGCGACGGTAATCGTCATGCCCACGCCCATGTTAAAGGTGTTGAACATGTCGCGCTCCGGGACGCTGCCTTCGCGGGCAATGAGGTCAAAAATCGGCAGAACGCGCACGTCGCTCTTCTTGATTTTCGCGCAGCAGCCTTCGGGCAGGGAGCGCGGGATGTTCTCATAGAAGCCGCCGCCGGTGATGTGGCTGATCGCCTTGGGCTGCAATTCCTTCAGCAGCGCCAGTACGGGCTTGACGTAGATCTTCGTGGGGGTGAGCAGCGTTTCCCAGAGGGACTTATCCAGCTCCGGATAATTGCGGTTTTCGCCGCCGTTGCCAATAGCGAACACCTTGCGCACGAGCGAGAAGCCGTTGGAATGCACGCCCGTGGAGGGCAGCGCCAGCATCACGTCGCCCGGACGAACCATTTCGCGGTTGATGATGCGCTTCTTGTCCACAATGCCGACGGAGAAGCCCGCAAGGTCGTAGTCATCCTCCGGCATCATGCCGGGATGCTCCGCCGTTTCGCCGCCGATGAGCGCGGATTCCGCCTGCACGCAGCCTTCCGCCACGCCCGCGACGATGGACGCGATTTTCTCCGGCACATTCTTGCCGCAGGCGATATAATCAAGGAAGAACAACGGCTTCGCGCCACAGCAAATGACGTCGTTGACGCACATCGCCACGCAGTCAATGCCGATGGTATCATGCTTGTCCAGCAGCATGGCGATTTTCAGCTTCGTGCCGACGCCGTCCGTGCCGGAAACGAGCACCGGCTCTTCCATGCCCGCCGCGTCCAGCGCAAACAGACCGCCGAAACCGCCGATGCCCTCGACGCAGCCCGCCGTCATTGTCCGCGCGACGTGCTTCTTCATCAGTTCCACCGACGCGTAACCGGCGGTAATGTCAACACCCGCTGCCTTGTAGCTTTCGCTCTCGCTCTTCATCATGGTTGTCTGCTCCTTTGTCGCATTCGTCGCGTTAGTCTTCGTCCCGCACTTTGCCGCCGTGAATGGGCTGGTCGAATTTGTTCTTCTCCGTCACCAGCGGCGGGTCAACCGGGTATTTGCCGCAGAAGCAGCCCTTGCAGAATCCGCAGTGGCTGTCCGCCGCCAGCTTGTCGCACGCCTCCAGGGACAAAAAGCCGATGGAGTCCGCGCCGATGATTTTGCCGATTTCTTCCACCGAATGGTGTGCGGCAATCAGGTTCTCCTTGCTGTCCACGTCCGTGCCGAAGAAGCAGGGGTCGGTGAACGGCGGGGCGGACAGGCGCACATGCACCTCCGTCGCGCCCGCTTCGCGCAGAAGGCGGACGATGCGCGCGCAGGTTGTGCCGCGGACGATGGAATCATCCACCATGACGACGCGCTTGCCCTTGACGGTGGCGGAAATGGCGTTCAGCTTGATGCGCACCGCGTCCTGCCGCTGCTTCTGCCCCGGCTGGATGAACGTGCGCCCGATGTACTTGTTCTTGATGAAGCCGATGCCGTAGGGAATCCCGCTGGTGCGGCTGTACCCAATGGCGGCATCCAGCCCGGAATCCGGCACGCCGATGACCACATCCGCCTGAACCGGATGGTCAAGCGCGAGGAAGCTGCCCGCCCGGATGCGCGCCTCGTGGACGCTGCTGCCGTCAATGACGGAATCGGGACGCGCGAAATAAATGAACTCGAAGATGCACATGCCGTCGTGGCACGCGCCGGGCATCTTATAGGAATGAATCCCCTCTTCGTTGACGACGACGACTTCACCCGCCTCAATATCGCGCACGAACGTCGCGCCGATGGCATCCAGCGCGCAGCTCTCCGACGCAAACACCACATCGTCGCCGATTCTGCCCATGCACAGCGGGCGGAAGCCATGCGGGTCGCGGCAGGCAATCAGCTTCGTCGGACTCATGACGACGAGCGAATACGCGCCCTTGATGACCTGCATCGCATTCAAAACCGCCTGTTCAATCGAACCGCACTTCAGGCGCTCCTGCGTGATAATGTAGGCAATCACCTCGGTATCCGACGTGCAGTGGAAAATCGCGCCGTTCTTCTCCAGCTGTTCGCGAAGCTCCGCCGCGTTGGTCAAATTTCCGTTGTGCGCCAGCGCCATCGCGCCTTTTTGATGGTTAATCAGCAGCGGCTGGGCATTGGAACGGCTGTGCATCCCCGTTGTACCATAGCGGCAGTGGCCGACCGCCATCGTGCCCTCGTGGATTTTGCTCAGCGCGTCGCGCGTGAACACCTCCGTCACCAGTCCGTTGTCCTTGTGCGCCTTCATCACGCCATCATCGTTGACGACAATGCCGCAGCTCTCCTGACCGCGGTGCTGCAAGGCATACAGCGCATGATACGTCTCCGCGACGACGCTCTTGTTGGCGGAATCCGCGCGGTAAATGCCGAACACGCCGCACTCCTCGTGCAGCTTGTCAAACGGCGCTTCGTCCCCCTCCGCAAGATAGCAGGCTGACTCCAGCTTGTTCATCTTCATTGCTCCTTCATGCTGACCAGTGTTTGATTACCACACAAGCGCCCCGGACAGTCGATTGCCATCCGGGGTGCAGATATTCTTATTCGCCCATCAGGCGCTTGCGGATTTCGATGTAAGCGTCTTCCACGTTGCCCAAATCGCGGCGGAAGCGGTCTTTATCCAGCTTTTCGCCCGTGCGGGTATCCCAGAAGCGGCAGGTGTCCGGGCTGATTTCGTCCGCCAGCACCAGCTGACCGTCATTCGTGATGCCAAACTCCAGCTTGAAGTCAATCAGCTCAATGTTGACTTCCTTCAAATACGCCGTCAGCAGCTCGTTGATGCGCAGGGCATAGGCGGCAATCTGGTCAAGCACCGGCTTGGAGACCCAGCCCATCGCCATAATATGGTACTCGTTGACCATCGGGTCGCCCAGTTCGTCGTCCTTGTAGCAGTATTCCAGCACAGTCTGCTTGAGTTTCGTGCCTTCGGGCAGACCGAGGCGCTTGGACAGCGAACCGGCGGCGATATTGCGCACAATGACTTCCAGCGGCACGATGTGAACCTTCTTCACCAGCGTCTCGCGGTCGGAAATCTCTTCAATGTAATGCGTCGGGATGCCGTTCTTCTCCAGCATCTTCATCAGGAAATTCGTCACGCGGTTGTTGATGACGCCCTTGCCCATAATCGTGCCCTTCTTGAGGCCGTTGAACGCGGTCGCGTCGTCCTTGTAGTCCACCAGCACGACGTTCGGATCGTCCGTCGCAAAAACCTTCTTCGCCTTGCCTTCATAGAGCTGTTCAAGCTTCTTCATTGCTGTTTCCTCCTATTATATCACGGTTGTCTGCCGCAACAGTTGATGCTTGCAGATTTAGAATGTTCGTGTTTTGTGTTATTCAACAACCAGCGCCGCGTCCTTGGCGATGACCGCGTCATGCTGCGCCTTGCGCATCGCCAGCAGCTTTTCCGCCAAGGCTTCGTCTTCGACCGCAAGAATTTGCGCCGCGAGCAGCGCCGCATTCGCCGCGCCGTCGATGGCAACCGTCGCCACAGGCATCCCGCTGGGCATCTGCACGGTGGCCAGCAGGGCGTCCAGGCCGTCCATGGCACCGCCTTTCATCGGGATGCCGATGACCGGCAGGGTGGTGTTGGCGGCAAAGGCACCGGCCAGATGGGCCGCCATGCCCGCCGCGCACAGGATCACACCAAAGCCGTTGGCCCGGGCATTTTTGGCAAAATCCGCGGCCTCGGCCGGGGTGCGGTGGGCCGAAAGGATGTGTGCCTCAAAGGGGATATCCAGCGCCTTCAGCTGGGCACAGGCCCCCTTTACCACCGGCCAATCACTGTCCGAGCCCATGATCACTGCAACTTTCCGAATCATATCCGAACCTCTCTTTCTCCGTCTGCAAAACAAAAAAAAGCTGTGGTACACCTGCACCACGGCCTTTATTTCTGCGTATGCTCTCCCAGCGCTTTGCACAAAGCTGCACGATGCCCCTGAACAGCACGAATGGTGTTCTGTTCTGTGAAGCCCGACAGCATCTTCATCTTTGAAGTTCCCCTTTTGCTCTGCGCTTTTTCAGGCGGCACCCGGCATCCGCCGGGGTACCGTCCCTGTACTACATACAGTTTACGGCAAAAATTCCACTTTGCAAAGGCCCTTGGGGCAATTTCTCCCTTGTGTTCTCCCGCGTCAAAAAACTTTTAAAAGTTTTGTGCAGTTTCGACACCGTATTTCTTTTTAAGTATGACTTTTTTAGAAAATATAATAAAGTAAGTTTTATCTCACTGGGACAGGCCCCGCTCTGTACAGCCTCTCCGTCATTGCGTTGGCAGTAAGGGCGTTTTACCTTAGAAGATGATCTTCGCTGTTGCTGCCCTTGCTGCCCGGATGAGGTCGGCGGGTGCGCAGCACACCTGCGTACCAATGCGGCCGCCGGAGACATAGACCTTTTCCTGAGCCAGCACGCTTTCATCAAACACGGTGGTGTACTGCTTTTTCATACCCACCGGGCTGCAGCCGCCGCGCACATAGCCGGTGACCTTATTGATATCGGCCACATGGATCATGGCTACGCTTTTTTCGCCCACGCTGCGGGCAGCGGCCTTCAGGTCAAGCTCTGCCGCCACCGGAATGACGAACACAAAGTAGTTTTTGCTGCTGCCCTGGGTCACCAGCGTCTTATATACGCAGGCCGGGTCCTCCCCCATGCTGGCGGCCACGGTCACGCCGTCCACCGCCACGCCCTCCTCGTGGGCGTATTCATGGGCGGTATAGGGCACCTTGGCCCGCTCCAGAATGCGCATGGCATTGGTCTTTGCTTCTTTTCCCATAGCTCTATCACTCCTATCGGCTCCTATTCTACCACGTTTGCGGAAAAATTTCAAAAAAGCCTTGACTTCACAAAACTGAAGTGGTATGCTATGCCCATGCTCAAGATACTTCACGAAACTGAAGTTCACGATACTGATTTGCAGCAAGGGAGCTGTTCTCCCTGCCGCTTTGGGAAACTGGTAAGGAGAAAGCGCTATGATCATTGTATTAAAACAGAATGCCCCCGACGTACAGGTGCATGAGTTCTGCCGCGAGCTGGAGGGCATGGGCCTGCAGATCAACGACTCCAAGGGCAGCGACACCCACATCCTCGGCCTCATCGGCGACACCAAGGCCATTGCCGAGAGCTGGGTGCTGGCCAACCCCGTCGTCGAGACCTGCCGCCGCGTATCCGAGCCCTACAAGAAGGCCAACCGCAAGTTCCACCCGGACGACAGCATCATCGACGTGAACGGCGTGAAGATCGGCGGCGGCAATTTCGCGGTCATCGCAGGCCCGTGCAGCATCGAGAGCGAAGAGCAGATCACCTACTGCGCCCAGCGCGTGAAGGAAGCCGGTGCTTCCCTGCTGCGCGGCGGCGCGTTCAAGCCCCGCACCTCTCCCTACTCCTTCCAGGGCATGCGCAGCGAGGGTCTGGACCTGCTCAAGCTGGCCCGCCGCGCCACCGGTGCCCCCATCGTCACCGAGATCATGAACACCGAGCATCTGCCCCTGTTTGAGAACGTGGACCTCATTCAGGTCGGTGCCCGCAACATGCAGAACTTTGAACTGCTCAAGGCCGTGGGCCGCCAGAAAAAGCCCGTCCTGCTCAAGCGCGGCCTTGCCAACACGCTGGAAGAGTTCGTGATGAGCGCCGAGTACATCATGGCCGAGGGCAACGAGAACGTCATCCTCTGCGAGCGCGGCATCCGCACCTTTGAGACCAGCATGCGCAACACCCTCGACCTTGCCGGTGTGGTGATGCTGCACAAGATGACCCACCTGCCCGTGGTGGTGGACCCCAGCCACGCCTGCGGCCACGCCTGGATGGTGCCCCAGCTGGCCAAGGCCGCTGTGGCCGCCGGTGCCGACGGCCTGATGATCGAGGTGCACAACAACCCCGCCAAGGCCAAGTGCGACGGTGCCCAGAGCCTGACCCCCGACCAGTTCGATGAGCTGATGCAGTTCATCGGCAAAGAGGTGGAGTTCTTTGGCAAGAAGCTGAACTGATGATTTGAACTATCCTTTGCGGAATTATTATTTTGTGTTTGCAACGAGGAAGATCCTGCGGGATCTTCCTCGTTGCTTTTTTCACACTGCATCTTCCGGTTCTGCCCCTTTTCCTGTGAAAAAAACAACCCCGGGGCGCTTGCGGTCACCCCGGGGTTGTTACAAGAATGATCTACTTTTTCAGGAGATCAGGCTCTCTTCCTTGGCCTTATCCCAGACAAGGCAGGTTTGGAGCTTGGTCACATAGCGATAGGGGCGGAACTCGTTTTCCTTCACATCGTCCATCAGACCCTGCTCTTCCATCCAGCTGGCAGCCTGCCGCAGATGAAGGTCGGCATCATCGATGTCGCTGAAGCTCTTCACCGTCTGCGGTTCCGGGCAGCCGGCCTTTTCCCAGATCAGGGTCGCCAGACCGGCGCGGTTGGAGGGCATGGGGACGCCGGGCATATTCAGCACGCGATAGATGCCGGTTCCGGTTTCGTAAATGCCCCACACGGCTGCACCGGTCAGCGCAACAGCCGCAATGCCGGCCACCACATCGCTGCTGCCGCCGCCGCTCGGGTTGTCGATGTCACCATTTCCACCCTGATACAGCGCTTCGACGGTCACATTGCAGTCGGGCATTGTAAAGGTGATGGTCTGGGGGTCGTCCCTAGCCGGAGTCCAGTCCAGCTCTTTGCCATCGTCACGCACGGCGCTCCAGCCGAGGAACTCTGCGCCCTCTGCGCCCTCCGGGAGGTTTGCCGTCACGGTCACGGTGGTGTTTTCCGGCACAACGGTGGCAGTATCCAGCTCCTGCTCCCCGGCACCGAGGTCAGCGGTTGCCTTCGCATTTACAGCGTTGACGATGTTGCCGTTGGCATCTGCCAGATAGCGGTATTCCACGCCGTTGGCATCGCGCTTATAGCCGATGATGTAGCCGGGATTCTTGCTGAAGAGTTTCAGCTTGTTCTGATAGCTGAGATCCTCGTTGTCCGTTGTGATCTGACGGCCCCGCGCAGGGTCATCCACCCGGATCTTTGCCGTACCGACAAAGCTTTTTTTGATGTTGATCTGCTGGTCATTTCCCAGACTAATATCATCAGTATTATTCTCAAAGATCACAGCCTTCAGGTCGATCTCCGAATCGCCTGCATCGGCCACACGGACACCGGTGACGCTGTTGCGGATGGTGCCGCCGTTGATTTCCACAAGACCCCATTTGTTGTTGATGCAGCTGGCACCCTCAGACGCAAAGGTTCCGTCTGTTGTGATGCCCTTGTTAATGGTCAGGTTTGCAGAGCTGTTGACAAAGCAGCTTTTTGTGCCGGTGGTTTGGAAGTCGCCGCCATTGACGTCCACCGTGCCGGTACTGTTAATGATAACAGGTTCCTCGGAGGTCGCTGTAACATCGTTCAACGTCATGTGGCCACCATTAAAAATCCAAAAAACAGCTCTTTCTTCTGCCGGGTTTTTATCATGTATATACGTACCCCCGTTAATAATCACCCTTCCAGAACCTGAAGCTGTCAGACAGTAAGCATTCGATTCCATTTCTGCATCATTTACCGTAAGTGTACCTGCAGGAACCATGCCTACATTAAAGGTTCTCGATGTGTATTTACCTTTTTCAATTGTCACCTGTGCTGACGGAGAAGCTACATTTATGAAGTGTTTTGCATACGTTGCACAGTCAACTACATAATCGGCTTCACTCTTAATATTTACGATTCCTGCATTTTCCACATCGATAAAAGGATCAGAATTACTGAATGTAACATTACCTTTAATGGCAATATTCACCGGCTGTGTCGTATTGATCACGATTTTACCAGTATAAGGCCCCGCCTGGATCTCGTAATTGCCGCCTTCGGTGATGATCTTGCCTTCAAACGGGATCGTTGTGGCTGCGGTATCTTCCAGCGCAGTTACGCCATTTTCAGGCGTACCCCCCCCAGAGCAAGTGCATTGACCGGAAGGACAGATGTCATCATGCATGCCGCAAGCACTGCACTGATGAACCGCATCTTCTGTTTTTTCACCCCTTTGGCAGCCGTTTTTTCTGCCCCAACGCTTCTTTTTAATTAAGCGCAAGGAAAAAAAGAGCGGCCAAGTCTTTATACGACTTGGCC
>ERZ779869.3095-NODE-3095-length-13141-cov-4.455296_pt1 | contig 13141 bp, 10 predicted proteins | sample MGYA00511557_ERZ779869 | MGnify/ENA primary metagenome ERZ779869 (study PRJEB29588, sample SAMEA2154620) | human gut metagenome | biome: human gut; feature: human-associated habitat; material: faeces | place: Denmark | collected 2008/2010 ...
CATTTTGGAAACAATGTAAGCCACTCTCATAGAAAATCACCAAAAATGTGGAAATCAAATGTGAAGTCTGTAAGAGTTAAGACAGAGGGCGGTTCTCAGAAAATGTACGTTTGTACTTCTTGCCTGAGATCAGGACTCGTTGAGCGTGCTTAATTCTCGTTTGATGATTCAATATGACACGGTATAAAGAACTTTATCTGTTTATTCGGATAAAGTTCTTTTTTTATCTGCAGAACAAACAATATGCCAGTACGATACCGGTAATTGCGATCACAGTTCCCCATAAGACATCAGAAAGCAGCATCATGACGATCATTCCTGCTGCAAACCAAAACAATGCAAATCCAAAAACTTTCTTCACAATACTGCTCCCAATATTTTCTATATTCTAGTAACTATTTTATTCTGCATCCAGAATATCTGCTACATCTTCTTCTGTTAATTTTTCATCTTTTGATGTAAAACGGTCTACCACATCAGGTACCATATCCAAAAGTTTTGTAATTGTATCCTGATTCTTGATATTCACAAGTTTCGTCTTTCCATCCTGAATAACGATCACAGCACTCGGTGTGATCTTTCCACCGATTCCACCGCCTGCTCTGTCTTTCTTTTCAGCGTTAAAAGAACCTGCTCCAATACCAAAAGAGACATCTACCAATGGAAGAATGATTGTTCCATTGATATGGATCGCATCTCCGACAACTGTCTTTGATGAAACAACGCTGTCCATTCCCTGAAAGAGTGATTCTACTGTTTCTTTAAATTTGTTTCCGTCTGCCATAATCCTGACTCCTCTCATTTTATATATTTTCTAATGTGTTTGTAGGTAATCTTCACATCTTTATTCCAGAATAGCTTCCATGCAGGAACAGCAAAGTAAATAACCCGAATCTTCCCTTCTGCAGATGCATTTCCCTCCAGCTTTCGTTCTTCAAAATCCGGCTGAATCTGAACATACTCACCAATCAGTCCATAAATGCTCCCCAGAAAAGCTAACATATATCCTGTCCAGGAAGGATCACTGAATCCAAATGTAACATTCACCTGAAGCTTTTTAGGCTTCAGAACATGTAACAGATGGCATAGTTCTTTCTTCACTGCCTCGAATGCCCGTTGATGTTTCTCATAAGTTAAAAAAGCGGTCAGAAATTCTTTTTTCTCTCCTGCTTTTTTTATAGTACCACAGAGTTTCTGAAATGTATATTTGATTTTTTTCAATTTAGATTCCGTCTGTACGTTTTCGGACCTGCGCTCCTCTCGAACTTTCGTCTTTTCTGTCTCTGACTCTTTTTTTATCTCTGGCTCTTTTTCTGATGCTTTCTCAATTTTCACATCTTTTTCCGGTGGATTATTCTTTACTTCCGTCTTCTTACCTTCCAAAGGTTCTTTTTCCAACGGCTCAGGAACCACCGGCTTCTCTGACGTTTCCTTTTGTTCCTCTTCCGAACTGTCAAATTTCTTCCAGGCAAGACGAAGCTTCCATTTTAATTCTCCATGTTCATAAGACGCTGATCCGGAAATCAGATGAAACAGCCAACTGACCTTTCCATATGCCACAAGGGTATCAAGTGTATTCTCCCCTTTTGCAGAAAATCTGTATTTCACCGGATAAAACAAGATTGTTAAAATCAGTAAGAGTAAAATTACGAGCAAAAAAAGAAGAATCCATCCAATTGTTTTCAGTATAAGAAACAGGATATGTATCATACGCTTCGAATCTCCTTTTTCTCAAACTCTTCCTGACGATCCAAAAGGAACTTTCTCAAATTTACCTCTCCCGTCTTCTCATATGCTTCTTCCGCAATCCTTTCGATCAGACTCAATGCGCCATCATACCCATTCGCAATTCCAACAATAAATAAAGATGCATTGTCAAATATATGTTGCTTTAAAAGAAGCGACGAATAATATTCTAAATGGTTCTGCTTTCCCTGTGAAAGCGTAATTACATAGACAGAAGGCTGCAGTTTATTTTTCTGCAATTTTTTTATTAATTTCAGTTTTTTCTTTTCCCAGCCTTCGCTGACATATAAATCACAGAAAAATTTTGTCTGCATCTTTTCTCCTCCCATTAGTTGTAATAGGCGTCTAAAATATCCCCGGCGATTGCCACTGCTTTTCCGCTGGAACTTCCATCCGAACCTTCTGTGATCACACTGATTACCAGATCCGGATTATCCACATTTGTAAATCCCATAAACCAGGAATGTGTCTTTTCTCCATCTGACATACTGTACTCTGCTGTTCCCGTTTTTCCTGCAGCAGTATAGGATCTTCCTTTTAAGACAGATCCTGTTCCTTCCTCTACAACAGCTGTCATATATTCTTTCAATTGTGCAGCTTCATCCGATGTCATGACCTTCTTATAACTTTTCGGAACATTCTTTCGTATCTGGGAACCCGTATAATTCGTCACACTTTCCACAAGATATGGCTGCATCATGGTTCCACCGTTCGCCACTGCCTCGGCAATCAGTGCCATATGATATGGACTTACGGTTGTCTTTCCCTGTCCCATTGCCGTCATCATTACTTCTCCCTCACTGGAATTCTGATCCAGTGCAAAGGAGCTCTTCGCTGCATTCAGTACACCCGGAAGCGATTTATTGAACAATAAATCTTCCGCCGTCTGACGGTATTGCGTCAGATCCAGGCCAAGACCAATATTGGCAAAAGATGAATTACAGGAATTTGCAAAGGAACTTCTCAGATCCTCTGAGCCATGTGCATTTCCATTAAAGCAGTGAATTGTAATATCTCCCTGTGAAATCTCTCCATTACAATCATATGTATAATTCGGATAATCACTGTTCTGACGCATAAAAGCAAGTGTTGTAACCACTTTAAACGTCGATCCCGGAGCATAAGATCCTTGTGTCACACGATTCAACAGCGGACTGTTTTCTTCATCTGAATTCAATTCTGACCAGTCACTTAAAATATTATTCGGATCATATGCCGGTTTGGAAACCATGGCGAGAATCTTTCCCGTACTCGCCTCCATTACGATTGCCGCACCTTTGTTTGATCCAAGCGCATCATAAGCCGCCTGCTGCAGATTTGCATCCAATGTTGTTACAACTGTATCTCCTCGATTCTTCTTTTCACTGAATTCATTCTGCAATTTTTCAAGAAAGAATGCATTTGATGTCAGAAGCTCAAAATTCTCTACCGATTCCAGACCCGTAGTTCCAAGCTTGGAATTACTGTATCCGATCGCATGAGCAAACACTTCTCCATAAGGATACTCTCTCGTCTCTGATCCATCATCCCCAACGGCTGTCTGTGCAAGCACATTTCCATTCTTATCAATAATGCTTCCTCGTATAATCGTATCTGCATAAGCATCCTGTCTTTGATTATATGGACTGTTCACTACAAGTTTTGCCCGCACGACCATAAAATATACAAGATATCCCATCAACGCGATAAAGAGAATCACGAAAAAGTAAGTGACTCTAGCGAACTCTTTGTTCCGAACGCGTTCTCCGCTGTCTTTGTTGCCGCTGTTCCGGGACATCCTCGAATCTCGGTCTGCTTTTTGTTGTTTTCTTACCGGTCGTTCTTCCCGATTCATTTCTTAAATCCCTTTCTCTTTGTCTTGCTCTGTCTCTGTTATCTCCATCATATTCTCTTCGTCTGTCACGTCCATCCTGACGGGATCTTCCTGATTTTGCATTCGAACTGCTCTGGCGACGTCTTTCATTCTGCCTGCTGCGGTTTCTCTGTCTTGCGCGCTGCATCTCAATCTGATGCTCTTCTTCTGCTTCTTCATCTTCTCTGACAATGTAGAGCCCCTGAATAATCCCAAACATGATCATCGTACTTAACAGAGAACTTCCACCATAACTGACGAATGGAAGTGTTACTCCGGTTAACGGAATGAACTTTGTCACTCCTCCGATCTGCAAAAATACCTGAAAAATATAGCAGGTTCCCAGACCAAGTGCTACTAATTTATAGAAGAAATTACGCAATTCCATCGCAATATTCAAAAACATCACATAACAGCTGACGCATACAAGGATCAGACACAGTGTAAAAATCAGTCCCATTTCTTCTGTCATTGCAGAGAAGATCAGATCCGTCTCTGCAACTGGAATCGTATCCGGCTGACCACGGAATAATCCTGTTCCAAACCAGCCGCCACTTCCAATCGCAAACAACGACTGGGCAATCTGATATCCCCCTTCGCTATAAGCTGCAAACGGATCCTGCCATGCCGCAACTCTGATCTTAATGTGGGAAAACAGATGATATCCAACCACTGCAGCTCCACACCCTGCTGCCACACCTGCAATTGCATATAATGGCTGCCTTGTCGCAACATATAGCATAATCAGATACACAACAAAGAAGATTAATGCAGCTCCCAGATCTGTTGACAATACAAGGATCAGAACATGTGCTGCCGCTATCGCAGTCGTAACAACAACATTCTTAAATTCTGTCGATTTATTCAGGCTTGCTGCTACAAAAAATACAAACAGAATCTTAACAAACTCAGAAGGCTGCAGACTCACAGGTCCAATATTGAAACTCAGCTTTGCTCCTCCAAGTGTTGCTGCAAACAATGCAACGATAAGAAGTGCTGCTCCTCCAACTGCTGCATAGATATAAGTCCAGTTCTCCAGGAAAGTCATCTTCCGGATCAGAACCGGAACAATAAGACCAAAAACAATACCAACAACAACAAATACCAGCTGACGGATTGCAATTCCATAAGGAGACTTACTCTGTGCGGAAAGCCTTGTGATCATGATCATTCCCGCTGTGATCAACATACACATATTATTGACAACCAATCTCGAAACATTCGGGTAAATCAGATTGTATAATAAGATGACTGCCATCACAATCACTGCCAGTGCACCATATATGAACATCATCCTCAGATCCTGCGTTGCAAAATACATTGCAATAAATGCAGTGATCTGTATCATAAATAGAAGTACATCCTGACGGATCAATACTTTGTTTTCCTCATCTTCATAACTTCTCGTAAAGATTGAAAAACAGGAAAAAGTATATACCGCCATCAAGATGATGATAAGGTATTTTGATACCTGAATAATAATATTAGCCATATTTCACCTGCTTCAAATAATTCCTCTGTTGAAATGTCCTGTTGTAAAATCTGTATCTTCTTTTCCTCTGGCAACAGTTTTTTCATCTGTTACAAAAAATGTATTCAGAACTGTTTCTGTCTGTTCTTTATCTTCCAGAGTAAACTGGATACGGCGCATCTTTGGATACAATTCATTCACTCTGTCCCATTCCTGTCTTAGATTGATCGGATTTTCCGTATAAATCACATTATAACAGAGATCACAATAGTTACGCGCAAAGAATTTTTCGTCTCTTCTGTCTTGAAGCACTCGTACTCCCGGTTTCTTAGAACAGCCTGAAGTTGTTCTCTCAATACACTGTGCAGATACCATAACCGGAATTCTTCCGTAAACAAGAAGTTCACCGTCTCTGATATCAAGTTCTCTTAGTTCTCTGCTGTTAAGCTCCAACGGAGCTGTAAAATCCTCAACTTTTTGCTGCTTCCAAAATTCTTTGCCATACTGATTAAAGATATATAGATTATGGTCTAATATAATCTTTTTGTCAAATCCTCTTTCTTTTAAGAAAAAGAAAGCTTCAAAATTTCGAATAACAACGCCGTCAATTGGCAATTGATTAAAGTTTTCAAATTGTCTTCCAAACCATTCCTGCGCATTCTCTCTGAAAATATGTGGAAATACCAGATACAATTCAACTCCGCTTTTTCTCCAAAAATCAATCCTGTCTCTGACATGTGTGTCTGAAAAACCTGTGCCAAACAACCGGAAATCTAATGCAATCCGGCCAATCCTTTGAGTTCCCTGTCCATAAAGTTCCTCTTTCTGATTCAAAAAGCTGAACACGGTCTCTAACTGTTCCTCTGTTTCAATAAACACAGAATATCTGTTCAGATTTCCATTTCCTGTCTCTTCTTTAAATGTTTCTACCTGTGTCGTTGAAGGATTGCATTCCCTGTAAAAAGCAGTTGCGATCTCTCTTCTCAATCCATCCAGTGCTGCTCTTCTTAAACTATTCAGCTGCTGCATCGGAAGGAATGCATCCTGATCCATAGATATTTCCAGATCTTTCAGGAAAAATAGCGTACCGCCTGTCTTCGCAAGCTGTGTGCGAATTCTCTCTTCCTCCAATGGGCGCTTCTGTGCACGTTCAACTGCATGTTCTGTATATGCTGTATAAGAAAATTCCCTGCAGCAGACCGTAAAAGATGCCGGATATCCAACCTGAAGGCTCAAAAATCCATAAATATCCTCCTGCCGGTCTTCTTTCCTGTATTTCTGATCCAGACTCTCAATCAGTTCTTCATTTCGGATTCTTCTAAAAACAAAGCCTTCTTTAAAACGCATCCCCTTCGGCACAAGAAAACGTAACTTTTCTCCCTTTGTGATCTTCTTGCCAAGTGTATAATTATCTTTCCCGCTACCGATTTCAAGAACATCATGTGCATGCAGATCTGTCAAAGCCTGAGCTGTGACCTCACGTCCATTTTGCGACAGACATCTGGCTGCTGCTACTCCGGCATGATTCGGACGATCCAGTGCCAGCATTTCTCTTCCATTATGCTGCTTATAATATCCGGTATCTGAATCACCGCGATTATAAAGATCCATCAGGTTTTCGCGGTCTTCCGGTTTCACCGCATAATCACTTTTCCCTTTTTTCAAATATAAATCCACATATTTCCGATACATAGCTGTTACTGCTGCCACATATTCCGGTTTCTTCATGCGTCCTTCTATCTTAAATGAGTCAATCCCGGCTTCAACCAGTTCCGGAATTAATTCCAACGTACAGATATCCTTCAGGCTAAGAAAATATTTCTTCTGACCATCTACTGTATAAGGAAGTCTGCATGGCTGTGCACATTGACCACGATTTCCACTTCGGCCGCCGATCACACTACTCATCAGACACTGTCCGGAGTAACAATAGCAAAGTGCTCCATGAACAAAACACTCTACTTCAAGGTCCGTTGTTTCATGAATCTGTCGAACTTCTTCCAACGAAAGCTCTCTTGCCGGGACAACTCTTGCCGCCCCCTGACTCTCTAAAAACTTTGCTCCTGCCGCACCAGTGATTGTCATCTGTGTACTCGCATGGATATCAAGATCCGGAAAATTGCTTCTGATAAATTGGAATACACCCGTATCCTGAACGATCACCGCATCCAAACCTTTCTCATATAATGGTGCCAGATAATCATACAGTTCTGCAATCTCATGATCTTTTAATAATGTATTTACTGTAAGATAAAACTTCTTCCCATAAATATGAGCACGCTCAATTGCTTCGATCAGTTCATCCTGTGTAAAATTGTTTGCATATGCTCTTGCTCCAAAACGTGCTCCTGCCGCATAAACGGCATCTGCACCTGCATTCATTGCTGCCTGAAAACATGCAAAGGATCCCGCCGGAGCCAGAATCTCCACCTGTCGGTCTTTTCTCATTCTTCTGTCATTATCCTTCTCTTTATTATTATGTTCACATAATCTATGAGAAACACGCTCCGCGAGTTTCTCAAGTTATCGCGACAATCGCCAAGGTCTTGTGCAAGTACGGACTTTGGCTCGTTGTTCGCGTAAATGAAAAAGGCTGCCAAAGTGACAGCTTTTCTCATTTACCTTCTTCGGTTTTTCATCTCTGTCTCGAGCTTAACAATCTGCATCTGAAGGTCATTATTCTCTTCTTTCATCTTTGCAAGCTCTTTCTCAGCATTCTCAAGTTTGATCTGGGCTGAAATCAATTCATGCTTCAGATCATACATCTCTTTATCCTTGAGCTCGATATCGCTTTCCAGGGAATCTCCCTGTTTCTTTGCTTTAAAATAATCATCTGCAATATTAAGTGCAAGAAGGACATTCCTTGTGTCTGCACTCTGTTTTCTGTATCCTTCACTGTTCGTACATTCTGTGATTTTATGATTAAGATAGGAAGATACTTTCTGCAGATACTCTTCTCCTTCAAAGCCACTGAGAGTATAGACTTTTCCTCCGATTAATACTTCTGTAAAATGTTTTGCTGAACTCATAGCTTCCTCCTCGAGTTTCTATTCTTCTATTATAGACTATTTATCCTCAAAAACCAACTATTTTTTCAGAATTTCTATACTTCTCTCGGAATTCCAAGATGTTGGTAAGCTAATTCTGTTACAACACGACCTCTTGGAGTCCTCTGAATGAATCCATTTTTCAACAAATACGGTTCGTAAACATCTTCTAATGTGCCTGCATCTTCTGAAATCGATGCGGCAAGTGTCTCAAGTCCTACCGGTCCTCCCTGGAACTTCTCAATCATTGTGATCAGAATGTTACGATCAATATGATCTAATCCGAATTTATCCACGTCAAGAAGATCTAATGCATAATTTGCTACTTCTTTTGTGATCACACCATCATATTTAACCTGTGCAAAGTCACGCACTCTTTTCAGCAGACGGTTCGCAAGTCGCGGTGTTCCCCTTGATCTTCTGGCAAGTTCCATAGCACCTTCTTCTTCAATCTCTACACCTAGAACATGTGCAGAACGCAGAATGATTGTCTTCAACTCTTCTTCATTATATAACTCCAAATGATGCACTACACCAAAACGGTCTCTGAGCGGTGCTGTAAGCATTCCTGCTCTTGTTGTTGCCCCAACCAGTGTAAATTTGGGAAGATTCAGACGAACAGACCTTGCTCCCGGTCCCTTTCCGATCATAATGTCGATCGCATAATCTTCCATTGCCGGGTAAAGCACTTCTTCCACCTGACGGTTAAGTCTGTGAATCTCATCCACGAATAATACGTCATGTTCCTGCAGACCATTCAGAATTGCAGCCATCTCGCCTGGTTTCTCTATTGCCGGTCCTGAAGTAATCTTCATATTTACACCCATCTCATTCGCTATGATTCCTGCCAGTGTTGTCTTACCAAGCCCCGGCGGTCCGTAAAACAGCACATGATCCAGTGCTTCGCCCCTTGCTTTCGCTGCTTCTATATAAATACTAAGTGTCTTCTTTGCTTTCTCCTGTCCGATATATTCTGATAAAAGCTGCGGCCTTAACTGTCCCTCTATCTTACTGTCTTCTTCCAGATTCTCTGTCGTTATAATTCTCTTCGCCATAACCGACCTCTCATTTCATAACTCTTTACTTCAAATTTTGTAACTGTTCAGAGCAGATTCTTTAACGCTTCTCTCAAAAGATCTTCTACACTCGCACAATCAACAGATACCTTCTTCACTGCACGTAAACTCTCTGCACTTCCATACCCAAGTGCTGTCAGTGCCTGTACCGCTTCCGCCTGCATTCCGGTATCTGTCGCCTCAATTTCTTTTGACTGTTCACTGCCATGTGCTGCCTGTTCCAGAACATCCTCAATGCTCATCTTATCTTTCAACTCCAGAATCAGCTTTTCCGCGGTCTTCTTTCCAATTCCAGGAGCTGATGAAATTGTTTTTACATCTCCGGCCAGCACGGCAAAACGAAGTTCATCCGGAGAAAGGCAGGAAAGAATATTCAACCCGGCTTTCGGTCCGATCCCGCTGACACCGATCAACAGTCTGAAAACCTGAAGATCTTCGCCTGTTAGAAATCCATATAATTGCATTGCATCCTCACGCACGTTGAGATATGTATGAATTTTCACTTCTTCCCCAACTGCCGGAAGCATGGATAATGTCTGCTGCGACATATAAATTCCGTATCCGATTCCACCCGCTTCCACAATCGCTTTCTGCTCCTGGACTGCTGCCAGTTCACCTCTAATATATGATATCATCTTCCTCTATCCTTTTCCCGCTGCACCAAAACCGCAACGCTTCCATAATAATTATACCAGAGAAATTCCCTGGATCCTTTTTAAAACTTCTTTTGCCACAAGTCCGATCAGCAGCCCGGTCACTTCTCCTGCCACTAACAAAACCGGCAGATAATACCCCACCTGATATGTCTGTACAACAACCATTGCAACAAGAAGCTGCCCGATATTATGTGCTGTACCTCCGCCAATACTGACTCCGGCAACACTGAACCTGTCTGATTTCTTAAGGAGAACCATAACAAGGAAACTCAAAAGTCCTCCTGATAAACTATATAGAATACCAAACAGATTTCCGAACATGAAGCCCGATAAAATAATCCTTGTCACGGAAAGTGCCAGTGCCTCTTTTATCCCCATCTTGTACAGAACAAGAACTGTCATAAGATTCGCCAGACCAAGTTTTGCTCCCGGTATTCCGAAATTAATCGGAATCAAAAGTTCCACATAGCTAAAAATCAATGCCAATGCTGTAAATACGCCAAATATCGCTACTTTTCTACCGTGCAATCTCATCCACCTCCGGTTCCTCTCCGCCACGGATCGTTACTATAGTCTGATTCGGCAAGCAGATTATACTTTCCCCATCTCTTGAAATTGCTCTGTGGTTTACACAAATCTGATCCGGACAGTCAGCATCTTCCATACGAACCTTTCTGTCCTTTATGAGTACTTTATTCTTATCATTTACATCAATTTCCTGATCCTGTTCCAAGCGGTATCTTCCATACAACTCGCCATTTACCTGAATCTCTACTTCACTGTATTCATCTGTAGTTTTTAAAAGCTGTAAACCAATCGTTAAAACAGCTACAAAAAAAATAGCTGCTGCAAGTATCCAGTCATTCTTCTTCATTCCGCACCATCTTTCTTCCATAATGGTTTTGCTAATTCATCATAGCACAACCATATTTTGAATGCAACCACATGTTCGATTGTATTTTTATTCAAACCTCGTTATAATAAACACATCATTCATTTATATTAAGAACGGAGATTTTATGAAACACAAAAAAATACTGGCTTGTTTCCTTACATTTTCTTTTCTGCTGACCGGATGTTCCACAAAAGATCAGTCACAGTCGCTTTCTATGACAGGAACCTATTTCGACACCGTTGTTAAGATTGAAGTCTGGGGAGCAGATTCTAAGATCATGGATGGATGCAAAGATATCTGTGAGAAATATGAACAACTCTTAAGTCCTACGATCGATTCCAGTGAAATCAGTCAGATCAATCAGGCACAAGGTGCCTCCGTTTCTGTATCGAAAGAAACTGCTGATTTAATTGAACTGGGAAAATATTATGGGGATCTTTCCGGCGGAAAATTTGATATCACAATCGCTTCTGCCAGTGATCTTTGGAATTTTCACGATAATGCAGATCATAGCATCCCTGACGCAGGGCAGCTGGCTGAAGCTGTTACTCATATCAATTATAAAAATATAGAAGTCAACGGAACAACGGTAACCATGTCAGATCCTTATGCAAAGATTGATCTGGGTGGTATCGCCAAAGGCTATATTGCAGATCAGGTAAAGAATTATCTTGTAGAAGAAGGAATAGAACATGCCTATATCAATCTCGGTGGTAACATACTGACACTCGGTGGAAAAACGGATGGTTCCAACTTTCGGATCGGTATCCAGAAACCATTTTCCGATGACGGCACTGCCATTGCCAGTGTTGAAGTCTCTGATGAAACGGTAGTAAGTTCCGGTGTTTATGAACGTTATTTCTATGTGGGTGATAACTTCTATCACCACATTTTAAATCCGAAAACCGGTTATCCTTATGACAATAACCTGCTGGGTGTCACCATTATCTGTCCGAAATCCGTAGATGGTGACGGACTTTCCACCACCTGTTTTGCTTTAGGATTAGAGGACGGCATGAAGCTGATAGAATCCTTGGATGACACGGAAGCCATTTTTATCACCGACGATTACGAACTTCATACCACTTCCGGCATCGGCAGCAATATTCCATTTCATGAAATGTAAACATAATCCTATTGCTGCTCCATAACCATATTGTTGACCCAGATTTTCTTCTTTACCATAACATATCCGATGATGCATTTTATAATCTCTATCAACTGACAGGATAAATAAATAGATACAATCGGAACTCCTGTAAATCTGGTTAACACAAATGCCAGTGGAATATCTACCACCCAGATATAGACACTGTCAAAAAGAAAGGTAATGACTGTCCTGCCACCGGAACGCAGTGTGAAATAGGTTGCATGCATAAATCCATATAACGGCATGCAGGCTGATGCAATCCGGATAAATTGTTTTGCTAGTCCACGCACTTCTTCTGTCGTATTGTATATTCTTGGAAAGAACGGAGCAATCGCAAACATGCAGGCTCCTATAACAAAACAACAAAATACAGAAAATACAATCATCTTGCGGACCGTATCCACCGCCTCTTCCAATTTACCAGCACCAAGCTGCTGTCCTACAATGATGGATATCGCACTTCCCAACGCAATAAATACAACATTAAAAAGATTGGCTACTGTATTTGATATATTAAATCCAGCTACAACAGCAAGACCTCTTGTGGAATAACACTGCATCAGGACTGCCATTCCTCCAGCCCATAAAGTCTCATTTAAAAGCAATGGCGTTCCTTTTATGATAATCTGTCGTACCAGTGTTCCCGGTATTTTAAAATCACGGTAAGCTCCTACAATAAAATGATTCTTATCTGCTCTCGCATGGGTCCACAAGACAACAATAATGCATTCCACAACTCTTGCCAATACGGTTGCTGCCGCTGCACCTCTTACTCCTAATGCTGGCAGTCCAAATGCACCAAATATTAATACATAGTCAAACATCAGATTTACTGCTACAGAAGCAATTCCGGCTTTCATCGGAAGAACCGTTTCTCCTGTTTCACGTAATGTCTGGGCATATGCCTGAATCAATGCAAAAGGAACCATGGATGGCATTACCGTCTGTAAATACTGTTTTGCATACAATAATGTAGCTTCAATATCTCCCGTGCTTCCTCCTTCATGCAAAAACAGCCGAATTAACGGTTCATTTGCAAAGCCCAATATCAGCATCCATATGACTGCTAAGAAACCACAGGCTACAATTTTAAAACGGAAGGCATCCCGCACTCCTTTATGGTCCCCTTTTCCATAAAACTGTGCACCAAAAATGCCTGCACCGGATACTGCTCCAAAAATACAGATATTGTAAACCAGCATCAACTGATTGATGATTGCGACACCGGACATCTGCTCCGTTCCAACC
>ERZ779869.3096-NODE-3096-length-13140-cov-3.153687_pt1 | contig 13140 bp, 11 predicted proteins | sample MGYA00511557_ERZ779869 | MGnify/ENA primary metagenome ERZ779869 (study PRJEB29588, sample SAMEA2154620) | human gut metagenome | biome: human gut; feature: human-associated habitat; material: faeces | place: Denmark | collected 2008/2010 ...
CAGTCATGACACAAGAAAAGCTCCCTCACAGGAAGGAGCTTTGTCTACAGTCTGAAAGGATCAGTCCTAAGGGACTGATCCTTTTGGTTTGTCTTGCTATTAAGCTACAACAGTAACGTTGGTAGCACGGATCTTGCTGCTGTTCTGAGGATCGCACTCGGTATCGAAAGTTACCTTCTGGCCCTCTTCCAGAGACTTGAAACCATCAGCATTGATTGCGGAAAAGTGTACGAATACTTCCTCGCCGTTAGCATCGTTGGTGATGAAACCATAACCCTTCTGAGCATTGAACCACTTAACTGTACCGTTATTCATTATTGGTACCTCCTTTAATAATTCAGGCTTTGCCTGATCCTTTTGATGATTCTAAAACGTAGGACAAAAAAATCACATATTTTTGTAAAGCATCCGTGAAAAAGTAGCAATGTCTTACAAAAATATGTGAGATCAATGACTTTCATTTAGAATACGGTTAGAGTATACCATTGCCCCAATCGAAATGTCAATAATTATCTTTGATTTTTAGACCTATTTTCTTATGGAAAAAGCATATGATTTTAAGAGCAACAGGATGCGGAGAATGACGATGGATCTTAGATTTTTGGGAAAAGTATTACAAGGGGCGCTGATCGGTCTGGGAGCGGTACTCCCGGGGATATCCGGCGGCGTTTTAAGTGTAGTGTTCGGAGTCTATCGACCGATCATGGAGCTTTTGTCGGATCCGGTACATAAGTGGCGGACCCATCTGCCGGAATTGTTCCCTTATATGATCGGATCGGCAGCGGGATTTTTAGGGGTGGCGAATCTGTTATCATATGTATTAGAGACTTACCCGGAGCCTTCTGTCTGCGTGTTTGTGGGACTGATCGTGGGAATGCTTCCCTCGTTGTGGAGAGAAGCGGGAGAACAGGGCAGGAATGTGGGAAATGTGATCTTATCCTGCGTGACATTAGTGGCAATGCTTAGTCTGTTATTCTGGCTGCAGAATTCCCAAAATACCGTGGAGCCGGGATTTTTCAGCTTTTTGTTCTGCGGCTTTGCCTTTGCTCTGTCGGTGATCGCTCCGGGCATGAGCTTTTCAACAATATTGATGCCCTTGGGACTGTATACGCCCTTTGTGGAAGGGATCGGTCATGTGAGACCGGAGGTTCTGTTTCCGGGAGTAGCAGGGTGCGTGGTGACTTTCCTCTGTCTGGCAAAACTGGTAAACCGGCTGTTTGAGAGGCATTATGCGTTGATGTTTCATGGAATCCTCGGGATTGTCGGTGCGGCTACGGTGATGACCGTTCCCTGGGGCAGCTTTACAATATCGGCGGATGCGGCATCCCGGAATCTGTTCTGCATGGCGGCGGGAATCGTGGCGGCAATACTCTTGGATTTTATGAATGAAAAACTGGCATGTTTTCCCGAAAATGAGACAGAATAAGATGTAAGAGTCTTATTATGGAAAAAGGAAGGTAGAAACATGCAGATGTATGCGGTGGTGGCAACGGGAGTGCTGGGACTGCTGATCGGTTTCTGGTCAGGCAGGAGCATCCGCTGGAACATGGAAGAGACAGAAGAAGAGGCGGTCAACAGACAGGAAGAGAGAAGAATAACAGGGAACAGACAGCTGGTTATGGAAGGCACCGCCATAGGGAGCCCGGTGAACGGCGAGATCAGGAAAATATCGCAGGATACTTTGCAGGACACAACGGAAGAAGCGGAGGATGACAATACGAAGTGCATTACCATCCTGCCGTCGGACGGCAGAGTCTATGCTCCTACTGCAGGAAAAGTGCTGAAGCTTTATCCAATGGGCAACCGGATCCGTTTCCGCACGGACAGCGGGGTGGAGCTGCTATTGAATATCTGTAGGGATAAAGAAGAACTTCATAGCGCCTATTACCGCTGCAATGTCCTGCCCAATGAGATCGTGAGAAAAGGCAAGCTTCTCGTAGAATTCGATCAGGAAGGGCTGGCGAGAGAAGGCGTGGATACGGCAGTGACAATGGAGATGTGTCAGACACCTGACCGGGGACGGATCGTTCATACCTGGAAGGATTATATCCGGGCGGGCGAGGAGCTGTTGTGGGTAGACTCCGTCTGCCTGCGGTAAGCTCCCGGAGTGGTATGGAAGGTATCCTGAAAGGCACGGAAAAAGGTACGGGAGCTGCCAAAACCGGCATCCAGAGCAATCTGTGTCACGGAGAGCTCTGTGGACAGCAGAAGGTCTCTGGCATAATCAAGCCTTCTGGAATTCACATAATCGGGAAAAGTGGTGTGGAACTTTTCCGTAAATATCCGGGAGAGGACAAAACGGCTGACACCGAATTCTTTCGAGAGACTGTCCAGGGACAATTCCTTCGTGTAGTTGGCATCCAGATAGAGAAGCAGCCTCTGCTCCAGCTCCAGATCCTCCGTGCTTTTCCGGGTATGCAGGGGGAGGGAGGGCAGGAGATCTGCCAAAAGGAGCGTCAGATACCCTTCCGCATAGATCTGCACATCAGAAGGAGTGGGACGATCTTTTTCCATGGTGGAAGCCAGATCCTCGAGTCCCTGTAAGGCAATGTGGCTGTGCTTCGAGAGGGTGGAGATGGCAAAATCATTGCGTGAGGGCTTTTTATTCTGGAAAAAATGTCGGAAGGAATGACAGAAATCCGGCTCGAAGATACAGAGCAGATTCTGACCGGGTTCCACATGCTTTAAGCCGTGCATCTGGTTCGGAAAGACGAGGACACCCTGACCGGGAGCCAGCGGAAATTCCTGTTGTTCCACAGTGACGGTGGTGGAACCGCTTAAGACATAGATCAGCTCCAGCTGTCTGTGAAGATGGACGGCATAGGGGTTATTATTGGACAGATACAGATAGAGTTGTTCTTTGCGATTCTGATAAAAGAAACTCACGGTGTTTTCCTCCTGCAACGATTGTCACTTTGCTTTTATAATATTATGGCATTGCAGTGTAGATAATGCAAGATTTGTCATAAATAAAATGATAAATGACACGCGATATGACGGAATATCTGCTATACTGATTTTATAAGTAAACAGCGGCAAAAGGCTGCGGAATGGAGAAACTATGGACAAGACGAAGATACATAAAATGTGGATCGCCGATCAGGGCGACGGCACCTATACCAACCCGATCCTGTATACGGATTACTCGGATCCGGATGCCATTCGTGTGGGAGAGGATTATTTTATGATCGCTTCCAGCTTCTGTAACACCCCCGCAGTGCCGCTGCTGCATTCGAAGGATCTGGTGAACTGGAAGGTTATCAATTACATCATGGATAAGCTACCCTTTGATCATTATGACAAGCCGGTGCACGGCTGCGGTACCTGGGCTCCCGCCATCCGTTACCATGAGGGAACTTACTATGTATTCATTCCCATGCCGGATGAGGGGATTATGATGTGTAAGACCACAGACCCGTGGGGCAAATGGAGTGAGCCTGCCTACGTGCGTAAGGTCGTGGGTTGGATCGATCCCTGTCCTTTCTGGGATGAGGACGGCAAAGCTTATATGGTGACAGCTTTCGCCAGAAGCCGTATCGGTTTCAAGAGCATGCTGTATATGTCTCCCATCGAACCGGACTGCTCCGGAGTGCTGGATGACGGTCAGTTCATCTATGATGGCCATGCGACCCAGCCCACCATCGAGGGACCGAAGCTGTACAAGAGAAACGGCTATTACTATATCTTCGCTCCGGCAGGGGGCGTGAAGCCCGGCTGGCAGACCGTACTGCGGTCGAAAAATATTTACGGTCCCTGGGAAGAGAAAATCGTCCTGCATCAGGGAAATTCTCCTGTCAACGGACCTCACCAGGGTGCCTGGGTGGATACGCCGGACGGACAGGACTGGTTCCTGCATTTCCAGGATGTGGGCAATGCGGGACGTATCGTACATTTACAGCCCATGCACTGGGAAAACGACTGGCCGGTGATCGGCGTGAACGAAGTGGACGGATGCGGTGAGCCGGTACTGCATTACAAGAAGCCGGAAGTGGGAGCTGCATATCCTATCGATACCCCGGAGGACAGCGATTTCTTCGAAGGAGACCGGTTAGGACTGCAATGGCAGTGGAATGCCAATTATAAAAAGGAATGGTACGATCTGAAAGACGGTCAGCTCCTTCTCCATGCACAGGCGGCGGATCCGAAGACACAGCTGTGCGATATCAGCAATCTGTTATTACAGAAGTGGCCGGCACCGGAATTTTCTATTACCACCTGTCTGCATCTGGAACAGATGAAGGACGGCGATGTGGCAGGACTGGTATCGCTGGGCGGATGTTATACAGCACTTGCAGTTCAGAAAATACACGGTAAAATGAGCCTGCAGCAGCGCACCGGCAACTGGACGAAGGACGATGAAGTGCGCACCGGTCTGGGCGAATGGAACAGTGATGTCATTTATATCCAGATGAAGGTGGAGAAGGAGACTTACCGCACGTTCTACGTGGGAACCACGGAAGAAAATTTACAGCCTGTGGGACAGATGGTGGAAGCAACTCCGGGCCGCTGGGTCGGTGTCAAGGACGGACTGTTTGCCATCAACGAACAGGGTGCGGCCGGCGGTTCGGTGGCTGCGGATTATTTCGTATATCAAAGTTTGTAGAAAATACCATTTACCGTATTTACAATGCAATGACAATGTGCTATTTTGGCAGATGTTAATGTAAGGATAAAGGAATGATGTAAATTATGCCGGAAGAGAAAACAATGTTATTTTCACAGGATGCATTGAGAAAATTACTGTGGCCACTGATCATAGAACAGTTTCTGGCAATCGCAATGGGAATGGCTGACACAGTGATGGCAGCCAGCTGTGGAGAAGCCGTGGTATCCGGAATCTCCCTGGTGGACAGTATCTGTGTGCTGCTGATCGGTCTGTTCACGGCCATGGCAAGCGGTGGTGCGGTCGTGGCAGCACAATACATGGGACGCGGAGATAAGGAAATGGTAGGCCGGGCCTCCAATCAGCTGTTTATAGCGGTTGGGGGTGTGGCCCTTCTGTTTATGACGATAGCGCTGATCTGGAACAAGGGACTGCTGGCATTGCTTTACGGCAATGTGGAAGCGGATGTCATGAGTGCTGCAAGAATTTATTTTTATATTGTGGCGGTGTCCTTTCCTTTTCTGGGAATTTATAACGGTGGTGCAGCTTTGTTCCGTGCGATAGGAGATTCCAAGGTGTCCATGAAGGTATCTCTGGTGGCAAATCTGGTAAATATTGCAGGAAATGCCATTTTGATCTACGGTGTTGGAATCGGTGCTGCAGGAGCGGCGCTGTCCACGCTTTTTTCCAGAGTATTGTCTGCGGTGCTGATCGTAGTGCTGCTTAAGAAAAGTGACAAGATCATCATGAGCAATCAGTGGCGCCTGGATACCAAAATCCTTGGAAAAATCCTGTATATCGGCGTACCGAACGGATTGGAGAATAGCATTTTTCAGATCGGTAAGCTTCTGACCACCAGCCTGATCGCCGGATTTGGAATGGCAGCTACGACGGCAAATGCCGTAACAGGCAGCATTGCCAGCTTCCAGCAGATCCCTGCCAATGCCATCGGTGTGGCAATGATCACTGTGATCGGACAGTGCATCGGCGCAGGAGAAACAGAGCAGGCATTATATTATCTGAAAAAAATGATGAAAGTAGCATATGCCTGTATGATCCTGTTGGGAATTCCAATGATTATTTTTGCTCGACCGATCTGCGGAATCTATCATCTGAGTCCGGAGACAATGAAAATAACTGTTTTTCTGTTATGTTACAGCTGTGTATGTTGTATGCTGGTGCATCCGTTGTCCTTTGCACAGTCCAATGCACTTCGCGCTGCGGGAGATGTGAGATTTACCATGATCGTGGCGATCGCTTCCATGTGGCTCTGCCGTGTGGGTATGGCATATATCCTGGGACAGGGTCTGGGACTTGGCGTCATCGGCGTCTGGATCGCTATGACCATGGACTGGGTCGTACGGGCATTTTTGTTTACTAACAGGATACGGACGGGAAAATGGCTGAAGTATAAGGACCGGTTGGTGAAGTAAATCATGGTACTGTGCTAAAGTTTTACATTGACAGAATTTGTAATGTGTTTTAGCATGTTTTTATAGAAATAAAGTCGGGGTCAAGCATGTGGGCTTAGACCTTTTGATCCTGGCATCATAGAAAAATACATAAGCACATAAAGTGCAGAAATGAGGCAGAACATGAGCAAAAAGCCCTATGCAGAGCGTAATTTAAAATTTGAGACATTACAGTTACATGTGGGACAGGAGCAGCCCGATCCCGTGACCGGTGCGAGAGCCGTTCCCATTTATCAGACATCTTCTTATGTATTCCGCAACTGCGACCATGCAGCAGCACGTTTCGGACTGGAAGATCCCGGTGAGATCTACGGCCGTCTGGGCAACCCTACCCAGGGTGTCTTCGAGCAGCGTATTGCAGCATTAGAGGGCGGTACCGCAGCTCTGGCAGTAGCCAGCGGAGCGGCAGCTATCTGCTATACGATCCAAAACCTGGCAAAACAGGGAGATCACATTGTTTCTGCAAATAATATTTACGGCGGAACCTACAATCTGCTGGCGCATACCCTGGTGGACTACGGTGTGACCACTACTTTCGTGGCTCCTTCCGATTATGACAGGATCGAAGCAAGCTTCCGGGAGAACACCAAGGCGCTCTACATCGAGACCCTGGGCAATCCCAATTCTGATGTGGTAGACATCGAGCGTCTGGCACAGATCGCCCATGCACACAAGGTCCCTCTGGTAGTGGACAATACGTTTGCGACTCCTTATCTGGTACGTCCTTTTGAGTACGGCGCAGATATCGTGGTACATTCCGCAACCAAATTCATCGGTGGACACGGCACCAGCTTAGGTGGTGTGATCGTAGAGAATGGTAAATTTGACTGGGAGGGTAGCGGCAAGTTCCCTCATCTGTGCACTCCGAATCCCAGCTATCATGGTGTGACTTTCACCAAGGCAGCACCGGGCGCGGCTTTTGTGACCGCTATCCGTGCAATGCTCCTTCGTGATATGGGCGGCTGCATTTCCCCTTTCCATGCTTTTATTTTCTTACAGGGACTGGAGACACTGTCTCTGCGCGTGGAACGTCATGTGGAGAATGCACTGAAGGTTGTACAGTATCTGAACAATCATCCTCAGGTAGAGCGTGTGCATCATCCTTCCGTATCCACCGATCCGGAGCAGCAGGAGTTGTATAAGAAATATTTCCCGAATGGAGGCGGTTCCATCTTCACATTCGAGATCAAGGGCGGCAAGGAGACAGCGAAAAAGTTCTGTGATAATCTGGAACTGTTCTCGCTGCTGGCAAACGTGGCAGATGTAAAGTCTCTGGTCATCCATCCGGCTTCCACCACCCATGCACAGCTGTCTGAGGAAGAGCTGAATGAGCAGGGAATCTACAGCAATACGATTCGTCTGTCTATCGGTACGGAGAATATTGATGATATCATCGAGGATCTGGAAGGCGGTTTCCAGTCTGTTTAAGGAGAGACCATGCTTTCATTAGCTGTTTTCTATTTTGTATTTTTAGGAACAGAGTATCTGTTTGATAACCGGATGGCGTTATATACGGATCCCTCAGGCGTGGTACTGGCACAGAGCTATATCCTGGGCGTCAGCGTGTTTGGTTTCCTGGCATATTCTCTGATAGAAAAATGGAAAAGCAAATCCGGGAATCCCACTGCGTTCAAGGCAGCGGGATTCTTCTTGCCGGTGCCGGTGATCACAGGATATGTACTGCTGTTTGTCGGGACCGGGTACGGGGTACTATTGGGCAGCGGGTGTTTTCTGTTCCTGATACTGGGATATCTGGGCAGCAGGACGCATTACCTGGCGGCACAGCTGCTTAGGGGAAGCAGGCATCCGGCGAAGACCGTGAGTGTGGCTTATGCCGTGGGGTTGCTCCTTCAGTTTCTGAACCACAATCTGTTGTGGGGAGAGACAGTGGAAGGTAGCTTCCTGGCGGGAAGTTTTGTGATGCTGTGGGTACTGACTGTCGGAATGGCGCAGAATGCACTGCCAGGATACCACAGGAGACAGAAGGCAGAGGACGGAGAAACGGTGTCGGTGAAAAACGCGCAGGAAGGTGTTACTGCGGAGCAGATATCATGGAAGAATCCCCGGCTGGCAGGTGTGGCATTACTGGTGACGGTTGTTCTGATGACATGTATCTTCGCAACGCTTGACAACGCTGTGACCCTGGCACATGCTGCAGGTACCATGGATATCGGTCAGTGGCCGAGACTGTTCTTAGCACTCAGCGGATTGCTGGCAGGAGTACTGTTTGATCTGAATAACGGAAGATATCGTGGACTGATCATGTATGCGGTGACGATTCTGTCCACTATATGTGTGCTGATCATCGAAAGCGGCGGACCGTTTCTGCCGGGACTGCTGATCTTCTATATGTCTGCGGGATTTTTCGTGGTGTTTTTCACGAACGGATTTCTCCAGCTGTCCTATCGCATGCAGGATGGCAGGCTATGGGCAGGTATGGGAAGAGCGGCGAACAATCTGGGCGCTGTGATCACAGGAGTAGCTTCCATAAGCCTGCTGACCGAAGAAAATCATATCCTGACGGCAGTACTGGCGCTGGTATTGTTTGTACTGATCAGTGTGGCACTGTTGTGGTATTATAGTTGTACGCAGATTGTAAAGGCTCCCGAAGCAATGGAAAATCATGAAATGTCCGCCGGTCAGAGTCGGCTGGAGAGATTTGCAGAATCTTTTGATCTGACGGAACGGGAGCAGGAAGTGCTGCAGCTTTTGCTGTTGTCCGATGATGGAATGCAGGAGATCGCCGACAGCCTTATTTGTCTCCCGTGCGCTGCTCTAGCGGCATGTTTTCTGCGTTGAATGAGAAGACCGGCACCAGGAGCCGCATCGGACTGATCCAGTTCTACTACAACTGGGAAGAAGATAAGAAATAGCGAGAGAGCGAGAAAGGCACAGCCCTGTGAGGGACTGTGCTTTTTTGTCGTGATGCCTTGCGGCGCAGAGGAAGCGCGGGTATGAGAGACAGATTGACATTGTGATACCCACGGACGCAGAGGAAGCGCGGGTATGAGAGACGGATTGACGATGTGATACCCATGGAGCAGAGAAAGTGTGGGTATGAGAGATAGATTGACGATGTGATACCCATGGACGCAGAAAATGCGTGGATTTGGCAGGTTGAGACAAATGTCAACTTGAAAAAGGCAGGTATCCTATGAATATATATAAGTATATTATAAAAGGAGGACTTGCGCAGATGTACAAAAGCAGAAGAACGATATTTGTTTTTTTACTGGCACTGGTGTTGATATTGGGAGTTTTGCCGGAATTTCATGTAAGAGCAGAGGACAACAGCCAGACATATAAGGTGGGCGCGGATGATCATACACTGTGGGACAGGGTGCAGGATGGTGTATTCCAATATGCTGCCGGTAGTATGGAAATAGAAGGAGCCGGATTACAGGGGGATGCTGCACAGGCGGATGTGGCAGCAGGAACAGAGATTACCATAACACTGACACCGGGCAAGGATTGTGTGCTGAGAAGCTTTATGGTGCATGGTCAGAGCATTGCAGTAGCAAGCATGACCACAAATGGTGCTTCGTATATTTATAAAACCAAGGTAGAAAATGCGGATCTGAAATTTGAACCCAGTTTCGAAGCATCGGGAGGAAATGCCTCTGGACCGAATCCGGGAACGGGAAACAATATCTGTTTTCGATTAGAAGGTGACGGTATCTCTCCAAACGATTATGCCACATGGAAAAATAATAATATCGAAATCTATATAGGAATTGAAAATACCTATAAGACTTTGCAAGAATGGATCGGGGAAAACAAAATTTCCGTGGATGGAACAGAATACAGAGTGGACGATTCTGTGGACACGGTAAAAGTATATGTACTTAACAGCGGTTCCGGAAAATACATGATTCAGGGAGCCGGAAGTTTACAGGAAAATGCGGTGACATGGACGGAAAAAGGAATCCACTCCATTCAGGTAGACAAAGAGAGAATTACAATAACATGGGGATATGATTCGAAAACCTACGGAGAAGATGCTTACCTAGAGCATGGCACAGCCCGGATCATTCAAATAAATGGTACTGCACCGAATACCAACGATCCCTACGGAAACAATGTTGGAGACAACAGAGGCGGAAATCTTGTGGTACAGCCTGGGGCTACGGTTACCGTGGAATTGAAGCCGGATTACGGATACCAATTGAAGGGAGTTTCACTAAATGGGATAAGTCTTTCAGCGGCAAAGGATGTTTCTACGTTTACTTTTACGATGCCAAATACCCAGATCCATTTTAAAGGAATCTTTGAAAAAGCGGAGGACACGGTGGACACTTTGGCAGCAAAGGAAGTGACTTCCGCATCCATCAGCAACGGCGCCAATGCAGCAGGAAGTGGTAATCTTCAGCTGACAGTTGCCGACAGTACCGGATACGATATGACGGCGGCACAGCAGAAAGTAGCAGGGGCGATATCTGCACAGGCAGTGGAATTGAATCTGAACCAGATCGTAGCCAAAGGGGATGGCACGAACTGGGAAACAAAGATTACGGAATTTACCAATCCGATTACCTTAAGCCTTGGAATCAACAATTACGATGCGAATTATGACTATGTAGTGGTGAGAGATCATAACGGAACTACCACTGCATTGCCTACGAAAGTGATCGATGGAAAAGTCACCTTCGAGACCAATCAGTTTTCTACCTATGTCATTGTGAAAAAGGAAAAGACGACCGCAGGTACCAGTACTGGTGGAAGCTCTCACGAGGATTCTAAAGCAAACGATAACAACAGTTCCGATGCACAGCCTGCTGCAACACAGGCAGTGACGCAGGAATTGGATGTAGTACCGAAGACGGGAGAAGGCATCGCAACTTATATAACGGAGATCATGTTACTTTTCGGGGGAATTCTTCTGATTACTATGGGAATCTTACTTCAGAGAAAGCGCGGATAAAAAAGCATTAGGAAATCTACCTTGCAAAACAGAAATAAGTTCAGTATAATATAAACGAAGACCAAGAACAGTCAGCTGAAAGGCCGCAGTAATGCGGCTTTTCTAAGATATACAAGTTAGCACAAACTAACCAAACAACTATATACAGTGGTTAGACAAAACTAACGAAAAAGAAATGGAAAAAATGCAAGAAAGTGAGAGATGTCCATGAAATACAAGATTGAGAAGAACACCGTACAGGAGACACTGATCATCCCGCTTTATTCCCGGAAGCTATGCTCGGAGTTGTATCCGAACCTATATCGGGACGAGATGGCGGTACACCTGATCGACCAGATCGACTATGATTTTTCACAGGTGGAGAAAAAATCCCACGGCCTGATGCAGCGTTTTGGTTCGCTGGAGGTTGCCATGCGGCAGAATGACCTTGCATGGGAGGTACAAAATTACCTGGCAGATCATCCCAATGCGGCGGTGGTCAATTTGGGCTGTGGACTTGACAGTACCGGCAGAGCCTGTGACAATGGCAGCTGTAAAATTTACAATCTGGATTTCCCGGATGTTATCGCCGTACGCAATCAATTACTGCCCGCCGGAGACCGTGAGGAAAATATTCCCTGCAATTTGAATGATACGGAATGGTTTACCAAAATCGACGCGTCCGAAGGGGCGATATTTTTTGCCTCCGGAGTATTCTATTATTTTCTGACGGAGCAAGTCAGGACGCTGGTACAGGCAATGGCTGACAGTTTTCCCGGTGGTGTGCTGGTATTTGACGCGGCGAACCGGACAGCGGTTAAGATGATAGCAAAGACATGGCTAAAGAGCGCTAAAATTCAGGATGTGGGCGCGTATTTTGCGGTTTCGGATGCGAAAAGTGAGTTTTCCCAGTGGGACAGCAGATTGCAGGTTACAAGCCGTGGCTATATGCTGGGCTACAATGATCTTCGAGACCCTTCCGTCAGCGGATTGTTCCGCTTCCTTGCCAAGACCGGCGACGGAATCATGAAGATGCAGATCGTAAGGATCCGTTTTGACCAGAGGTGAAATGGCAGGAATTAGAAAGTACCTCTTGACAAATACCCTATGGGGGTATATAGTGAAGATACCCCAAGGGGGTATTTAGAAGGAGGTTGCAGGATGGAAGAACGAAACTGTCCGATGTGTTCGCAGCGCAAAAAGGAGCGCTCGCCGGAGGAATACAAGAAGCTCATCAACCGGCTCAGCCGCATCGAGGGTCAGATCCGCGGCATCCGCAGCATGGTGGAAAACGGGGCATACTGTCCCGATATTCTGGTGCAGTCGGCAGCGGCAAACGCGGCACTCAACGCCTTTAACAAGGAGCTGCTGGCAAGTCATCTGCGCTCGTGCGTGGCAAACGATATCCGTGAGGGGCACGACGAGGTGATCGACGAGCTGGTCGTGACGCTGCAAAAGCTGATGAAATAGGCAAAAGCCGGGCATGCTACCGGCAGGCAAGACAGGTCAAAGAGGTGGAACGCATGAAGCAATACAATGTGACGGGCATGAGCTGCGCGGCATGCTCCGCGCGGGTGGAAAAGGCGGTCAGCAAGGTACCGGGCGTGACAAGCTGCTCGGTGAGTCTGCTGACGAATTCCATGGGCGTGGACGGAACGGCAAGCGCGCAGGAGATCATCCGCGCCGTCGAGCAGGCGGGCTACGGCGCAAGCGAAAAGGGCGCCGGAAATCAGGTGCAGGCTTCTATGCAGGAGGCGGAAAAGCAGCTGGAGGATCACGAGACGCCGAAGCTCAAGAGAAGGCTGTTCTGGTCTCTGGGCTTCTTGCTGGTCCTGATGTATATTTCCATGGGGCACATGATGTGGGGCTGGCGGCTTCCCTCGTTTTTTGACGGGAACCATGTGGCAATGGGGCTGGCGCAGCTTTTGCTGACGGTCATCGTCATGGTCATCAACCAGCGCTTCTTCATCAGCGGCTTCAAGGCGCTGTGGAACCGCGCGCCCAATATGGACACGCTCGTTGCGCTGGGCTCGAGCGCCGCATTTTTGTACAGCACTTACGCGCTGTTTGCCATGACCGGCGCGCAGGTCCGGGGCGATATGGACGCGGTCATGGACTACATGATGGACTTCTATTTTGAGTCCGCAGCCATGATTTTAACGCTC
>ERZ779869.3098-NODE-3098-length-13133-cov-4.987536_pt1 | contig 13133 bp, 8 predicted proteins | sample MGYA00511557_ERZ779869 | MGnify/ENA primary metagenome ERZ779869 (study PRJEB29588, sample SAMEA2154620) | human gut metagenome | biome: human gut; feature: human-associated habitat; material: faeces | place: Denmark | collected 2008/2010 ...
CCAGTACTCGTTGCACAACGTCGAAAAAAGGTATATAATAGATAATCAGTGAAATGGGGAGATTTATTGATGGAAAGTAATATTATAGATAAACAAATATATGAAGATTTAATAAGTCAAGTTGACTCAAAGAAGCTAGATTTGGCTTTAAAATTAATGCAGAATAAGGCTATTGAGATAAATAAGATTACATATGATAATAAACAAAATTTTGAGGTTCATTCAATCGTAAAAGATGAGAAGAATGATGATGGAATTATAGTAAAACAGAAACACAAAGTTTATATTAAAGTTGCAGAAGGCGAGATTGAAAATTTATCATGTACTTGTGATGATTACAAGGAAAATTATTGTGCCTGTGAACATATTATTGCAACTGTTAAAGAATTTGCAAGTAATTCTGACTATGTAAGAATTTTTTCTGGAGAGAGAAAAGAAAGTAGAAGTACAGATACGGTTAAAGAACGTGGAGAAAACTACAAGATTTTCAATCAACTAGTAAATGAATTTTACAGAATTAATGAAGAAGAGGAAGAACAGAATACATCTTCAGGCAAGGAGGAAGGATTCGTTCATATTGAGCCAAAGATTATATGTAGTAGAACAAATAATAGCTTGAAACTAGAAATAAAGCTTTCTAAAAAAGATGAGAAGCAGAGCTATAAGGTAAAGTCTTTACCAGAATTTTATGATAGATTTGCAAGTGGTGAAAAGTATAAATATGGAGCAAAACTTGAATTTGCACACGCAAGAGAAAAGTTTGTGGAAGAAGACAGAAATCTTTTAGATTTCATACTGAAATATTCAGAAATAATAAAATATGCCAATGAGTCGTCTACAGGATATGATTATTACACCAAAAGAATGGGAGAAGATGCAATAGTTATTTCTAACACAGGGCTGGATGATTTATTTGAATGCCTGAAAAATAGAGCAATTTCAATGGAAGACCAGTTTGGAACTGATGCTGTTGTTTTGGTACCAAATGAGCCAGACATTAAATTTAAATTAGAAGAAAATGATGAAGGAGAATACAAAATAACCGTAAATGTTGATATATATGCGTATATGGTTTACGAGGGTAGAAAATATACATATTTAATGCTAGATAAGAAATTGTATAGATGCTCAAAAAAATACAGCAATACTGTTATTAAAATGTTGGAAGTATTTAGAAAGAACTTTACAAAAGAAATTTTGCTTCCAGAGAGTCAGTTGTCTAATTTCTTCTCTATAGTACAACCAAGCATAAAAAATAGTGTTAATATTGGAGAAAATGAGTACAAGAAAGTTGAAAAATACATTCCTGCAGAGCTATATGCAAAGTTATATTTGGACTACAATGATTTAAATTATGTGCTAGCTGATATTAGATTTATATACGGCGATGTAGAGATAAATCCGCTAGATTCTAAGAAACAAGAAGAAGTGCTTTCTAGAAATACAATAAAAGAAAGCAAATTAATTAATATGTTTGTTAAGAGTGGATTCATGCTAGACCAAAAGAACAATAGATTGGTTCTTGCAAATGATGACAAGATATACGAATTTTTGACAAATGATATGGATTCATATATGAAAAATTTTGAAGTGCTTGCAACAGATAATTTTAAGGCAAAAGAAGTTAGAAGCACATCTGCTGTAAATTTGGGTGTAAGGGTAGAAAATAATTTGCTAGACATAGATTTTTCTAGTCTGGACTTCGACCCTGCAGAGCTTCAGGAGATAATGAAACAGTACAAATTAAAGAAGAGATACCACAGATTAAAAGACGGTAGCTTCGTAAATTTGGAAGATAATGATACTATCAAATTTATAGAGAGTGTAACCGAAGATATAGATGTTGATTACGGTCAAATAAAGAACAATACTTTACAGTTACCAATGTACAGGGCTCTTTATTTAGATAAAATTTTGGAGAAGAATAGCTTTATTCATGTTACGAAAGATGAGAGCTACAAGAATTTAGTTGAAAATATCGATGTAAAAGAAATAGAAGGAAACATGGAAGTGCCAAAGAACCTGAATGCTAGCCTTAGAGAATACCAAAAAGTAGGTGTACAATGGTTACGTATGCTTGATTACTACGGTTTGGGCGGAATTTTGGCAGATGATATGGGTCTTGGAAAAACTGTTCAGCTATTGTGTGTAATTTGTGCATACAAAGATAATGGAGGAAAGAAACCATGTTTAGTCGTATGCCCAAGTTCATTATGCTTAAACTGGCAGAATGAAGCGGAAAAATTTACGATAGGAATGCAATCTATAGTAGTACATGGAACACTAGAAGAAAGAAAAAATCAGATTGCATCAATACCAAATTATGATATAGTAATAACTTCATATGAATTATTGAAGAGAGATATAGAAGAATATAAAAAATATGACTTCAAATTTAAATACATAATTGCAGATGAAGCACAATACATAAAAAATAATAACACACAAAATGCAAAAGCAATTAAGAATATATCAGCAGAAACAAGGTTTGCACTAACTGGAACGCCAATAGAAAACTCTTTATCTGAGCTATGGTCAATATTCGATTTCATAATGCCTGGTTACTTATTTGGATACAGAAAATTCAAAGAGCTTTATGAAACGCCAATAATAAAAGAGGGCAATGAAGTGGCAATGAACAAATTGAAAAAATTGATAGAGCCATTCGTCTTAAGAAGAATAAAAGGTGAAGTCTTAACAGAACTACCAGATAAAATGGTATCTGTTCTAAATAGCCAGATGGTTGACGAGCAAAGAGATATTTATTTGTCTTATTTAGCAAAGGCAAAGAAAAATGCAATGGAAGAAATACAAGAAAATGGAATAGAAAAGAGCCAAATAAAAATACTTGCACTATTAACAAGATTAAGACAAATATGTTGCCACCCAAGTCTATTTATAGACAACTACAAGGGCGAAAGCGGTAAGCTAAACCAATGTATAGAAATAGTAAAAGATGCAATACAATCAGGACACAAAATACTACTATTTTCAGGATACACGGCAATGTTTGAAATAATAGAAAAAGAACTACAAAAAGAGAATATAGAATTCTTAAAATTAACAGGGCAAACCAAAGTATCTGAAAGAATAAATTTAGTAGATGAATTTAACAGCAATCCAAACAAAAAATTATTCTTAATCTCTTTAAAAGCCGGTGGAACTGGTCTAAACTTAGTTGGAGCAGATGTGGTAATACACTATGACCCATGGTGGAACTTATCTGCAGAAAATCAGGCTACAGATAGAACTTACAGAATAGGACAAAAGAGAAACGTACAAGTATATAAATTAATAACAAAAAACTCAATAGAAGAGAAAATATATGAACTACAAAAAAGAAAAGAAACTTTGATTGATAGCATGCTTTCAACAACCCAAACATTTATAAGCAAGCTTTCAAAAGAAGACATAATGAATTTGTTTGAATAATTTCGCCCAATAGGGACGCCCCTTTTTGGGCGATTTAATATTATTGAAAGAGAACAATTTCATTTTTCAAAATTACGGTATTTCGCCCTTGGTTGGAGCTCATTCGGACTCCTCAAAAGGCGGGCTCGACATTATTTTTCAAAATGAAATTATTCTTACAGATTAATATAAATTTAGTATTACTAATGAGTGATGAAAGGATATAGTATGAATGATTTTATAACTGTTGTTGGTGGCGGATTAGCTGGTTCTGAGGCTACGTACCAGATTGCTAAAAGAGGGATAAAAGTTAGATTGTACGAGATGAAGCCTAATAATTTTTCACCAGCACATTCGAATAATAATTTAGCTGAGATTGTTTGTAGCAATTCTTTTAAGTCTAATTTGCACACGAATGCTTGTGGGCTTTTAAAGGAAGAACTAAGAAATTTAGATTCCCTTCTTATTAAAGTTGCTGATGAAACTGCTGTACCAGCTGGGCAGGCTTTAGCTGTTGATAGAGAGGTGTTTTCTAAAAAGGTTACTGAAGCTTTAGAAAACATGAAAAATGTAGAAATAATTAGGCAAGAAGTAGGAAAAGATGGACTATCAATAGAGAGTATTGCAAAAGATGGAATTGTTATAATTGCAACAGGCCCACTTACTTCTGATGCCTTATCTAAGCAAATTTTAGAACTTACAGGAGAAGATGACTTACGCTTTTATGATGCAGCAGCCCCAATAATATTTAAAGATAGTATTGACATGAATATAGCTTTTTATGGCAATAGATATGAACAAGAAAGAGCTAAAGATGAAGATGTAGAAGAATGGAAAGCAAAGCAGAAAAATGATGGAGATGCAAGCTATATAAATCTTCCAATGAATAAAGAAGAATATGAACTTTTCTGGAATGAATTAGTTAATGCAGAGGTTGTAGAATTACATCAATTTGAAAAAAGAGAAATTTTTGAAGGCTGTATGCCAGTTGAAGTAATGGCAAAGAGAGGGATAGATACATTAAGATATGGCCCATTAAAGCCAATGGGATTTACAGATCCGCGTACGGGTTACAGACCATATGCACTAGTTCAGTTAAGGCAAGACAATAAAGATGCAACAATTTATAATATTGTTGGATTCCAAACAAATTTAAAATTTGGAGAACAAAAACGAGTATTTAGTATGATACCAGGTTTAGAAAATGCGGAATTTGCAAAATATGGAGTAATGCATAGAAATACTTTCATAAATTCTACAAAATTATTAGATAGAACATATCAATTAAAGAAAAACAAAAACATATATTTTGCGGGACAAATTACAGGCGTAGAAGGTTATGTAGAATCTATTTCATCTGGATTAGTTGCTGGAATAAACGCTGTAAAACAATTAAGACAAGAAGAAAAGGTTGAATTTTCTGAATATACAATGATAGGAGCTTTGGCTCAATATATATCGACGCCAAATGAAAAATTTCAACCAATGAATGCAAATTACGGGATTTTACCAGAGCTAGAAGGAAAAAAGATATCAGATAAAAAATTGAAATATGGAAAATTATCAGATAGAGCGTTAGAAAAATTATTTTTAATAGAGTAGAATTTTTTGCCGTTATTTTAGATAAACTTCATTTAAAATGAAATACACAATTTTATTAATAAATTTTCGACGTAAATTATGAGTGTTTGCTTGAATTCTTAGTAAAAATATTGTAAGATAATACCAACCTTTCTTGTCAAAAGGTAGTCTTTACTTAAGGACGGAAAGGAGGGTTACAAGATGACCGTTGGAGATGCAATACTGAGTTTAGTTGATAAATTGTTAGTAGAAAGAGAAAAAGTCGTAAGACTAGAACTTTCAAGAGAACAACAATTAAATGAAGAGAAGCAATCAGACAAAGACCAGGAGTAGACATACATATGGTCGGTAGAGTAGGATTCACAGCCTGCTCTATTTCTTATATAAAAAAAGTATGTGTATTCACAGGTACACATACGATTACAAGTTTGACCGTTGGAATCAAACATTTTTATTTGTAATAGAATGATAACATATTATTTAAAGTTTGTCAAATGATTTTTATACAAACAGTGTTATAATTCATTTGTGATAATGTCTTAATAAATCATTTGAGAAAAATATTGATTTTGGCTTATATGTAAAATGTTGCAAAAATATAACAAAATATTACATTTTTGTTAAAATACACACAAATTTCTTCTCTTATGGTATATTTATTGTGATAAATAAGACTTGGCATACATAAAGTATTGAAAAAATAAATTATATATGCTATAATATAGACATATGAGTTATAAAAGGAGATTGATAAAATGGCTAAGAAAAGTAATAAAATTGAAAATGAATATCAACAATACTTAAAAATGTCACCCGAATTTGTACATTTAACAGGTGAATCTTTAAAGCAACAAATTGGTGGTTTGGATAATGCTGTAGAAAAGATAACTGCTCAAATGATTAATTTGTCAACCGAAATTGAAGCATTAGGCAAAAGTGAAAAAGAAGAAGACAAAAAAGCTTTAGAAGCAAAAAAAGCCAGAAAAGAAAGCTTAAATAAGGCTTTGGAAAATGCTAAAAAAGAAAGAGATGAAAAGAAACCAAAGTTAGAAAAGAAATTAAATAGAGTTCAAGGGTTTGAAAAGAATAAGGCACAGATTGAAAGAATAAAACAGATAAAAAATGATCTTGGAAATAAAAAAATGCATTTAGAATATGAAGTAAGCTATAATGAAAAGAAGATTTCTGAACTTGAAGAGCAAGTAACTGAAATAGATAAAGATGAAAATACTAAGTCAGTTATAGCTGAACTTGAAAAAATGCAAAAGTCTGACGTGAAAAATTTCGATGTTGATGATATAGAAAAATTAGATGAATTAGAAGCTAAAAAAGCTGATATTGATGCAAAGAAAAAAGAAATTGCTGTTAAAATTAGTGCTTTAAATGAAAGAAACAAAGAGTTGGAAAGAAGAATAGAACAGATGAAAAGTGAAATGGCAAAATGTGATTTTGCTTGGAAGAACTTATTTGCAAACAAGACATGGGATGAAATTGAAGCTAAATCTATGGATGGCAGATTTACAAAGAAAGAAGAAAAAGCTAAACAAGAAGAACCTGCAAAACAAGAAAAAGCTCCAGATACTGAGAAATCTGCAGTAGAAGATGTAGATAAACCAGTAGAACCAATGTGGACTGATTTACAATCAGAAGAAGAAGCTAAGAAAGAAGAAGCTGAACAAGCAGCAAAGGAAAACAATGAAAAGGCACTAGTAAAAACAAGCAGATGGTCTAAATTATGGAATGCAATAAAGCACCCAATTCAAACTATAAAAGCTGCAAGAGAAAAAGCTAAGTCTGGAGAAGATAAAAGAATTATAAAAAATGGTGATGCAATTAAAAAAGATGAAGAGCCAGAAAAAACAGAAGCACAAAGTGTTGATGCATTTATAGCAAGATTACGCCAAATATCTGAAAAAGAATCTGTAAAAGATGCTCAAAATAAGGATAATAAAGAACAACCAGATTATTCAAAATATGTAGCAAGACATGCAAGAAAAGTTGAAGCTCAAAAACAAAGAGACGACGAAGGAAGATAAAATTAATTCCATATAAATATTAGAAAACTAAGTGAAATATTCGCTTAGTTTTCTTGCTTTTTACGACATATTAGTATAAAATAAACAAGAAATTGAATGTTTACAACTTACATGAGGAGAATAAAACATGAAGCAGATTTTATTTGTTATTGCAATGAAAAAGGAAGCAACAGACATCGCAGAAAAATTGAAACTAGAAAAGATTAACGAAAATGTATATAGAAAATATAATATTTCTTTAATTATCACTGGAATTGGAAAGCAACAAACAGCAATCAATGTAACCAGATATTTAGAAAATTGTGATATAAAGCCAGATTTAATAATAAATATGGGATATGTTGGCTCTACTAATTCTAAAATTGGTGAATGGGTAAATGTTAGTAAATCGTATAATTATGAATGGAACATTTCGGGAGAGCAACAATATACTGTTGAAGAATTTAATGATGACAGAATTAAAACATTAGAAAATATTAAGAAATTACCATGTTATAGTGCTGAAAGTTTTGTAACACATACAGATATAAAAGACGATGTGCTTTTTGACATGGAACTAAATTCTATTTATATAATTTGTTGCATGTGTAAGATAGATTTAATATCACTAAAAAAAGTTAGTGATAATTTGAGTTTGGATGATTACTACAAAAATATAGATATGAAAGAAGTAATGGAATTAACCAGTGGATTAGAATTATTAAGAGGAGAACTATAAATGTATTTGAAAAGACTAGAACTGCAAGGGTTTAAATCGTTTGCAGATAAGACTGTATTGGAATTTAAGCCGGGTATTACAGCTGTTATTGGACCAAATGGTTCTGGTAAGAGTAATATTTCGGATAGCATTAGGTGGGTACTTGGAGAGCAGAGTATGAAGTCTTTAAGAGGCGCAAAGGCAGAAGATGTAATATTTGCAGGTACTCAAAATAGAAAATCTTTGGGATTTGCAGAGGCATCTATTGTAATAGATAACTCTGATGGAAAATTACCAATTGAATATAATGAAGTAACAGTTACAAGAAAATTATATAGAAGTGGTGAGACAGGCTATTTTATAAATAAAACGCCATGTAGACTTAAAGATATTATAGAATTGTTTATGGATACCGGTATTGGAAAAGACGGATATTCTATAATTGGACAAGGTAAAATTGACGAAATTTTGAGCAATAAATCAGATGATAGAAGACACATTTTCGAAGAGGCTGCCGGAATTGTAAAGTATAGAACTCGTAAGGTAGAGTCTGAGAAAAAACTAGAGCAGACAAAGCTTAATCTATTGCGTATAAATGATATTTTGTCTGAAATAGAAGGACAATTAGATCCACTTAAATTGCAGGCAGATAAAGCCAGAAAATTCTTAGATTTAAGAGAAGAGCTTAAGAGCATTGAAGTTGGATTATTTGTGTATAACATAAATACATATAAGGAAAAACTTGAACAAATTGTAGAAGATTTACAAGTATTGAAAGACCAAGAAACATCAGAAAGCCAAAAGCTAGAAGAGGGGCAAAATAAAAAAGATACTTTAAAAACTAGAATTGATGAACTTATTGCAGAAATTGAAAATATGCAAAATGTTGGTTTCGAGAGCAAGACGAAGATTGAACAGTTAAATTCTCAGATAAATGTTTCTAAAGAAAGAATTTCAAACAATGCTACAAATATTGAAAGACTTACAAAAGAAATAGAGGAACTACATCAAAGAATTAATGATTTCAATGAGGAGAAAGATAGCAAGGTTTCTAAGAAGGACAACTTATTTAAGAATAAGGAAAGGTTTGAAACAGAACTAAAAGAGAAGGAAGAAGAGCTTGCAAAAATATCTGCTAAATTATCTGAAAAAGAGCTTGAGATAGAAGGCAAGAAGAAACAAGTAGAAGCAGATACAGACGCAAAATATGAAAGACTTGCCGAAATTAATACATATGAAATTAATTACGAAAACTTAGAAAAAACTAAGAAAAACGTAAAGCAAGAGCTTCAAAGCACTATTTCTGAATTAGATAGTAACAGAATAAAGAAACAAGAAATTTCTAAAAACTTTCAAGAAATAGAAGCAACAAGAAACAAGGCTGTTAAGACTCTAACAGAAATCAAGGCTCAAAAAGAAGAGGCTTTAGCCATTATAAAAGACTTTGATGAAAAAATAAACAAGCTTACAGCAGAGTACAGAATGAAAGATTCTAGATGTAAGTTCTTAATCGAAACAGAACGTGATAAAGATGGATATATGAAGAGTGTTAAATCTTTACTACTTGCATGTGAACAAAATAGTGAATTAAATGCAGGAGTAGAAGGTGTGCTAGCAAGTCTTATTTCTGTTGACAAAAAGTATGAAACTGCAATCGAAATGTGCTTAGGCCAGGCTATGCAAAATATAGTTACAAAAACAGAAACAGATGCAAAAAAATTGATAGAGCATTTGCGTAAGAACAATTTAGGAAGAGCAAGCTTTTTACCAATTTCATCAGTGCATGGGAAGAAAATAGAAAAAGTAAATTCTAATGGAATAGATGGAATTATTGGCATAGCAGCAGACCTAGTAAAAGCAGATAAGAAATACCAAGACATAATCTTGAATTTGCTTGGCAGAACAGTAATTGTAGAAAATATGGATAGTGCCATAAAACTTGCAAAGGCTAACAGCTATTCGTTTAGAATAGTAACACTAGAAGGAGACGTAATAAATCCATCTGGTGCAATTAGTGGTGGTTCGGTAGCTCAAAAGACTGTAAATATATTAGGAAGAAGCAGAGAAATTGAAGAATTAAAGGCTAAGTTAGAAGAACTTAATTCTGAAATTAAGAAGCTAGAAAAAGAAAAGGAAGAACATTCTGTAAAAATAGCCGATACAATAGAAGAATCTGCAAGACTAGAGAAAAATTTACAAGAGATTGAGATTACATATGCAACTAAAAAGCAAGAATTAGACATGATAGACAGTCAAATTACTAAACTTGAAGAAAAAATGGCTAAGCTAAAAAATCAAGTTGAAGAAATTGATGAAGAAAAGAAAAAATTAGAAGTTTCTAAGGAAGGCACTAAACAAGTAATTGCAAATTTAGACAAAGAAATGCAAGAATTAAATGCAGAGATTACACAGTTTGCAGAGCTAAATAAAGACGACCAAACTTACATAGATAACTTAAATACAGATATAACAGACTTAAAAATTTCTGTATCTTCATTTGATGAGAGTGGAACATCTCTTGACGAAATGATTGCAAGAATAGAACAAGACATTCAAAATGCAAATGCAAGCATAGAGACTAAAAAAGCAGATATAGAGAATGCAAAATTAGAAACTACTAAAAATGAAGAAGCAATTTCAAACTTCGAGCAAGAAATAGAAAAGATTAAATTCGAAGTTACAAATAGCTTCGAAAAGATAGAAGCTCTAAAGAATGAAAAGACAGTAAAAAATGAGGAATTAGAAAAGATAGAAACTCAAATAGAGTCACAATATAGTGTATTAAATGGTCTAAAAGAGCAAATAGTAAAGGTGGAGAGCAAGAAAACAAAACAAGAACAAGATATAGATGATTTAATAAACAGATTGTGGCAAGAATATGAGCTAACTCCTAACAACGCAGATGGTTACGCAAAGCCAGATAATGTTCAAGTTGCTCAAAAGAGAACAACAGAACTACGTAAAAATATAGCAGACTTAGGAAGCATAAATGTAGATGCAATAGAAGATTACAAGAAAATGCAAGAAAGATATGACTTCATGAATGAGCAAAGGCTTGATTTAGAAGACTCTATCACAAAGCTTAGAAATGTAATTTCAGAAATGACGATTACAATGCAAAAGCAATTTGATGAGAAATTCAAACAAATAAATAAAAACTTCAACGAGGTGTTCATCGAACTATTTGGTGGAGGAAAGGCAGAGCTAATATTAGAAGATGAAGCCAACATACTAGAATGTGGAATAGACATTAGGGTACAACCACCAGGAAAGAAACTACAAAACATGATGCTATTATCGGGTGGAGAAAAAGCACTAACAGCAATAGCAATATTGTTTGCAATACTAAAAATAAATCCAGCTCCATTCTGCATATTAGACGAAATTGAAGCCGCTCTTGATGACGTAAACGTTGCAAGATATGCCTTATATTTAAAGAAATTCAGCACAGAAACACAGTTCTTAGTAATAACACATAGAAAAGGAACAATGGAAATTGCAGATACAGTTTACGGTGTAACAATGGAAGAAAAGGGAATAAGTAAACTATTGTCGATGCAACTTAAATAAGAAGGTGAATAGATATGATAAGAAGCTATAAAGAAGAACAGGAATTAAAAGAAAAGATATTAGAGCTTAGAAAAAAGAATTATCCTTATGATAAGATTGCAATGGAACTTGGTACAAATGAAAATCGTGTGAAGCTTATAATAGGATTACTTGTAGAAGAGGGAAAACTTGATAGCTTGGCTACAAATTTATATAAGAAAGAAACTGAGGAAAAGCTAAAACAGATATTGAGTATGGCAAAGGCAAAAAGAAATGTGAGTGAGATATCTAGTTCTTTAGGTATTTCTGTAGATAGAACTTATTTATATCTTGATAGGCTTGTTGAAGAAGGAAGGTTATCTATAGCAGAAGTTTACCAATGTGCAGATGAAGAAATAGAAAAAAGAGTGATAGAATTAAGAAAAGCGGGCTTAGGTCAACGTGAAATTATGAAAGAAATGAAGATAACTAAGCAAGATACATTAAGAAGAATATTAGACAAGCTATCTTCGGAGGGCAAAATAGATTCATATAAAAAAGTAGATAAAACTAAAAAACGAATAGTTGAATTATTGAAATATGGATATAATGCAGAAGAAATATCGAGGCAATTAGTAAAAGATGAACAAAATATAAGAAGTCTTATGGCTGAACTTATAAGAGATGGAGTTATTACACAAGATGAAATCACGCAAGCAAGAGAAGCAAAAAAAGAAAAAATAATTGAGTTGATAAGACGAGGAAAAGGAAGAAGAGAAATCATTCAAGAAATAGGCATTAAATATAAAGATTTAGGAGACTTTTTGCGAGAAATAATTGAAAGCGGAGAACTTAAGAAAAATAAGGAAAGTTCAAAAGTAAACAGAAGAGATTTAATTGAACAAGATGATGGAAGATAGGAAAATAAAACCTCAACATGTTTGGGGTTTTATAATTTTTTCTAAAATATGAAATTTTTTTATGAAAAATGTAAACAATAATTTTAGGTGATAATATGAATATAAAATATAGAAATATTTTAGAAAAAAGATTAAAAGAAGGAATTGCAAATAATAAATTTGTAATTTATTTGCAACCAAAGTTTTATACAAAGACTGAAAAACTAGCAGGAGCAGAAGCATTGGTACGTTGGAATAGAGATGGAGATGTAGTAATGCCAAATATTTTTGTTCCATTATTAGAAAAATATGAGTTAATAACAGAGCTAGACACATATGTACTAGAAAGTATTTGCAAATTACAACAAAACTGGGAGAAAAAAGGTTATAAAATATTTCCAATATCAGTAAATGAGTCAAGACTACATTTGTATAATAAAAATCATATAAATGATTTAATAGATTTTGTAAATAAATATAGTATAAAACCAAATACTATAGAATTAGAAATGACGGAGACCTCTGTTGTTAATAATGTTGAGCTTGCAAAAGAAGCGGAAAGGAATGTTCACAAATTGGGATTTACAGTATCTATGGATGACTTTGGAACAGGCTATTCATCTTTTAGCATGTTAAAAAATATTAATATAGATGTTCTAAAAATGGATAAAAGTTTTTTTGATGATATAGTAGAAAGTAGTCGAGGTAAAATTATAATAGAGGCAATAATTGAAATGTCACATAAGCTGGGAATAGAAGTTGTGGCAGAAGGCATAGAAAACAAGGAACAAGTTGATTACCTAAAAAGAATAAATTGTGATATGATACAAGGATATTATTTTGAAAAGCCGATATCAATAGAAAAATTTGAAGAAAAATATAAAAATGTGTTTAAGTAACATACTTAATGAGAATTTTTATACTTTGTATTATACCAAAAGAATATAAAAAATCAAGTGCTAGAAGAAATTTTTATAGAAT
>ERZ779869.3102-NODE-3102-length-13128-cov-3.500497_pt1 | contig 13128 bp, 10 predicted proteins | sample MGYA00511557_ERZ779869 | MGnify/ENA primary metagenome ERZ779869 (study PRJEB29588, sample SAMEA2154620) | human gut metagenome | biome: human gut; feature: human-associated habitat; material: faeces | place: Denmark | collected 2008/2010 ...
CAGAGTGAACAGCCAGCAGAACAGCATGAACAACTTTCTGCCGGTCTTACCGATGTATTTTTCAATGATCATTCCCATAGATTTTCCTTCGTTCTTCACAGAAGCATACAGAGCACCGAAGTCCTGCACCGCACCGAAGAACAAGCCGCCGATCAGAAGCCACAGAAGCACAGGCACCCATCCGAATACCGATGCGAGGATGGGACCCGTCACAGGGCCTGCCCCTGCGATAGAGGAAAACTGATGAGAAAATACGGTGAATTTGGAGGAAGGCACGAAGTCCTCTCCGTCTTCATGGGTAAATGCAGGCGTCTTCGCCTTCTCATCGATTCCCCACTTTTTTGCAAGCCATCTTCCGTAGAAGACATAGCCTGCTACCAGCACTGCCATTGCGATCAGAATGATTACCAAACTGTTCATTTTTGTTTCCTTCTTTCTTATGTCTTGTTATTTTGTCGTGACAGAAAGAAAAATTCTGATTGCCCGTAAAACAAAAAAGCCTTCCGTCTCCGGTGCCCTTAAGCACCCAAAGACGAAAAGCTCTAAGCTCTCCGCGTTACCACTTTGCTTGCCATGTTTTATCACATGACCTCTTGTTCCCATCTCCATGAAATACAAATATCTCATTTCCAACAGGCTTCTAAATAACGGTAGAATACCGGTGACACCTACTTAAAATCTTCAGTGCACTTCTCACAGAGGATAGTCTGTCATACTCACATACCGTCTCACACCAGCCGACGGCTCTCTGAAATGCTTCCGTATGCAGATCTTGTTCTGTTCATCGAATTTCACTTTCTGTTCGATAGCAACAATACCACTCTGCTTTTATATTGTCAATAACTTTCTTTTCACATTTTCTTGATCTTTTTTATCATTTTCCCTTTTTGTCGGCAATCAGGGGTTTGATGGCAGAATAAATCTCACTGGTGCGCTTGCTGTCCTTGAACTCCTTATTTAGGGCATTGTTGATACCCTGCTTGGTCTTGTACTGGCGGATGAATTTTACCACCTGCGGGACGATGGTCTGATCTGTAAGGACCTTTTCGACTGCTAAAGTCAGTTCATCCGGTTCCTCCGCAGGCTTCTTTTCTGCAGGTTTCTTCTCTGCGGGTTTCTTCTCAGTAGGCTTCTTCTCTGCAGATTTCTTTTCCGCGGTCTTATCATCTGTCTTTGCAACACTCTTCTTTCTCGCGTTGCTCTTTTTCCTTGAAGGCTTCTTCACGGGTTGTGCAGACTCGTCCACCGTCTCAGGCTCCGGCTGTGCGGGTTCCTCGGGTGCATCCGCCTTCTCAGGCTCCGGCTGTACGGGTTCCTCAGGTGCATCTACCGTTTCCGGCTGTACGGGTTGTGTCTCCTCTTCCTCTGTCGTCGGCAGCTCTGTCACATCCTCTGCAGCGGTAACGGCTGTTTCTGTCTCCTGTTCTTCTATCAGGAGATTCTGCTCTGTCACAGGATTCTTCCCCCATAAGAGATTACGGATGATCCGCACGGGAACTCCCTGCGCCTTCCAGTACACCATGAGGCTGGTGAAGCCATTGTCCTTGGTCACGATAAAATAATTCGGGTGTATCCCCTCCCTCTGCTGTTCGCAGATCAGATATCCCAAATAGGTTGCCAGCTGGAAATCCAGTGCATTCTTGGTACCCACCGCTACTTTGTGGTAAATGATGTTTGCCTTCGTCTCATTTAATTTCCGATGCAGGTCAAAGGTCATGCTGTCAGCATTATCGCTGTAGAAAATACAGACAGTATCTTCCTCCGTCAAAAGCTCCACGCCTTCCATGCCACGGCTTTTTACATTTTCGAAATCAATCAGATAATATGCCATTACGCTTCCTCCATGCTCGTTGTCCCACTGCCTTCTGTATCCACGGACTTCTCTGTCTGTTCCTCTTCTGTCACCGTCATCTCCACAGCATCCGTCTGTTCTGTCTGTTCAGAAGTCTCTGTATCTCCCATGGGATCTGCCGCTGTTGATGTCTTAGTATCCTCAAGAATTTCCGTCGGCTCCTGCTTTTTCTTCGGAAGCTTTTCGCGGATACTCTCTTTCCAGCCGGAAAATACTTCCTTTGTCCGCTTTTTCCATTCTCTTCTCTTCGCTGCACGCTTCTGTCTGGCTTCTTCCTTTAATTCCAGCTTTTCCTGCTTTTTCGCCTGCTTCGCCAGTGCTTTTTCTTCCAGTTCCACTTCCTTGATGGCAGCCTTTTCGATATCGCGGATGTAACGATTGGCCTTTTTATGATTCTTACGATCCAGTCGGTAAGGGTCATACAGGAAATAGGACACCGCTCCCAACAGCAGAAGCACCACTCCGGCTATCGTAAGCGCCGGTACGATAAGGGCATACTCTGTAAATCCCAGTTCATAGCACACAAACACGATCAGCATCGCCGGGAACAAGAGCAGATACAGAATCCTCGTCAGGACATCCAATATTGCATGCTGTCTCTTCCCATTGTTCAGCAGCGTTCCCTCGATGGCTGTATAAAAAGCCATGAAAATACATAATTCCGAGCCGAAGCCATGAAGATATCCACAGATTCCGGTCAAGATCAGCGACAGAAAAAACATGCCGAACGCTGTTCCCCGATACAGGGCATAGCGGTATTCCGTCATTCCCTGCAGCTTGTCCTCACTGATGCCGTGCATCTGGTAGACATCCTTGCGGATCAGGCGTTCAAACTCTTCGTTATACCGCTGCTCCTCTCTGGTGTTGCGCAGATGGTCTTCCACCGCCTTGCTCATCTGCTCAATATATTCCTGCTCCTTACGGATGCGCCTGGTCCGAAGCTGCTCCAACTCATTCTGACGTTTTACTTCCTCTTCCAGCTTACGTACTTTGCCGATCCTGGGATTTTTCACCGTAATCTCCGGAGGTTCCGGGAGCACTGTGCTTTCTTTTTTTCCCTGTTCTTCCTGTTCTTCCATTTTGGGGTCCTCTTTCTGTGTGTGATCCGTTAGTCCTATTATAATTTTTCCCACACAGAAAAACAACCTTTAGTTCCCCTTTTCTTCGGTTTTCTCCCAGTCTGCCATCAAGTGCAGTTCCAACGGAACGTTATAATCCGGTTCTCCGCCTTTTTGTGCAAAAAAGCGGGATGCAGGCAGGGTCTCCACCCGTATGTCTCCCTCATCCGTTGCGAGATACCAGCCTGCGAAATGATACCCTTCCCGTTCAGGAGTCGGATATCCACACAAATACACTGTTCCGCCGGAATATTTCGGTGTCAGTGCATTATACGTCTGCGATGGTTGTCCTGCAATCGTTCCTCCATTAGCATCCAATACCATTATCATCTGCCATGCAGCAGGATCCTGCGAGTCCCACACCGCGTGAATATCCACACTGCGATTGCCTTCCTCATCCGGTTTGATCCTGGCTGCATCCTCTGCGGAAAAGCTTTCCGTAAGCAGACCCCACTTCGGATAGGTATCCTTCTCGCCTGAAAAATGTGCCGCCCATCCCAGGAATGCAAAGCCTTCCGGTATCTCCGGCTGCGGCAGAGTGATCACTTCTCCGGCAAGGAGCTGTTCTATGGAGAGTTCTCCTTCTTCCAGGATCCGCTCCCAGGCATCAGCAGTGGGATTGGCCAGGTGCGTCTCATTATAGATCTTGTAATATAAGATGCCGCCTTCCAAAGGATACTGTTCTTCGATAGGTTCTGACGTTTCTGCTATTGCGACATCTGTTTCCGGCTCTGTTGTCGCGGACTGTACATGGTCATTTTCCCTGCCGTCCCGATTCTCTCCGTTTTCATCAGGTACCTGCACCTCCTCCGTTGTCTGTGCCGGTATTTTCGTCTGATCTGCCTCAGTTCCATACACGCTGCAGCCAAGCAGTACACAAGCCGTCAGCATACAGAGTATGCGCATTGCTTTTCGCTTCCGGCTTTCACTGCGTTCCGGTACCCCTTTTTCCACAGGTTGTTTACTCTGCAGATATTCGTCCGGCAACGGCGGATATTCCTGGGCTATGGAATCCGGCGGGAGTGTCTGGTATTCCGGTAGTATATTGTTTTCCTGTTTCTGCATTTTATTATTCCTATGATCTTTATGATCTTCTTTGATCTTCATTTTCTCTTTTATTACCGGATCCACCCATTATTTGTTATGTACATCCAGCTGCGGGAAAGGGCACTCCACGCCCAGCTTCCGGAAGCCCAGCAGCAGATCGTGATTCAGAATACGCATGCCGGAATAGATATTTTTCTCCGAGACTTCCACTACGAACCGGAGCAATATTCCGGAATCCTGCAATGCCTGCACTCCCACGTACACAGGAACTTTTTTCATAGTATCTTCATGTGCCTTGTAGATTGACTCAAGGAGTTTCGGCAGTTCACTTTCCAGCTTTTCAAGATCCGTTTCATAAGGGATGCTGATATCGCAGACAGCCTTGGAATAATTGTCGGAGCGGTTCAGGATATTTTTCATTTCGGAATTATTGATGATCTTCACATTATCACCGGTATCCGTGATACAGGTGGTGCGGATGCCGATGCTCGTCACAGTTCCACGGAAACCGTTCACCTCCACGATGTCTCCCACATTATACTGATTCTCCAGCAGCATAAAAGTTCCTGTCACCACATCCGCGATCAGACTCTCCGCGCTGAAGCCGACGATCAGAGCCAATACTCCGACACTGGCAATGATGGTAGTCATGTTAACTCCGAGGATCGTCAGTCCTGCGCACAGGATCACCAGAAACGCAATATATTTTGTCAGACTGGATAACAGAGAGAGCACAGACCTGGCTCTGTGATTCGCCGGTTTGATCAGCCCCAGGATCCATACGATCAGACTTTTTAAGAACAATACCCCGAAGATCAAAAGCAATAATTTACAGACTGCAACTGCATTGACCGTAAATATCCTCCCCAATTCCTCTGTCTGAATCTGTCCGGTTCCCAGCGCGATTCCCATAATAAGTACTAAAAGCACTGCATACACGATTATTTTTTTCACATTTTTCTTCTTATCTTTGTCTTCCATTTTTCCCTTGTTTTCCTCCTTTGCAAACTGCTTTTTGATGGTTCATTTTATCATTTTTACGGAGCAAAACACAGTTGACAAATGTCTCATTATGGTAATATGTGACTATTTCACAAATATAGTAATGATTCCTATTATTATATTTGTTACTTTATTCCATTTTCTTTTTTCAGGAAAAGAGATATACTATATACAGAAACAAGGAACTGTTTTCATTAACCACAACGTAAAAGAAAGGATGATAGATTATGGCAAAATTATATACCATTACTTTAAACGGCGTTACAGAGGATACTTACAACAAGGCAACGGATTACATTCAGGCAAATGCCCTGCGCCTGAACTATCGCCCGGCTGCTTCCACCATTGATGCGGAATTTCCGGATGATATTGATCCCGCCAAAGCTCCGGAGCTTGCTGATGCTGTGATCCGCGAGGTGCATCAGACTCTGTAATTGTTTGATTTTTACTTTGGCAAAATAGCAAAGCAAAAGTCCGTCGATGCTTTAACGCACCGGCGGACTTTTTTATTTTGACTGCTATGCTGTCACGCGTCAAATTATAGTTCCCACCTACGGCAGTTTTACCGCAGATTAAATGCGGTATCTCCTTCATATCATCTATCCTAGCCATGTATTTGCATAGCTGTAGAGACACGGGTGTATATATAACATTTTACTTTCTTTTTCAACCAAGTCACTCCTATTTGGGTAATACTAACGGCGGATTCTGCAATAATGTTGCCATAACCGACGCATATTTTTTTGTTCCATAATCCTCAACAATACTTGTTATTCTTGCACCGGCATCTTTGGAAGATGCACCGCATAAGAATACTCTTTCATCAGCAGTTCCATAATCCAATACTATAAATCGATCATGGAATATCTCACCAGTTTTCTGCATGGAAATTTTTACATTGGGATACTCTTTGCAGAAATCAGTAAATTCTATATTATGAAGCTTATTATTTCCAACATTGTCACTAAAAAGAATAATAGATACTCCTGACTGAGAATTCTTTAGATGAACCAGTGTTCTTAATCCAATATAATTATCAACGACATATATCGAGACCTTTGCCTGTCTATAAATTGACGCATATACTTCATCAGCGCTACTAAACTTCGCATTATACATGAGCCACTTTTCATCATCATCTGAAATGAAGCTATTCATCATATCAGCAAGCTCAGATTTTGTTACAACATCCTTCAATCCCTCCACAACATCTGAGATTTGCTTTTCAATAGATATCATATCTGAATTTATCTTGCTAATTTCAATTCTGTTATTGGCAGTCTCCATACTTAGCTGAAGTAGTTCGCGCTGCCCTATCAATTCTCTGTTTTCTAATATGTAATCTTTCATTTTTTTGAATGTTCTCACGAGGTCAATACTCTGCTTAACTGCAAGGTCACCTTTAAGTATCGTCATAAGCATGTATATACCTTGTTCAGTAAAAGCATTAGGCAAATATCTTGAACCGCCCCAACTTGAGGTCAAATTTTTTGACCTCAAGTTGTTAACCTCTTCCTTGGTAAGTTTAAATGCAAAATCTGATGCGAAACGTTCACTGTTATTTTTGACCTGTTGATTAAAAGCTTTGGTTGAATAACCATATATTTTAGCCAAATCAAAATCAAGCATTACCTTATAACCTCTTACTTCATAGGTTTTGGCCTTAATTAATTCCTCTGTTACTTTGACAATTTTTATTTCTTCTTTTTTATCTTCTTCCATGTATATTCCTTTCACTGACATTGTTTCTATAGTTTATTTTAGTGAAGTAGCAAATGGCAGCCACATTATTATAAGTACATTCAATCCTGCTTAGCTTCTAAACAGGTCGGATTCGATACGTTTAAATTCATATATCCTGCGCAAACACTCTCATATCACTTACATCTGTTATCCAGACTAATTTCTCCAAATCAATAATTTGATCTGTAAAAATAGTATCAATTGCATCCGGGACTATCATTTTTACAAGTAAATCTGTATGAATTCTTAAGTCTATAGCATCTGAATGATAACCTAAAACATCAAATTCATAATCTTCTATCCCCTTCATATTCAAGTTTTGTATGCACCACTGAATATTTTCTACCGTGTTATATTTTGAAAAATCTCTATCCACCTCAGTATGTGAGAGATTAATTATACGTTCTTCTACTCGATCTGAATAATAAGAAAAGTAAGGAAGCTTTATATTTCCCATCTCATCAATATGGATTTCGTTCCATTGCTCACCCTCATCATCTTCAAGAACACTATAAAATATTCCTTTTCCAACTACAAATACTTCCAAAGTCATGGATCCATCGGATGTTATCGATGACAAATACTGAATATCCAATCCTAATTCCCGAATTTTATCTAAATCGAAACATTCTTTATTCTTAAGATAGTTAATCATTGACTTATAGTAACTATTATCATGATGACTATTCATAAAACGCTGTAATGCTTCATCAAATTCTTTCGGGATTTCATATTTCTCCACATATTGTTGCTCGGATTTGCATCCAGTTTTTATCTTCATCATATTCAAATATTCTTTTGCCATCATGAATTTAAGTGGCTGAAAGCTTATGATACTCGTAATCTCACTTCTCAGTGTTTCAACCTTTGTTACTTCTAACATACCCATTTTCTTGAAAAGTTCTTTGTCATCTGAAATCAATAAATTAAAATCAGTTTCTGCGATACATTTCCTACAACCAGGGATCTCAACAATCTTATCAGAATATTTCTTGCAAAATGCTTTCTCCGATATCTCCATCATCTTTGTAACATCCGATACAAGAAGATACATTTTCACCTCATGAAATATTTTTGTCTTAAACATAATGCTTTTCATTGCATCCCCCTATTCTGGCTTATCATCCTATTAGTATTAACTACTAGTTCTGTTCCTCCACAATACTCTCCATTGCTTCCAGCTTCTGCAAGGCCTTCATATATGCCATCAGTCTTTTATACTGTTCGTCCCCAAGACTGTGAATCTGCTTTAATATCTTAATATCCGACCTGGTAACTTCATAATCCATATCTGCATCTTTATACTCCGGATCAATTCCTTTTCCCGTTAAAAGCTGTTCCGGTGTAATATCCAATGCGTCACATATGGATAACAGACAGTCTGCTTTGGGATTCGTTTTTTTCTTTTTCCAGTCACTGATATTGCTTGTTGCAATCCCAGTTCTTCTCGACAGTTCCAACTGGCTCATGTTCTTCTGCTCCATTATTTAAAAAATTCTTTCCCTGATAATCATGTGTGTTCCTCCGTCATGTTTTATATCCGTATTTGTCGATTTTATTTCCGTCTATACGGTCGTTCTATCATGTCATAGCATTTCTTTCAATAGGAATGATAATTCTTCATGCGAAGATAATTATCAGGATCACTTTGTTTTTTAGGAACCACTCTATCGGGGCAATTGATGATTCCTAAAAATAGGCAATAAATTAGAAAAGCCCAAACCGCAAGGGTTTGAGCTCCATTTGTACATTCGTAGTTTCTGCTTTTGGGTATAAAATCTCCGCTGTCAAAATAGAATATTCAAAATTTTTTATTCTATTTAAGATTTTCCACATATTCTTCCAAGCACATTCCACTCTGATGAATCTCCTCTGCTGCTTTTTTCCCCACATAGCGATAATGCCAAGGTTCATTAGCAACTCCTGTAATGCTTGTCTTTCCGGACGGATATCCTTGAATAAATCCGTATTTGTATGAATTCTCCAGTAACCAGTTATAAACATCATCACGAGAACATTTAGAAGTATCTGCATTGATATCTACCGCAAGTCCAAGCTGATGCTCGCTTGTCCCCGGTAATGCTCCCCATTCCATTGCTGTTTCCTCTGCCATGTGTTTTGTATAACCTTCACTTCGATATGCGGCTATCTTGTCATCTAAAATCTGTTGCTGCTCCTCTGCTGTTCTGTAACCATCTCTAACAAACGGATATACACCTGCATTTCTCGCATCATCAAACATTTCCTGCAAGTATGGATAGATTCTTGAATCTATTTTCTGACCATTACTCAATTCCATGAGATCCATTTCATAATCATCTGGAATATAATTATCCCGATTTACCAACACCAATTCCCATCCATACTTATCACTTGCAATGGGATGTTCTTCCTGTTTTATAGTCCCAAAACCTTGTAACTTTTCCGGTAGCCCGACCGCATCATTGGTTACAAATGTATGTCCTACATGAATAAGAAAGAAAAGAACGAACAACAGAGTTATCTTTTTCAGAAAGCTCTTTTTCCTTTTCATCTACTTAATCTCCGTTTTATGATAGATATGATACATAAGCGGAACCATCAAAATACTTAGGATTGGATAAATGACCAGCATGATTGGTATCGAGCCGACAATCTTACCGCCAATATGATATAAATCAAATGTATTGATAATCTCATTGATCTGTAGCAAGCGGTCTGGGAACACACCCAATATTCCCGATAAGAAATCGAAATTTGATACAAACAGTGGTAAAAACAGGATTGCAAAAGGTATTGTAACCGCAACAACTGCTGTATGCGTCTTTGCTGACACAAGCATAGACAGAAACAGGCAAAATACGGTTCCAATATATCCGGCAACTACCGTGAGCAAATACAACTGCATATAGGTGATATTGTAAAAAGATTTCCAATGCCAGAAGCCTGTCTGTATCATGACATTTCCACCTTGCGATCCAAGACATCCCAATACCACAAGTGAATACAGCGATATTACAATAAAGTAAATAACTGATACCACGATAAATCCTGCCATGATCTTTGCTCTCGTTCCCCTATCCCTTCCGTATTTTGTTGAGAAAAATATGGAATCTGATTTCCAACTAAATTCATTGGAAATGATACCTGACACCAAGAATGCTGACACAAGCATAATGAGCATAATAATCGTCTGAGCGTAACTCAGTGCTGATTTCCAGCCATCGTAGTCCTCATAGTATAAAGGTGCTTTCATCTCACGGTACTGCTCTATCAAAAATGCTTTCTCGTTTTCATCGAATAAACCATCAGCATCTTCGGAGTTCAACCATTTTTCCAAACTCTTTCCACGGTTCTCATAGATCTGTCCCATTTCTTCTTTCGATAAGGAATCAATACGATAATAATTAAAGTCTCTAAATTCGCAAAATCCCATATTGATCATGTCCTTGATTTCTGAAAACCCTTGTACCCTGGAATCATGCAATAAGTTAGCAGAATCATCTCCAGGGCGAATGGGATATTCTTCACTAATCTTTTTATATTCATCCAGGACCGCTTGTAATGCTGCTTCATCTAAAACACCTTTCCACTTCTGCTTTTCTTCCCGCAGACTCTTTGCTGCTGCGATTCCTGTATGAGATTTGCCCTGCTCATCCAAAAAACTGACATTTGTGATTGCAAAATAGCAGGATATCAAAAGTGAAAATAACAACACGACCAATGATACTTTACTGAGGCTCTTAGAAAAGATTTTCTTAATCTCATATCTAATCATTCCATCTCACCACCCTTTTCACCGAAATAATATAAGAACACATCCTCCAATGTCGGCTCCACCACAAATGCTCCAGCAATCGGTGGCTCACCGGCAATAATACGAAGGTTCACTATTCCCCTTTCTGATTTCATATTAGACACCTTAAATTTTTTCATCATCTTCGTTGCATCTGCCTGTGATACTTCACACGCATATACCTTTTCCTGCATAGAAGCAAGTGTCTGATCAAGGTTTCCCTGCTGCATGATTTGTCCATCCTTCATCAGCCAGATTTCATTGGCAATATACTCTACATCTGAAACAATATGCGTCGATAAAATAACGATCCGATCCTCTGAGAGTTCACTGATCAGGTTTCTAAAACGCACCCTTTCCGTCGGATCAAGTCCAGCCGTAGGCTCATCCAAAATAAGAATTTTGGGATTGTTTAGCATTGCCTGGGCAATTCCTGCTCTACGTTTCATTCCACCGGACAGCTTCTTCATCTTCTTATTTGCTGACTTTGTAAGTCCAACCTGTGCAAGCAAGTCCTTTACCCGTTTACCAGCAACCATAGGTCGAATACCCTTTAAGCTGGCAATATACAGTAAATAGTCTTTTACTGTGAAATCCGGATAGAATCCGAACTCCTGAGGTAAGTATCCAAGCAGATTTCGATATTCTCCATCCATTTTGAAAATATCCTTTCCATCGCACAGAATCTGTCCGCTTGTCGGTGGCAAAAGGGTACAGATCATTCGCATAAGCGTTGTCTTGCCTGCACCATTCACACCTAAAAGTCCATATACTCCATTCTCTATCGTCAGGTTTAAGTTCTCTACTGCCCGAAAGTCCCCAAACTTTCTTGTAACATTAACCATTTGTAATTTCATATAGATTTCCCTCCATCGTCGAACATAAGCGGTTGCAGTCATGTATTGCCTTATACACAGCACCAATCAGGAAACAGCTTGCTAATCCAAATAAGATACTCCATACAGGAAATGTAATCTTAGCATAAATAAAATCATTCATTGTAACCATCCACCAGATCACACTCCACAAAAAGCAACCGAGCATGGATGCTGCCTCATTCAAAGCTCTGCTGTTTAACATGGCAAAGCAGATTCCGGCAGCAACGACCATTGGGAACAAAAACTGCACCAAAATATCCATAAACTGCATTCTCATACCCACACAGCAAACGAACATAAATAGCGTTATCATAAATACATCCGCCACTCCTATCAAAAATACTCGTGCGGAATAGATCTGTCTGAGGGAATATAGGCACGCTGCCTCAATCTGTAAGGAATCACTTTCTTTGTTTCTCCAAAATTCCGGAATGATCATAACGATAAAAAGGACAGAGGAAGTTCCTATTGTTCTCATCAAATATTCGCTATCATCCAGATAATTCATGAAAAAAAAGGTCACTATCAGTAATGCTGCCTGCAACATCCACCATCTCTTTCGAATCAGCCGAAATTGAGAAAATAAAAACTCTCCATAGCTCATCGTATGTTCAGACTGAACTTCCATCATAACTTCCTTCGATTTTTGAATCGTTTCCAGAATCTTTTCTTCTCTTGGAATAACTTTTGTTTCCGTTTTATAGTTTTGCATCATCTTTTCCAAATTCATCAGAGTCCTCCTCTCCCAAAAGTTTTTTTAATTCTTCTTTTGCCCTTTTATGTCGGTACTTAACCAGCGGCAAGCCAATTTGTAAGATATCAGCTACCTCTTTTAGCTTACAGTCTCCAAAATAAATTAACAGTATCACTTCTCTTAACTCTGGGGTTAACCTGCCAAGTGCCTGTTCCACATCCATTCGTTTTTCTTTCCTTTGGATACCGCCATCCGAAACCGGCGCTCTTTCCAATATTTCCTGCTCTAAACTCTCTGCCTTCCATTTCTTTGCGTAGTTCTTACATAAATTACCTGCTATCACATACAGATAATTCTTTGCTTTCCCAATATGCTGATAAAATGCAATATTTTCCATGAATCGAAGAAAGGTTTCCTGTGTGAGATCTTCTGCTTCTGCCTGATCCAGACAGTGATATCTGCAATAGGACAAAATTTCTGCATAATATTTCCGTACAAATTTATCAAAAGCCTTTTCATTGCCCTGTTTCATTTGTAGGATTAAAAGAAAATCATTCAAGTTGCCCTCCTTTCCCATTTCAGTAATGTATAAACGTTTATTCCATTCTAATATATATAACAACTGACCGCACAAAAAAGATAGTCTATGTTTTAGATTTCTCAAAAAAAGACACCAACCCTCTATGGTTGATGTCCTATCAAAAGCATTTGTACTCCTATATCATCTGAAAATGTCTCAAAGCATCCTCAATTGCCTTCTCCTTCACATAGTTCTTTATCTCTTCATAGGTGGCGCCCTTCTAAAATCCTGACATATCCATATCTTCAAGAGACATCTCAACCTTTACTTTCTGAGAGTCGATTATACCCTTGGAAAGTAAAACAACAGTTTCTACATGTCCGGTGTGAGCGAACTGGTCAAATGCCCGCACTTTTTGCAGCTCATATCCACCGTCTACTAAAATACGCAGATCTCTGGCAAGCGTAGCAGAATCACAACTCACATAGACAATCCGCTC
>ERZ779869.3105-NODE-3105-length-13121-cov-4.807898_pt1 | contig 13121 bp, 8 predicted proteins | sample MGYA00511557_ERZ779869 | MGnify/ENA primary metagenome ERZ779869 (study PRJEB29588, sample SAMEA2154620) | human gut metagenome | biome: human gut; feature: human-associated habitat; material: faeces | place: Denmark | collected 2008/2010 ...
CGCGCCGCTGATCCTGTTCCGCGAGGGGAAGACGAAGATCATGCTCTGCCAGCTGGACGTCTCCGGACGCACCGAGACGGAACCCCAGGCGCGGAACGTCCTCGCCGAGGCGCTCGAAGCGCTTGACCGGGCGGAGACCCCCGCGACCCGGCCGGTTCGCTTCGCGGGGAAAGAGGCCGGCGAACTGCTCGAGCTTCTCCGGGTTCCGGCAGAACCGCTCAAAGCCTCCCTCGACGGCAACGAGCTTCTGGTCGCCGGTCCGGGCGCGGAACTCCCCGGCAACCTCCGCCAGCTGATCGAAGGCGGATTGAACGTGCTTGCGCTGGGCTGGAGCAAGGAGGAAATCCACCGTCTGGCGTCCGATCTGCCGGTGGAGGAGGGAACCTTCTACACCGATCTGGTGAAGAATCTGGACAGCAAACCCGAATTCGCCGGACTCTGCAACGCCGATCTTCATCTGCGTTATGAGGAGCCTTTCGCCTCGTTCCCGGTGGATTCCGAGGGCGGGCGGCTGCTGCAGACGGTCAGCCTCGGCAAAGGGAAGATCGTCTTCTACCAGATGCCCCCCTTCCGGCTCAACCAGGAGGAGTACATCAAACGGACGACGGTCCGCCGCTCCCAGTACACGACCTCCCGGCTGCTGGCCAATCTCGGCGCGGCGGCGAAAACCGACTTTACCGGCTTTTTCAGCAACGAAAACCGGCCGCAGACCACGATCCGGCTCGACGGAACCTGGCTGGGCATCGAGGACCCGAAACAGGAGGGACGCGACAAGGGATTCTTCAAACCGGAATTCCGCGCCGACAACTGGCGCAAGGTCCAGGTCCCCGGCACCTTCGATACCCAGTTCAAGGAGCTGAGCAACTTCGACGGCTACTTCTGGTACCGGAGAACTTTCGACCTCCCGGAATCCATGGCCGCGACGGCGCTGGATCTGGAAATCGGACCGGTCGACGATGAAAGCTGGGTCTGGCTCGACGGCAAATTCCTCGGAGAGGTGACCAAGAAGACCAACCCGAACGACTACTGGCTCTTCAAGCGGAGTTACAAGATTCCGGCCGGTACGCTCAAGCCCGGACGCCACACGGTGGTGGTGCTCTGCAACGACACCTTCAATACCGGCGGAATTACCGGAATTCCCAGGATCGGCTCGCCGGAGACGTTCCCGCTTTACGCGGATCGTCCCATCGACAACGACGACCCCTACCGTTACTTCCACTGGTAACCGGGACCATTCCTCCCGCAGCAGGGAGGAACGGCGACAATCAGACGCGGGAGAACCTTCTCCCGCGTTTTTTTGTCCACCGACGAGTCCTCTCTTCTCCTGTTCAGCTCACCCCGGCCAGTCTGCGATATTCGCCGGGCGACATTCCGGTCTCCCGCCGGACCATCCGGCAGAAGTAGCCGGAACCGGCGATTCCGGATTCATACGCGACCTCTTTGATCGGCAGTTCCGTCTCCCGGAGCAGGGAGAGTGCGTGCTGCAGCCGCACCTGTGAGAGATACTCTCCGGGGTTCAGAGACATCGCCTTCCGGAAGTTCCGGTCCAGCGTGGTTCGATGAATCGAGAGGGCAGCGGCCAGCGACGCCACCGTCACGTCGGAATCCCGGAATTTTTCATGCACCAGTTCAATGAACCGCTTGACCAGATCGCGCTCACCGACATCTTCCAGAGTTCCTCCGGCGAGCGCGAGAATTTCCGCCGCAACCGAAACGGCATGCCGCTGCGCGTAATGACTCCGCTCCTTGAGCAATGTCTCTATTTCCAGAAACAGGCGGATTGGACACTCTCCCGCGTAAAATCCCCGGACCGGATACCCATAGCTGAACAGAAAATCCACCGCGCCCGGTCCGTCGAAGGTGAACCAGTAATAACGCCACTGGTGAGCCGGATCGATCGAACGGTGCTCGTGGTCCTCCAGAGGAAGCCGGAAGAACACCTCGCCGGGCCCCACCTGAAACCTCCCCTCCGGAGTCACCGCCTCGCCGATGCCGTCCACCGTCCAGAAGAGCTGAACGAAATTCTTACACTCCCCCGATACGAACTCCTCCCAGCCGCAGTACGCCTCGTTGTAACCGACCGAACGGACATGAAACGGCAATGCCAGCGCCGGAAGGATCCGGGCGTTCGGCCGGACCACGATCTTTCGCATATTTCAACCTCATGCATCAAAAGTGATATTATTACATCAATTCTTACATTGCAGACAAAAGATCTTCACATCATAATATAAAGTAACAGGAACCAACTCAAAGTCAAGGAACAAGACGATGGAACGCAGCGAAGAAGTACGCAGACTCCTGGCCATCCCGACGGAGAAACTGGAACAGGAGGCCGGAGGCCAGCTGAAAATCACCCGCAACCTGGAGGAACTCTACGAATTCCTCGCCGAAGAAATGGTCGCGGAGTTCCGCCGGGCGGCCGCCGGAGACCGGATCGTCTCCTTCATCATGCCGGTCGGACCGACCCAGCCCTACCGGATCATGGCCGAAAAAATCAATGCTGAACATCTGAGCCTGCGCAACGTGCGCTTCTTCTTCATGGATGAGTATTGCGACGACCAGGACCGCCTGATTCCCAGAGAGCATCCGCTGAGCTTCCGCGGACAGATCGGGCCGCTCTTCTTCGACCGGCTCCGCCCGGGACTGAAAATGCCGGAAGAACAGATCATCTTCCCCTCGCCGGAAAACCTCAAGCAGCTTCCGGCGATGATCGAAGCGGCCGGCGGAATCGAGGTCTGCTACGGCGGCATCGGCATCCACGGGCACGTCGCCTTCAACGAACCGGAACCGGGAGTGGCCGAAACCGATCCCCGCATCCTCACCATCAACGATTTCACCCGGACCATCGACGCGACCCGCCATCCCGGCGTCGGTGGAAACCTCGAAAACTTCCCGCACCGCGCGATCACTCTCGGAATGCGCCAGTGCCTCGGCGCCCGGCGCGCACTCCTGATGACCCGGAACGAATCGCCGGTGTTGAACTGGGCGAACACCGTAATCCGGATCGCCGCCCTCGGAGTTCCCGGCGATGATTATCCGGTCACTCATTTCCGGAACCATCCCAACTGTCTGATCGTAACCGACGCCGGGACTGCCGCCGCGCCGAAATTCAACCTGTGAAACACCTCATGAAAAGCATCGACTCTCACGCCCACCTGCTGCATGACGCCACCGGATTCGCCCGGTTTGTGGAATCGGGCGTCTACGAGGAGATCTGGCTGGCGGAACTGCCGGAGCAGATCTTTCCGGATGTCCGTTTCGCCTCCCGCGAGGAACTGCTCCGGACCGCGAAGGAGTTTCCGGAACAGATCCGCCTTTTCGGGGACCTCGACCTCCCGCAGGACCCGTCGGAGGTCGACCGGCTCAAGGAACTCGGTTTCTTCGGGCTGAAACCATACAAACCCGCCCTTCCCTGGAACAGCGAGGCCTACTATCCCTGTTACGCGCGCGCCGCCGAACTTGGAATGCCGATTCTCTTCCACACCGGCCTGGTCGGCCGGGGGGCCGGGTTCCCGGAACAGGGCGGACACGGGTTCGGTTCGGAGAACATGCGTCCATCCCACCTCGCCGGAATCGCGGAGGCGTTCCCGGAACTGACCATCCTCGGCGGCCATCTCGGCTGGCCGTACCTGGAGGAGACCGCGCAAAACCTCTACTATTACCGGAACATCACCCACGACGTCAGCGGCTGCCTGCGGAGCTTCAGCCAGCTTCCGGAATTTTTCGACCGCCGCTGCAACGACGGAACAGGCCGCTTCTTCAACCAGAAGTTGCGGTTCGCCACCGACACGTTTTACGGTTCGGAAGAGCAGTGCGCCCGCTCGGTCCGCCTGCATGAATTCTGGCGCCGCTGGTTCGAATTCGTCGGGGAGCTGCACTACCGCTGGGGCGCCCCGGAGGAAGCAGACAAGTTCTTCTACGAAAACGCGAAATCCATTGCGGAAAAAAGTACCGCCATTTAGAAGCGAAAGGAGATGAGCATTATGGTTTCTGCGGGGGGCGCCCGATCCCGGATTTCAGCCATGGTCGACCCGTCGCCCCGAGCAACGAGAACATGCCGACAAAGATGGAGATTCCAGAAAAGGAGATGAATATGGAAGAAAGACGTTCTCTCTGCCGGTTTACGCTGATTGAGCTTCTGGTCGTGATTGCGATCATCGCAATCCTGGCGGCGATGCTGCTTCCCGCCCTGAATCAGGCACGCGCCAGAGCGCGGGGGGCCGCCTGCCTCAACAACATCAAACAGTCCACAACCTACATTCTGCTCTACACGGACAATTTCGACGGCAAGCTGCTGGCCTGGTGCGACAACAGACCCGGCTGGATCGACTGCCTCTACGCCGCAGGATTCGTCCCGGAAAACGGTTTTGCAAGCTACCGCTGCCCCGACGCCGCCGTCGACAAAACCAAGGACGAGACCGACAAAACCTACTCCCAGAAGGTCTGCTCCATCACTTCGAAGGAGGGGTTGCTCAACGTCTTCGGAATCAACTACAGCGCCCGCCAGATGATCGACGGAAAGGTCAAAAACGACAACAGTCATCCTGCCGGTTACCGTTCCGGATCTCCGAGCACGCACAACGCCATCCGGTTCCACCGGCTCCCGTCACCGTCAGATTTCCTGCTCCTGGGCGACACCCGGAAAAACGGGACAAACGAAATGTACGCGACGATCTGGTATCAGAAAACAACCTGGGCGGGAAGCCTTGTGGCCCCTCACGGCGGCAAAAACATCGTCACCTCGTGGGGGGATGGGCACGCCGCCATGGCAAGCGTCGGCACCCTGAAGGAAAAATTCACAGACGAATACATCTTTGATGGAGAATAATCTCTTCTCAAATAAATTGTTTCATATGGAAAGCGAATAGATATGCGACTGATTCAAAATCTCCTGATCCTGTTCTCCGCCGGATGGCTCGCCGCAGCGGAAACACTCCCGCCCGCCATCGAAACCACGGTTCGCGGCTCTCTGAACATCGAAGGATTGACCTTTTCCGTCAGAACCTTCAAACCGGTCTCCTGGGCCTCCTCCTCCCAGGAATCCAAATATTTCAAGGTGGAAAGCACGGAAGGGAAAACGGACGATTACAAGCTGTCCGGAACTTTCCAGATTCCGCAGCTGCCGAAGGCGACCCTCCAGGAGACGCTCAAACAGGAGTCGGAAACCCGCTGGAACTTCCATGCGGAAATCCGTTTCGCCGACCCGGCCGAACTGGCGGAACTCGGCTGGTGCGCCTCAATGCCGGTGGAGGATTACTGCGGAAGAACACTTCTGATCAACGGGAAAAAGCTGACGCTGCCATTGACATACGACAAAAAGAAGGGACATGCCATATTCAGTGGAAAAGTCTCCGAAATGCAGATTCCGACGTTGAACAGCAGAGTCACGTTCCGCGGCAACTTTGAAATTGTCCTGCAGGACGGCCGGGCTTTCGGCGGCGACACCTATTCACTCCGGCTGCTGTTCACACCGGCACGCGGAAAAATCGACCGCAGTTCACTTGACGTCTCCATTGCCGTCGCCCCCTACCAGAGCACGCCGCTCGATCTCTCCGCCGCGGTGACCACCGGTTTCATCGACGAGGAGGACGGCGACCAGAAGGGCGGCTGGACCGATCAGGGCGCGGAAAATGACCTGCGGATGATTCCGATCGGAAGACAACGCTGGAACGGAATCGATTTTCAAATCATCGACCCGGCGAAAAACGGCGGAAAATCCTGCATCGTCCTGGCCGGCCCCAACCGCGGCTATTTCCCTGTTGAAGCAGAAGCGCCGCAGAACCGTCCGGTCCGGGGGAACTTCCTCTATCTGCTGCACGCGCTGGCCTGGCCGGTCAACAATCAGGAGATCGGCTGGATCTCCATCTCCTATGAGGACGGGAGTTCGGGTCGGATCTCCGTAACCGGCGGCGCCGACGTCGGAAACTGGTGGGGACCGACCCGGCGCCGGAATGGGGAGGTCGTCTGGCTCGGAGAGAACAAAAGCGCCTTCGTCGGCCTCTACCGTTCCGCCTACCCGATCGAAAACAAGCCGATCCAGGCGATCAGCTTCCACTCCAACCGCCGCTCCGTCTGGGGCATCGTGGCCGCGTCCGTCAGTCCGGAACAGGTTCCCCGAAAGCAGAACACCCCGATCTACATTCTGGCCGGAAAAGAGTGGCAGCCGATCGAATATCACAAGGATTTCCGCAAGGGGTCCGTACTGGACTTTTCGAACCGGCTCGACGCGCCGGCCGGGAAATATGGTCCGGTGATCATCCGGAACGGGAAAATGGTCTTCCGTGACCGCCCCGAGGTTCCGGTGCGCTTCTACGGCACCAATCTCTGCGGTTTCGCCCAGTACCTCAACAGCAAGGAGTGGACGGAACGGCTGGCCGACCGGCTGGCCGCGCTCGGATACAACGCCGTGCGCTTCCACCACCACGACAACCGGCTCGGACTGCGGCGCAACGAGACCGATCGGAGTTCCGAGCTGGATCCTGAGTATGTGGATCAGCTCGACTACCTGATCGCCTGCCTCCGGGAACGGGGCATCTATTACACGACAGACCTCTATGTCTCGCGCAGAACCGGCAAAGGGGAAATTCCGGAATTTCCGGATCGGATTCTGAGCGGCAAGGCGTATATCGCGCTGGTTTTCGTACTGCCTTCCGCCATGGAGAACTGGAAGAACTTCGCAAAAAACTGGCTGACTCACGTCAACCCCTACACCGGCGTGGCTCCCAAGGATGATCCGGCTCTGATCTCGTTGTCTCTGATGAATGAAGACAACATCGCCAACTGCTGGTATTCGACGCCGGAAAGCATCCGGATCTATCAGCGGAAATTTGAAGAGTGGAAAAAGGACAACCACGTCGACGGCTCCCGCAGCCAGCAGTTCGCAGCATTTCTGACCGAAACCTACGACAAAGCCTTCGCCGAAATGAAGGATTTCGTCCGCGGCCTCGGCGTGAAGACGGTTTTGACCGACCAGAACATGTCGGCGGAACCGCTGCTCTCGGTGATGCGCGACCAGTATGACTTCGTAGACAACCACTTTTACTGGGACCACCCCTCCTTCCCGGAGACGGCATGGCAGCTTCCGTCGGAGGCGGGCAATGTATCGGCGATTTCCAGAGAAGCGCAGATGCCCGCCCGGATCTTTCCGACCCGGCTGCTCGACCGCCCGATGACCATTACGGAATTCGACTACGCGAAACCGAACTTTTTCCGGGCTGAAGGCGCGGTGCTGACCAGCGCCTACGCCGCCCTCCAGGATTGGAGCGCCCTGTTTCAATTCGCCTACTCGCACAGCCGGGAGAAGGTGATCTACGACAACATCACGGAAAGCCATTTCGACACCTCGACCGACGTCGTGAAATCCCTGGCGCAGCGGATCGGGGTCCGCCTCTTCCTCGACCGGGAGCTGGAACCCGCCCGACAGGCTTTCGCCGCGGTGCTGACCGGAGGCAGGGGGATGATTTTCAGCGGCCGCTACTCCAATGAAATCTCCCGGCTGGGGCTGATCGCCCGGGTCGGAACGGTAATCCTGCCGGAGGGAAATCTGGAAAAACTCCCGGCGGATACCTGCGCGTTGCTCGATATCGGCGTCAATTTTCCAGAGTCGACGGGGAAGCTCCCGGCATTCCGGGCCACCGTCGACGATACCGACCTTCTGCCGAAAATGGCCGCGGCGGGGGTGCTCAAGCCGGAATGGTTCGATCTCGAAAAAGGGGAGTTCCACTCCTCGACCGGGCAGATTTCACTGAACCGGCAGCGGGAAAGCTTCAAAGCGGTCACCCCGAGCTGCGAAGTGTTGATCCTGCCGGAAAAGAATTGCGACAAGGGAAACTTCCTCTCCGTGAATAATCAGATCGGCCGCGGTGTTTTCGCGGTGATGTCGGTCGACGGCAAACCGCTGACCGAATCCGGCCGGCTGCTGCTCCTGCACCTGACCAATTCTCTGGCCAACAAGATGAAGTTCAGCAATGCAAAGGCAACCCGGCTGGAGACCTGGGGAGAACTGCCCTTCCTCGCCGCGCGCGGCGAAGCGGAAATCGAGCTTGCGACCCCGCCCGGCGCGGAATACAAACTCTTCACGGTAAACACCGCGGGCGAGCGACTGGAGGAACTTCCAGTCGCCCGGAACACCGCCGGAATCGCCTTCCCGGTCAAGGTTTTCACTGCAAAAGGTTCCGTTTTCGCCTATGAACTTCTCCGGCAGTAGCGTACCGCCGGAACATTGCTCAAAGGTCATATCCAATTAACGATCAATCAAAGGATTGCCATGTTTCTGCAGACCCGTGTCATCTCCTCCCTGGAGAAAGTGTTCTGTTCCGACCGGCTCGACGCCGGTTCCATCGACCGAATCGCCCTGCTCCGCGGCGAAACCGGCGCCTTCCAGATCGCCTGCCGGAGCGAGGAGCGCTGTAAAGTACAGTGCCAAATACGCTCCCGCGACGGCGGTCCGGAACTTTCCGTCCGGCAGGTCGGACTCGCGCCGAGCCTGCTCCCCGCCATGCCGGACGACCCCTACATCATCACCAGTGAACCCGGACTTTTTCCCGATCCGCTGCTCCCCGGCGACACGCTGGTGGCCGTCCGCGGCAAGTGGAACGCCTTCTGGGTGACGGCGGCGATTCCCCCGGAGGCGGAACCCGGGGAGTATGAACTGGAAATCACCCTTTTCTGCTCCCATTCGCCATCGCCATGGCCCCCGCCGCCGCGCCGGGAGTTCCGGCTCCGGTTCACCGTGGAAATCCTCCCGGCCGTGCTCGCACCCCAGCGGTTGAAGAACACCATCTGGTTCCATGCCGACTGCATCCAAACCTACTACGGCGCAAAGAGCTGGAGCAAACGCCACTGGACGCTCCTCGAAAACTACATGCGCAACCTCGCCGGACACGGCGGCAACATGCTCTACACGCCGCTCTGGAGCGCCCCGCTCGACACCCTGCCGGGCACCGAACGCCCCACCGTCCAGCTGCTCCGCGTCCGCGTGGAAAAGGGGAAGTACCAATTCGATTTCTCCCGTCTGGAACAGTGGATTCGACTGGCGCAGTCGTGCGGTTTCCGGTGGTTCGAATTCTCCCACGCCTTCACCCAGTGGGGAGCCGCCTTCACCCCGAAGATCGTGGTGGAAACCCCGGACGGCGAGGAGAAACGGTTCGGCTGGCACGTCGCCGCCGACTCCCCGGAATACCGGAAGTTCCTCACCGCTCTGCTTCCGGAACTTGCCGCACGGCTGGAACAGTTCGGCGTGAAACGTCAGTGCTATTTTCACGTCTCCGACGAACCGGCCCCCGGACAGCTCGGGGATTACCGCCGCGGAATGGAACTGCTCCGCGGCCTGCTGCCGGATTTTCCGATCATCGACGCACTCTCTTCGCCGGAATTCGTCCGCTCCGGCGTCTGCGACTGCCCGATTCCCTGCATCACGGAGATCGACGCCTTCCGGGAATTCAAACTTCCGGAACGGTGGATCTACTACTGCGGAAACTATCAGGACGGCCTGCCGAACCGGCAGTTCGGAATGCCGTCGGCCCGGTTCCGCATCCTCGGGACGCTGCTCGGACTGGCCGGCATCGATGGACTGCTCAACTGGGGATACAACTTCTGGTACTCCCGCTTCAGCATCGACCAGACGCTCAACCCCTGGCAGGATACCGACGCAGACCGGACCTACTGCGGCGGCGGCTCCTTTCTGGTCTACCCGGGAAAAGACGGGCAGCCGGTCGATTCCATCCGCTTCGAAGTGTTCCGGGAGGCGATGCAGGATCTGCGGGCAATCCAGATGCTCAAAGAGAAGATCGGAGCGGAAGCAGCCGGAAAATTCATTCACGACGGTCTCGACCGCCCCATCACCTTCCACCACTACCCGCGTTCGGCCCAGTGGCTGCTCGCGCTCCGCGAACGGATCAACCGCGAACTCTGCCGGTGACGCCCACCGGCGTTACTTCGCCCGCCTCGGCGTCTGCGGTTCAGGATTGTCGTATTCGTCGTGGCGGGTCAGGTTCAGGATCGTATAGATGACCGGTTCATGGCCGGTGACGATCGCAAATTCGGCGCTGGAGCCGAGCCGGAGCGGACGCCCCTGCGGATCGATCGAGAGTTCCACCGGATACCGGGTCATATTGGTGGAAGGCTCCTGCACCGGAGTATCGTAAATGCGCGTCACCTCACCGTAGAAGATGCCGTATTCCAGACGGTTGAAGACGCCGCTGGAAATCCGCACCACCTGCCCCGGACGCACCTTGCGCACCACGCTCTCGTCAACATAGGCGATGCCGCGAATCGCGCCGCCGGAAGTGAGTCTGGCGGCGACCACCCCTTTTTGAACGTAGCGGGTGTATTTGCAGGGCAGTTCGACCAGCCGCCCGCTGTTCGGCGCGGTAATCCGGCATTCCGCCAGCTGGCGCTTGAGAAACTCCAGTTCCGCCTTGCGGCCTTCGATCTTGGCACGCACAAGATCGATGTCGCGTTCCGCCTTTTCGACGTTGCGTTCGCCAATTCCGCTCTGAACCAGCCGGAGGCTCTCTCTGGCGCGGTCCACTTCGCCCTGCACTTTGATGTGCTCGATCTCAGCCTCCTCAAACTCCCGTTTGGAGATCGCGTTGTTCGACGCCAGCTGCAACGAACGGCGCATACGGGCCTCGGTCCGCTTCGACTTCTCGGTACTCTCTTTGAGGTTGCTCTCGGCGTACCAGAGCTCTTTGGGCAGCGGATTGACCTTGAGCGCCTCACACTCGGCAATCTTCACCTCCAGTTCCGCCTCGTACTCCCGGATCTCCGCTTCCAGCCGGATGCGCTCCTCGTCAAACTCGGTGGTGTCCAGCAGCGCAATGACGTCGCCGGACTCCACATCGTCGCCCTCTTCGAAGTTCAGCTGAGTCACCCGGCTGTCCAGGTGGCCGATGATGTCGTAGGTGATCTCCGAAGTCAGCTTGCCCTGCGCGTAGACCACATCCTCGATCTCAAGAAAAAACAGAGACAACACGGCACCGGTCACCAGCATCCCCAGCACCAGTCCGACGATGCTGAGCGTCCGCAGTTTTCCGCGCAATCCCCCTGTCTTGTGCGTCATGCTTCCTCCAGGTGTTCAAGACCGAAACGACCCGCCTTGTAGTTGGGTGAATCATGTTCCGTCTGCTCTTTGAGCTGCATCGCATACAGCTGCCGGTAGGGTCCGTCCTGACAGAGCAGTTCCTCATGCCGTCCGCTCTGAACGATGCGGCCGTCCTTCAGCACCAGAATCCGGTCCGCGTTGCGCACGGTGGAGAGCCGGTGCGCGATGATGATCGTGGTCCGGTTTGCCATCAGTTTGTCGAGCGCCTGCTGCACGACGCTCTCGGAGATGGTGTCCAGCGCACTGGTCGCCTCGTCGAGAATCAGAACCGCGGGATTGTGCAGAACGGTCCGCGCAATGGCAATCCGCTGCTTCTGACCACCCGAAAGCGAAACGCCGTTCTCGCCGACCTCGGTCCGGAATCCGAGCGGAAGTTCCCGAATGAACTCGTAGGCGTTGGCCATCTTCGCCGCTTCCACCACTTCTTCGAAGCTGGTGTCCTCCTTGCCGTAGCGGATATTCTCCTCGATGGTCCCCGAAAAGAGGAAAGATTCCTGCAGCACGATGCCGATGTTGCGCCGGAGCGAATCGATCGAAAGATCCCGTATGTCGTAATCGTCCAGGAAAATCCGCCCGTCCGTAACGTCGAAAAACCGCATCAGCAAACTGGCGATGGTGGACTTGCCGGACCCGGACGGCCCCACCAGCGCCACCTTGAGCCCGGGTTCGACATCGAGATTGAAGTCCTGCAGCACCATCCGTTTCGGCCCGTACCCGAAGTCGACCGACTCGAACCGGACATGGCCCACCGCATGATCCAGGTGAATCGGATGCTCCCGCTCCTTGATCTCCGGCACGTAGGCCATCAGCGTCAGCAGCCGCTCCGCACTGACCGCGCCCTCGCTGATGGCGGGAGCCAGGTTGGTCAGCTGAACCACCGGTCCGAAAAACATCTGCATATAGGTGTAAAAGGCGACCAGTTCGCCGATCGTCAGCCTTCCCTGCGAAACCAGGTAGCCGCCGAATCCCAGCACCGCGACCGAGGTGTAGACGGAGAGCTGGTCCATCACGATGCTCAGCGTGAAACCGCGGGTCGAGAGTTTCAGCGACATGTCGAAGGTCGGCTTGAGCCGTTCCATGAAGCTGCGGTTTTCGGTCCGCTCCTTGCCGAAGGACTTCACGACTTTAATTCCATTGATTACTTCCGCCAGGTTGGCCGAAACTTCGGACATGTGTTCGCGCAACAGCATCGACCGCTCCCGCAGCACCTTGCGGAAACGGGAGAACACGAGATAGACCACCGGCAGCACCACCAGACAGATCAGCGAAAGCGAAGGACTCAGAATCACCAGCATCAAACTTACGAAGAACAGGGAAAACAGATTCGACGCAATCCCGACGATCACCGTCGAAAACATCGACTGGAGCGCGGCGACGTCGGTCAGGATGTTCGAAATCAGCTTTCCGGTCCGGTACTCCTGGTAGAAACGGAGCGACAGACTCTGCAGATGCTTGAACAACTTCCCCCGCAGGTCGAAGAGCATCCGGTGAATCGGATAGAACGTCAGATAGTTGCAGGTGTAGAAAAAGAATGCCCGCACCCAGTAGAGCAGCAGCACACCCGCCAGCAGCACGTAGAGCAAACTCAGATCCGACCCACCGAGCGCCTTGTCGATGACGATCTTGAGCACCAGCGGCATCAGCAGTCCGAGGCAGGTGCAGATCACATGGAACACCACCGCTACGCTCAGCAATGTCTGGTATGGCTTTACGAAGCGGTACAGCTCTTTAAATCTCTGCGTTTCTTTCGACATGTCCCCTGATTCCGTTTCGCCGACGCCCGCGCTCTCCCTCCGGACGCCCGATCTGCGGAACGCCGGCCGTCACCGGAAAATCGGGCCTTTTATAAAAAATATCCGTCTTCCCGGAAAGATCAACCTGCTTTTCATTTTTTTTGAACTTTCTTCACGGCCCCGGCGGAATCGCCCCACGCCGCGGCGTTCCTTTCCGGCACGGAACCGTACTCCGGATTCAGAGCCGCTCCCGGATTGAATCCGCACAATGCCGCAGCATC
>ERZ779869.3109-NODE-3109-length-13117-cov-3.859516_pt1 | contig 13117 bp, 13 predicted proteins | sample MGYA00511557_ERZ779869 | MGnify/ENA primary metagenome ERZ779869 (study PRJEB29588, sample SAMEA2154620) | human gut metagenome | biome: human gut; feature: human-associated habitat; material: faeces | place: Denmark | collected 2008/2010 ...
TCTAGCCATAAATTTCTCCCATAATATTTTATCTTTAATTAATTATTAGTTTTTAAAACTGGCTTATACAATTTCAGCCTAATTAATAATAAGATTATATTAATTTTTTTCAAAAATAGCAAATAATTTTAACCAGTTTTGAAAAATTTGCGAACTAACTCGCCATCTATTAATAACTAATAATTGTATGCAAACAAAAAGTATGTAATAATCTTACCAACGATAAGATGCAAATGCCTTGTTTGCTTCTGCCATACGATGAACTTCTTCTTTCTTTTTGAAAGCGCCACCGCTTTGGTTATATGCATCCATAAGTTCCGATGCCAATTTGTGGCTTGTACCCTTTTCGCTTCTGCTTCTGGTTGCGTTAACAATCCAACGGATACCAAGGGTCTGACGTCTTGCAGGTCTTACTTCAATAGGAACCTGATAAGTACCGCCACCAACTCTACGAGATTTAACTTCTAGCAATGGTTTAACATTTTCTAGTGCTTGGTTAAATACTTCTAGAGGGTCTTGATTCATTTTTTCTTTAATTTCATCAAATGCATCATAAACTATTTTCTGTGCAATACCACGCTTGCCATCGTACATAATTTGGTTTATAAGTTTTGTAACAACTTTAGAACCATAAATTGGGTCAGGCAAAACATCTCGTACTGCTGCTTGATTTCTTCTTGACATAATTTCCTCCTATATTATTTTGAGTTTATTTAAAATTCTACTTAGGACGCTTAGCGCCGTACTTGCTACGTGCTTGTTTACGGTCCTTAACGCCGGCCGTGTCTAGTGTTCCTCTTATAATATGATAACGGACACCAGGCAAGTCCTTAACTCTTCCCCCACGGATTAATACTACCGAGTGTTCCTGCAAGTTGTGACCAATTCCTGGAATGTAAACAGTACCTTCCATTTTGTTAGAAAGTCTTACTCTGGCAATTTTTCTTAGCGCTGAGTTAGGCTTTTTAGGAGAGGTTGTTGTTACAGAAAGACATACCCCACGCTTTTGTGGATTCTTTTCCAAAATAGGACACTTAGGTTTTACGGTTTGCTTCTCTCTTCCGTGTCTAATTAACTGTTGGGTGGTTGGCATTGACTTTTACCTCCTGTTGTTTTTGCGCTTTGTGAATTCTCTTTTCAACCCAAATAGAGGATTCTTTAATATCTTTCATTTATTAAAGATACACACCACTGCTCTTTTATAAAAAAAGACATTAATCGTGGCAAATTTCCACGCCTTGACATTTTAACATAGCAAAATTTTAATGTCAATATCTTTTAAGCAAATTTGTCAATCTAATAAAACATATTTTTCATTTTTTATTTTATATAAGAATATTTTACAGAAAACAACACACACTACTATTACAAGTGCAGATATGCACAAGTAATTATTAAAGGGGGTCAATTAATGAGCAGAATTATTAAAACTGGTGAAAAACCTGGTTATGGTTGCTACAGCTGTACTAATTGCGGTACCGAAGTTAACCTAAATAAGGGTGACAAAATGCCACCATGCCCAAGTTGCAGTAATAACGAGTTTACAAAAGATTAATTTTATTTTTTAATTGACTAAAAGAGAGCCTTTAAAAATAAGGGCTTTCTTTTTTCGCACATATTTAAATAAAAATTTTCATACATTTTGTTAGATGACAATATTTTCTTGATTATTTTGCAAACTAAGAGTATACTACAATAAAATATTTATAGGAGAACTTGCAATAATGGAAACAAATAGTTTTTTCGCTCCATATGTAGAATATTGGAAAAGATATTTTGACTTTGAAGGCAAAACAACCTGCCGTAATTACTGGATGGTTGTGCTTGTAAACCTTCTTATTTCAGCTGTTGGCGGAATATTAATTACAACACCTTTTGTTGCCTACTTTGCATATGTAGCAGACAGCATTTATGGAGTTTTAACCATAATTCCTAGCATCGCCATTGCAATAAGAAGATTGCACGATATTGGGAAAAGTGGTCTTTGGCTTCTATTAGTATTTATTCCTATTGTTGGAGCAATAATTTTAATTGTTTGGTTCTGTCAACCTTCAGCTGAACCACAACCTACGGTAGAAGTCGTTAACTCTAACGAAACAAACCCTAATGCAAAACCGGCCGATGCTGAAACAATAGATGCCGACAAAAATTAATTACAAACGCCCACAAATTTTGTGGGTGTTTTTTTATATAAATTGTTTGGATTTTTTGTATTTTATGCTAAAATGATTTTATGAAATACTTAAAATGGCTTAACAAAAATATGCAATCTCTTTCTGGCAAAAAAATTATTGTCAGTGGAGCAAACAGCGGAATTGGATATTATGCATCAGTTTACTTATCTTATTTAGGGGCAGAAATTATTTTTGCTTGCCGTAATAAAAAACGAGCCGAAGATGCAATGCAGTTGTTGAAAAATGAAGTTCCTTCTGCAATAGTTACGTTTGCAGAATTAGACCTATCATCAGCAATTTCAATAAAAAACTTTGTCACAGACATTAAAGAACGCTTTAAGACCGTTGATGGCCTAATTAACAATGCTGGGGTATATTTTCCAAGTAGCCCTAAATCGGCAGATGGGCTTGAAATGACTATTGGCACCAATTATATTGGAACTTATCTTCTTACCACCACAATGCTTAAAGAAAACCTTTTTGCTCCAAACGCAACCATAGACATTGTAACAAGCCTAACCGACAAACATTCAAAGTTTGATGCAACAGACTTTTTTAACCAAAAATCGGCAAATCGCAACGTCTCTTATGGACGCTCTAAACTATATCTAACCGCCTTTACCTATTATCTTGCACAAGAAATTAAACAAAGTGGCATGCAACTTAAAATTGTAAGTTCTCACCCGGGCGTAAGTGCAACAAATATACTTTCTCCTACAAAAACAGGGTTTTCAAAATGCTTTGCAAAGGCTGGGTCAAACTTTTTAAAACTATTTACTCATTCTCCACAAAAGGCCTGTTTAACATCGGTATATTCTTTTAGTAACAAAATACAAAATGGTGACCGTATTGGCCCACGCGGACTTTTTGAAATAAGCGGACTACCAAAAAAATCTAAGTATCCTAAAAAAGCAAAAAGAATTTATAAACACTTAATGCAAAAAACCCAAGAAATTGTAACCACTTTGCCAAATTAAACCATAAACAACTATGGTTAAAAAAACAGTTAACAAATATAAAACACCTACAAAGTTAGTAGGTGTTTTTTGTTACAATGCGTTATAAGTAAAACTAATATAAATTTAACACATTTGTAAATAAATTAAATGCAATTAATTTGCACAACTATAAGTATGAAATTCAATTTTAATTATCATTTTGCCAAACAGTGCCAATCTCTTTAAACTCAGCAAGCACTTTTTTAAATATATTTTTTACTTCTGCTAAATCTGCTTGAGTTTTGCCTTCAAAAATCAACCCAAGTTCAGGCAAATTGGAACTTGCCCTCACCAGCCCCCAAGCATTTTTAAATTCCACTCTTGCGCCATTTATGTCTATAACTTGGTGTGGGTATAATTCTTTAAAGCGAGCCACCACCCTTTTAATTACATCATATTTAACCTCATCTCTGCAAGGAATTTGTATTTCTGATGAACAATAATATTTGGGCAATGCACCAATTAGCTTGCTTAATGGTTTTTTTGCATTAGACAAACATTCAATAGTCTTTAAACCAGCAAAAAGTGCATCGTCAAACCCCAAATAATCATCTCCACCAATAAAAATATGCCCCGATCGCTCGCCTGCAAGCGGACTATTTTCAGCGTGCATCTTGTTTTTAACGAAACTATGTCCGGTGCTACACATAATTGGTTGTCCACCGCACTTTGTTATTGTTTCAATTAGGCTTCTTGAAGATTTTACATCAAATATTATTTTTTGGTTTGGCTTTTCAGCTAATAGTCTTTGTGCCAAAATTGCCAAAAGTTTGTCGCTCCAAACATCGTTACCATTTTCATCTACAATGCCAATTCGGTCACCATCGCCATCAAAAAACAAGCCAATATCTGCTTTAATATAAGGGTGACTTACAAACCTTTTAAAGTTGCTACGCGCTTCGGTGTTAGATGGGTTAGGAAAATACTTGGGGTACGAAGTATCTGGTTCAGCATTAAGCAAAAAGGTAACACATCCAAGTCTTTCAAACATTTCATAAGCAAAAAGACCCGCACCACCATTTGCCGTTTCAATTAAAACTCTTGGCTTGTATTCCCCCATTTTAATTTTGCTTGTTGTGTATGCGATATATTTATCTCTTATATTTTTTTCAAACACTTTGCCCTTTGTTGCAGGTTTAACAGGTTTTGTGTCTAAAAGATTAAATACTTCAACAATTTCATCACTGTCTAGTGTTTTAGAGTATCCACAACCAAGTTTAAAGCCACTCCACCCATTGGGGTTGTGACTTGCTGTTATCATAACACAGCCTTTTGCTTTAAATTCATATTGAGCAAAATAGCAAATTGGCGAAAGCGTTAAGCCAATAAAATATACATCAATACCAGCATCGGTTAATGCTTTTATTGCCTGATTAGCAAATGCCACTGAACAATCTCGGTTATCATAACCAACAACCGCTTTTGTAATTTTTATTCTTTTAAGGTATTCTGCATATGCTTCCACAATTCTATAAACATTTCTTTCGTTTAATTCGGTATCATTAACCCTACCCCTAATGTCATATTCACGAAACATTGAAACAAAGTCACTATCATAATTATTTTTCTTTTTTTCTTTCATAATATCTCCTAGTCATTAACTAGTTTAACACAGCACCAAAAAAATTAAAAGTTTTAATAGCCCAAAATGAAATTAATTTTTAACAAATTTTAAACATTTGTTAAAATCTTTGCATGGTAAACAACCATTTAATGGCTTATTCAGAATTGAAAATTTAAGTACAACAAAAAACGCAAGCCTTTTTAAGACTTACGTTATAACGTTCTTTAGTTAATCTAGTTTGTTTCCACACTTTTCACAATATTCATTTTTATAGTTATTAACATGTTTGCAACTTGCACACTCTTTTCTAACTTTTGTTCCACATTTTGCACAGAAATTTGATTCTGGTACAACTGCTTCACCGCAGTTAGGACAATTGTTTCCGACTGTTTCCTTAACAAGGTTTGTTCCATAGCCAACAACAACTATTTTGAACCCTAGCGAAGAAAGAGAACCTCCAATTACAGCAACAAAAACACATGGAAGAATTAAAATAAATGGTACAATTAAACGAGCAGTAAACCCATTTGGCCCAAAAGCATTTAAACCAGCCGTTGCAAAAAGAACAAAACAGGTAAATGCACCAATAGAACCAAATATTGCTAAAGGCAAGCCAATTAACAAAAGTTTTTTCCTTAGTCTTTTTGCTTTTTCACAATTTGCAACGTTATTTACATCCGCATTTAATGCTTTAATGGTTTCTTGTAAGTTTTTAAACATAACACCAATTTCCTTTATTTTATAATTATGAATTAGTTTACAATGATTGTTACAATATGTCAAACATATAATATTTTAATAACGCAATTGTCTTATTAATCCAAGCATGGCAATTGCACCTTTTTTTATTTGCAAAACACCCAAACTAATTAAAGTAAGGGTGTTTGTTATTCTTGAAATTTTTAAAATATTAAACAAAATTTGATTAAATTTTTGTGCAAATATCCCAAGCACGCCAAATTACCGTTCTAAGATTACCAACCTTATATGCATCGCCAACAATATGCAAGTTTTTGCCTTTTGTTGCAAGAGGATTTGGTCGATAGCCAATTGCAGATATCACGCTGTCGGACTTAATTGTTTCTTGTCCGTTGCTTGTTTTTATAGTTACTGCATCTTGGGTAATTTCGCTAACCGAACTATTTAAGTATATCTTTGTTCCCCAATAATTAAAGTAGTCTCTTAGATAAGAAGAATTTGCTAAACAAAGTCCAGGAACTGCCATTAGGTCATTTTTTGCTTCAACAATTATTGGGTTTTTGCCTTTTAAAATAAGGTCGTAGGCAATTTCACAGCCCGTTTGTCCACCGCCAATAATCACAACTTTTTCGCCTACTTTAGCACCATTTAGGTAGTCTATGGCATCTATGCACCTTTCAGAACCCGGCACTGGCAATCTTCTTGCAGATGAACCAGTGGCAATAATAATTTCATCGGCGTCTTTTAAATCGTTAATATCGGTAATTGGAGTGTTAAGCTTAATACAGATTTCAAGTTGTTCCATTTGCCTGTTATACCACTTTAATAGTTCTTTATCCTTTTCTTTAAAGGTTGGTGCAGAAGCCGGAACAAACACTCCACCAAGGTGGTCACTCTTTTCATAAATTGTTACTTTATGGCCTCGCATTGCACAAACTCTTGCACATTCCATTCCGCCAATACCACCACCAATTATGGCAATATTCTTTTGCTTCTTTGCTGGCTTAAAGTCATACTTGCCGTTGTCCATTGTTTGTGGGTTTAATGCACACCTTGCCATATGCGCAGAGTCTTCCATAGATGCATCACAAGCAACCCCTTTGTAGTGAGCCATAGGAAAACACGCATTATGACAGCAAATGCACGGCATAATATCTTCAATGCGATCTTCTTTCAGCTTGGTTACCCAATGACTATCGGTTAAAAATTGTCTTGCTACACCCATTGCATCAATCTTATTTTCTTTAATTGCCTTACTTGCTACATCTGGGCTCATTCTTCCTGCACAAACAACAGGAATTTTAACAAATTTTTTAATGTGTGAAACATCTTCTAGGTTACAATTTTGTGGCATATATACTGGTGGATGTGCCCAATACCATGCATCGTAAGTACCATTATCGGTGTTAAGCATATCGTAGCCTGCATCTTGTAAATATTTAACAGCCTTTTCGCTTTCTGCTATATCTCTGCCAATCTCGGTATACTTTTCACCAGGGACCGCACCAACGCAAAAATCCTTAGTTTTGCTTACCGCTGAATATCTTAAAGAAACCGGGTAATCATTCCCACACTCATTTTTAATGGCCTTTACTATGTCGGTTGCAAATCGATAGCGGTTTTCAAAACTTCCACCATAACAATCGGTTCTGTTATTTGTGTAATTAAGAGTAAATTGGTCTAATAAATATCCTTCGTGGACAGCGTGAATTTCTACCCCATCTACACCAGCATCTTTACACATTTTTGCTGTTTTTGCAAAGGCAGTAACCATTTGTTTAATTTCTTTTTGGCTAAGTTCCCTGCATTCGTAACCTTCTAGCCACCTAGATGGCAGTTTACTTGGCGAGGCAGTAAGTCGGCTTATGTCTATTATTGGCTTAATTAGGCCACTTAACACTTTGCTTTTTGCAACTGCCGACATAGAGCTAGGAATAGAAAACGACCTGCCAAACCCTGCCGTAAGTTGAATAAATAACTTGGCTCCCGTTTTGTGTAACTCAACCATATATTCTTTAAGTTTTTTAAATGCACCTTTTGCCTTATAAAGCCACCCACCGCCAATCATATTCCTTATTGGTGCAATACCAGGAATAATAAGCCCTGCGTCGTGCTTTGCAATATCCATAAAAAAATCTGCTGCATCTTTATCAAAGTGGTGTGGTTCCATCCAACCAAAAAGAGACGTTCCACCCATTGGGCAAACTACAATTCGGTTTTTAATTTTACAACCGTTAATTTCCCACGGTGTAAACAACTCATTATACTTACTATCCATATACCTTTCTCCTTAAAACTTTACTACTTTATTATTTATAACTATTTACTATGCCGTTAACTATGTAATTTGCTTACACATTCAGCCTACTTAAATTCGGTCTTAGTTTCATCAGTTGGTTCCAAAATAATTGCATCATTAACAATTGTGCTTTTTGCTTGTTTAATTTTACGACTATATGTTAATGTAATAATCAATCTTTTTACACCTTCAACAATAAGTGAAATTCCAGCATAAATTACTACCGCACTAAAATTAGAAAACATTACAGAAATTCCAAGAATGATGGTTAGTATAGACAATGTAAGAAGAATTGGCCAGCCTTTAACTTTTGCCCGTGCACAATAAATGCTGTCAGATAGGCTAGATAGCGAGTCTACTACAATGAACAGTCCAAACATTACCGTTACGGCTCCTTTAATTATGTTTGGATACACCAAGCAAAAAATTCCCCAAATAATCATTAAAATTCCAAATATAATTAATCTTTCTGAAAACAATTGCACTTCGGTAAAGTATTTAATAATAAGCCCTATCCCCATTGCAATTAATGCATAACCGAACACCAAACACAAAACATTACCCGCCTTTGCTGGCAGTGCAACACACAAAATCCCAACGACAATAGTTAATACCGAAATTATTATGCTGTCCCACTTAAACTTCTTTAGTTTTTCTTTAATTGAACTCATGTTCTTCTCCTTTTGTTTGTTTAAGTTACTTATATTCTGCAATAAATAAGTTTATCTTATTAGTTTTTATAAAATCATTTTCTTTTTTATCATTATACCAAACTTAACATAATTCTCCAAGTTTTTTGTTGGCCTATACAACATTAAGTTAAAATCAGTATTAACAAAAAACGATTTTTAATTTTCGTAAATAAAAAAATAAAAGCGAACACCTATTTGGCAAGCATAGTGTTTCGCTTTTTAGATTAACTTTATGTTTTAAGTTGTTTAATTTTTATTAACCCACTTTTTTAATGAATAGTAATTAAATTATGGTTTTGCTTGTTGATTTGTATTTTTTAGTGTTTTTACCATAGTAAGTACTGAAAAAATAATTATCACAATAAAAATGCCAATACTGCTTATGATAGACAAGGTCTTCATAGAATCAGTCATTCCTCCATTTACCATAATTAATGTGTGTTGTAAAGTAAGAATAGATACAAGAGCATCAACAACCGATAGCTCTCTTAAAAATTTAAAAGACAGATTATTTGCTTTATTAACTTTGCAAAAATTAATAATTGCCATTGTCACTTTATAAGTGGTATAAGTTGCCACTGTTATGGCGGGTATAATGCCAAATTTAACATCTTTGGGTTTAAAAATCATCAATGCAATTGGCACCATCAACGATATATCTATAAAAAACATAAAAACAGATAACGCTATATAATTTCTTTTTCTTATAACACCTTGTGTTAATTTATCTTGCGTTTTTAGTTTTAATTCACAGTAGACCGAAATTGCTCTTGCAATAATTAAACATAAATAGTAAATAGAAATGCTTATACCCCAAGAATCAAAAAATCTTATGCCCAAATAGAAATTATAAATTGCAAATATAAAGGTTATAAATAATGAAATGCTAGTGGTTATTATTATTTTATTTGAAGTTGTAACTAGTTTTTTAAAACTTGTGGGCATGTTCATTTTTTCCTTCCAAATTAGGTATTACACACTTAATTATTATATCTTCAATATAATCTATATCATCTTTGCAATCATTTTTTATCCATTCATTAATTATTGCCGTAACCCCATTTATATAATAGGCAATCATATAACTTTCAGTTTTTTCATCAATGCCGAATTTGCTAAAAATAGGCTTAAAGACATGTTTATTAAGCGAGTTAAATTTTTCATTGGAATTCATAAGTGTTGTGTGTTTAACGGATACCTGGTGCAAAATTTTGTTTTCTTTTATGTAGCTAAGGTATGGTGACAAATATTGTGGCGTTATTAAAATTAGGTCTTCGTTAGAACCATTATTAATTTTATCAAAAAATTTACTTTCTGTGCCGGCAAAATATTGTAAAAATTGCTTGTTTGAATTTTCTATGCATTCTTCTAACAAATCATCTATTGTATCATAATGAAGATAAAATGTAGAGCGATTAACCCCCGCTTTAACGCAAATTTCTTTAACCGTGATATACTTTAAGTCCTTTTTATTTAAAAGTTGAATTAAGGCCTGATTCATTAAAAGAGCAGTATTATAATACTTGCTCTCAGATTTTGTCATAATACTGCCCTCCTTGTTTTATTCTTCTTCGCTTATTTCTTTGGCAAGACAAAGTATATCTGAACCGTATTTATTTTTACCCTTTTCAATAAGTTGTTTATAAATAGGATAATTAATACTGCAACCTATTATACCAATAGTGCCAATCACAATACCAGCAATCTTAGCTCCAATTCCGATGCCTATTGTACCAATTGAAAGACACATGCCAGTTCCTAAAATTAAGGTGCAACAAACTCCAAAAATATAGGCAAAAATATTTGCTGGACGTTTTGCTTTTGCATCTAGTTTTTCCAATTGTTTTATTTTTGTGGTTTCCTTTTTAGAGTATTCATTTACAATGTGTTCTGCATAAATTTTATCGGTATTCATTTTCTTCCCTCCTTGGTTTTAATAATTACATTATACCAAGAACATTGCAGAACTCATCAACACAAAGTTAAATAAATGTTGATTTAATGACATTATAACATAAAAATCGCCTTATTTCTATTAAAAACTTTTTCAAATACTAGTTTCATATAAAGCACCATAACTTAAGCCTTATTCAACAAATTAAATGCATTTTATTAATAATTAAAAAATTTGCAAAAAATCTATTGCAAAAATTTTTAAAGTATATTATAATACTTTTTGTTGTGGAAAAATTTGCTAAATAAGCACTTCAACAACTAATTAAATTAACTTAATATTAAAAGTAAGTTGTTTAACTATCACAAAAATTAATATAAAAACACGGAGGTTTGGCTGAGCGGTCTAAAGCGGCGGTCTTGAAAACCGTTGATGTGAAAGCATCCTGGGGTTCGAATCCCTAAGCCTCCGCCATTAGGGAGTAATCCGAACTTTTTGAGTAGGATTGCTCTTTTTTCTTGCTTTCAAACAAAACTTCACTATCAATATCAGGTTGCTCTTTAAGTTTAAGTTGTTTAGACTTATCACCATTTGTGTTAAAATAAATTTCGCAATGTTTATCGTAAAGAATAACTTTGTTTATAAACATATCAACAAGTCGCTGGCAAGCAAGTTGGTCTGTTAGGTCAATATCTTTAAACGAACACAAGAATGAATAAATAACATTTTTATCAAGTGGTTTAATAACAAGCATTTCTCGGCTTGTTATTTTTTCTTGTAAGTCTTTATTTGCTATTTCAAGTTCTTTCATTCTTTCATTTGTTGTGTCGTTAAAAATTCCACTTTCTATTGCACGAACAAAGTTCGCAAGTTTTTTGTTATTTTCTTGCAGTTGCTTATTTAAACTTTCCAAAACTTTATCTTTTTCAATGCTTTTGTTGTATGTATCGGCAAGACAAATGGAAAGTTCATTCAAATCAGTTTGATTTAAAAATTCTTTTGTAGCGAGCAAAACAATATTTTCAATATATTCTTGTGAAATAGACTTTTTATCGCAAAGGTCTTTATTCTTTTTCTTTGTAAAGCATTTGTAGTAGTTGTAAATCTTGCCCATTTTACCTTTGCCACTATCTCCAGTCATTAAACCACCACATTTGCCACAAATGAGTTTACCACTTAAAAGATAATTAACATCAGTCTTAAAGTGTGCAGAAGTGCGTTTTGCGACTTTTAAACGAGCATTAACTTCATCAAACACTTCTTCGCTAACAATTGCAGGAAAAATATTTGTGTAGCAAGTGTCGTCAGCATAAACACAACCTTTATAGTTTGGATTTCTCAAGACTCTTGAAACCATATTTATTGTCCAAGGTTTACCATAAGTATTTTTAATTCCTTTTTCAGAAAGTAAAGCAACAATATCTTTAATTCGCTTGCCACTGTAATATTGATTAAACATATATTCACAAACAATGTTCGCTTGTTCTTCATTTATGCTAACTTTTTTGTCTTTTACATTGTAGCCATAAGGAGTTGGACCACCAGTAAACAAGCCTTTAATTCTACTTTCTTTTAAACCACGCTTAACCTTTTGAGAAAGTTCGGCAGAATAATATTGGTTCATACCTTCAAGTAAACTTTCAAGTATTATACCTTCGGGAGTGTCAGGAATATTTTCCATTGCTGAAATAACTTTAACACCGTTTTGCTTTAAAGTGTGCTTGTGCAAAGTTGATTGATATTTATCTCTTGAAAATCTGTCAAATTTATATACAAGAACATACTCCCATTTTTTGTTAAAGCTGTCTTTAATCATTCGTTGAAAGTCTGGACGATTATCGTTTGTTCCAGTCATAGCCCTGTCGATATATTCAGCAACAATTTCATACCCATTCTTTTCAGCATATTCCTTGCAAACTCTTAATTGTCCATCAATGCTTTGCTCTGTCTGACTATCACTAGAATATCTTGCATATATAACAGCTTTTTTCATAGTTAATTCTCCTTTGTTACAATAAATTTGTATAATTTTGCATCTTGTGTAATCTCTTCTAAAAATAGATTAAAGTTATTTAAAATATATCTAATAATTTTCATATTGATATAAAGTAGTATTAATTTTAAGCAATCTTTATTGGTAGCATTATACGCATAACCACCATGCATTAAATCATTTCTATTTAAATTATTATTTTGATTTTTTGTGGAAGAATTGCATTGCTTGTAATATTTATTCATTTTGTCCCACATATTTACATAATACTCTATGTTTAACCGTTTAATAAAATCTGTTATTTTATTGGAGCGTTCTTTCCCACTTACAATGCCAGTAAATTCACTAGCCTTATAATGTTCATTTTCTAAAAGTGCAAACATTGTTCTAGCACACGAGTTGTATGACTTATTGATAAAACAATTGACCGCCTCTTTCAAATCATTAATTTTATCGCTTTGTAATTTTGTATCAAATGTTTTTAATTCAAATATTTCACTAAAAACATACCTAATTAGATTACAATTGTTTTGGGTATAAAGCTCAATCAAATAATCTTCTAATTTATCATCTTCAATTTTTGTTATATATTCATCTGGGAATTGATAATGGAATATAAAATATCCTTTATCTGCTAAAAAATTCATCCTTTTATTGTATTCATTTGAAAATAAACTTTTTCTATCGTTATTTATGATTTCTATATATTTAATGAGTTGTTGAAAATATTTGTATTTCATATCGTCTCGTAAATTTAATATTCTTTCAGATTCTTTGTATTCTGGATATTTATTAAATTCAGAA
>ERZ779869.3117-NODE-3117-length-13088-cov-6.444027_pt1 | contig 13088 bp, 13 predicted proteins | sample MGYA00511557_ERZ779869 | MGnify/ENA primary metagenome ERZ779869 (study PRJEB29588, sample SAMEA2154620) | human gut metagenome | biome: human gut; feature: human-associated habitat; material: faeces | place: Denmark | collected 2008/2010 ...
AGCACGCGTACTCCAAAGCCAGCTGTGAGCGCACCACCCGCTGGCTCAAGCGCTGTAAGGCTGAGATGGCCCGCCTGAAGCAGGAGGGCAAGGCCACCAACCCCGACCAGCTGCTGTTCGGCATCAATCAGGGATGCACCTTTGCTGACCTGCGTGTAGAGCACATGAAGCAGATCGCGGAGCTGGAGCTGGACGGCTACGCCATCGGCGGTCTGGCCGTGGGTGAGCCTGCTGAGGTGATGTACGAGATGATCAGTGAGGTGGAGCCTTATATGCCCAAGGATAAGATTCGCTATCTGATGGGTGTCGGCACCCCTGGCAACATGATCGAGGCAGTTTCCCGCGGCGTGGATCTGTTTGACTGCGTCATGCCCAGCCGCAATGCCCGCCATGGACACCTGAACACCTGGGGCGGCATCATCAATATCAAGAACGCAAAGTATGAGCGTGACGAGCGCCCCATTGACTCCACCTGTGGTTGCCCGGCCTGCCGGAACTACTCCCGTGCCTATATCCGCCACCTGTTCAAGGCAGAGGAGCTGCTGGGCATGCGTCTGGCCGTTATGCACAACCTGTGGTTCTACAACCACCTGATGGAGCGCATCCGCGATGAACTGGATGCAGGCACCTTTACCGCATTCCATGACCGTTATGTCAAGCTGCTGGATACAAGAATTTGAGCTTTTTCATGCTTTTCCCTTGCAAGAGGGAGCAGAAGCGGTTATAATGAGTTTATCTGAATTTTGAGAGGAGACTTTGTCCCATGCAATTTCTGACTACTACCACTGAAAGCTATATCAGCCTGTTCTTCACCTTGGCTCTGATGCTGGTTCTGCTCTACTTTATGATCTACCGTCCCCAGAAGAAGCAGGAGAAGAAGGATGCTGCCATGCGTGCAGCTCTGGAGATCGGTGATCAGGTCGTGACCATCGGCGGTATTGTTGGCCGTGTGGTCGCCATCAAGGATGACACCTTTGTTCTGGAGACCGGTTCCGACCGTGTGAAGATCCGCTTCACCAAGAACGCAATCAGCTCTGTTGAGAAGCTGAACATGGATAATGCTCCTGCCAACGCAAAGAAGTAATCTCTAAAAGCAAGGTCTTTTTTACCCGCCCCTCTGCATACAGTAGTGCAGGGAGGCGGGTTTTTATGTTGGAACAGAAGAAGTTACCCATCCTGGAAGCACTGGCTGCATTCGGCATTGGTGGGATATTCACCGCCGCCTGCATGGCCGGGCTGGCCTACCTGATGGCAAACCAGAGCCTTGCGCAGAGCACTGCCTGGCCCATGGTCAGTGCCATTGTCTGTGCCGGGAGCTTTTGCAGCGGCTGGCTCATGGCGTTTTTCTATCACAGCAGAGGCCTTATCTGCGGTGCTGTACAGGGCGGACTGTTTGTTCTGCTTCTGCTGGGGTTCGGCCTTTCGGAGGGCATTGAACCAACGGAAATGCAGCTGACCCGCTTTGCACTGGTATTCGTTTTTGGCTGTCTGGGCGGGGTGTTCAGCATCCTGCGTACAGAACGGCACCGGCATTGAGAATTTACAGCAGAAAAACAGGAGGACAGGGAAGTATGTGGGTCTATCAAGAAACACCGGAAACCGCAGCGGCAAAGGCACTGCCCGAAGCGATCATGCCGACAGCACAGGAAGAGCAGCTGAAACAGAAGAACGGTGGAGTTCTTCCTGAGACAGCGCAGGAAGAAAGGCGATCCATCCCGGCGGCGTTCTCTGAGAGGTGCAGAAACACACCGGAGAGAGCTGCTGTGCGCCGAAGCAAGCTGAGCAGGGAAACTATCCTTCTGGCGGCGGCGTACCTTCTGGGGACCTTTCTGGCGGGTGTGGCGGCAGCGCGTTGTGTGGCTGGCGATGCTGAAACGCTTTCCTATTACCTGAACTGCTGGCAGAGCCTGTTTTCTGTGCAGGATGCCGCCGGGGCAGTGCGCCTGTTCCGAACGGAATTTTTCACTGTGGCAGGTGCACTGACGGCAGTGCTGTTCCTGGGGCTTTCCGCCCTGGGGCCGCTGCCCATCTTCCTTTTTGCGATGCTGTATGGGACAGGCTCCGGATTGCTTTCGTCCAGGCTGCTTGTGGATTTGAACCCACGGACAGCATTTGTGCTGCTCTGCGTCTGCGGTATCCCTGCATCCCTTGCGGCCGGAACGCTGTGCACGTTCGGCGCATCCGCACTGCAGGTAAGTGGAAGGCTCTGTTCAGCCGCATTCGGGCGCGGAGGACAAGCCCCCGGCACAGGCGCGCTTTTGGGTCAGTTTTCCCGGATGCTGTTTCTGCTCCTGCCACTTTGCGGTGCGGCAGTGGGAATGCTGTATCTGGCAGGGCAGGCGAAACTTATATGAGCTGAAAAAATCTCTGGCAAAAGAGTTTGTGATGCCTACGATAAGAATTGAATAGGGCAAATCATTACGAGATGGCTTTTTGCAAAGTTCCGGAATTGTTTTTGCGTAGGGAGTACTTGACAGGTATTCTCTTTTATGCTAAACTATCTATCGTTGCAGAACGCGTGCTACTGTGGCTCAGCTGGTAGAGCAGCTCACTCGTAATGAGCAGGTCGCCTGTTCGAATCAGGTCAGTAGCTCCAAAAGTCCTATGAATCTACGATGAATTTCGTCTGGTTTATAGGACTTTTTTGTTATTCTGTTTCTGTATAAAAAAGATTCTCGCATCGTTTTTGCATCTGTAATGTGATTGTTTGCGGATTTCAGAGAATATGGTACAATAAAGCCAATCATTTTGAGGAAGGAGCTGAACACAGCGCACAATGTACACGAACCATATCAACCCCGTTGCCCAGAAAAATCAGGATGCATTTTGCACGGCACTGTTTCAGCTTTTACTGAAAAAGCCGCTGGAAAAGATCTCCGTCACAGAGCTGTGTCACATGGCAGACCTCGACCGAACCACCTTTTACCGCAGCTTTGAATCCAAGGACGATGTGCTGGATTACTATCTCGACCGGCAGATGACCCTGCTTGCGGGGCAGCTGCCGGCGTACAGTACCCTGGAAAAAAACCTGACTGCGCTGTTCCGCTGGACGTATGCGGAGCGAAAGAACCTTTGTGTCCTGATGGATTGCCATCTGACCAGTTTTTTCAGTGATGCGTTGAGCGAGAAGATCATCCTTGTTCTGATCTCCAACATCGAAGTCGGGGATGCAAGACAGTTTGTGCCATGGCCCGTTTCATTGCCGGGCGAAAATCGATACTTCCGCAACTCGTTCATCGGGGCATATATGGGTTTTTTCAACAGCTGGCGCTATGGAAACTTTGCAGAACGACCAGAGGATCTGGCCAAATGTATGGCTTCGTTCTATCTTCACTGAGGAGGGTGAGACGGGATGGCGGACTTGCGGAAAGAGGAGTTGTTCCCAGCGGATGCATTTGGATTGTTCTATCTGCAGATCACACGCATCCCCGGCGAATGGCACCGCCATGCAGAGTATGAGATCTTCTACCACATGCATAGCAAAATCCCCTCAGAGATTTCTGACAGCACTGTCAGAGCTCTGAGGGGATTTTGCGTGTCAAGAAACGGAGATCAGATCTCGATCATTCCGTTTTCGTCCTTCGGAATAGGGAATAGGGAGTGCGATCAGGAGGTCAACCAGAGCAAATGCAAGGCCGAGACCTGTCCAGCCGACAAGCAGATAGAACACGCCAAGCTTCCAGCGGTGCTCCAGAAAGCGGTGCGCACCGCACCAGCCCAGAAAAACAGTAAGCAGGACATAGATCCGCTTATCTACCTTGTGGCGGGGGCGATTCTCCTTCCAGGGGATATCAGCGGAATTGCGCAGGACAGGGGTCTCAGTCTTCGTCTTGGACATGGGTTTAAACTCCTTTGATTGGTCTGAAAACAACTCAAACCTGCCCACGGGGGACAGGTTCGAGTCAGTGTGAGCCTCAGTGGCAGATCAGCTCACGGTTTTGAACACTCGGCAAAGGTGAGTGTTTCTGAAGGAAAGCAAATTAGGCGTTCTCAGTCTGATCTTAAAAGTCTGCCACGGCCCTTAAAAATCAAAGAAGCCGATCTCCAAGGTCTAATATATCAGTTTGTTCGATGATTGTCGTGTGTAAACCCTGCTGTTCTGCTTTTCGCTGCCAAGAAATCGAAGTCAAAGATGGACATTTTGCACAGTTTTTCTCCCTTTTTCACCCCACAAGATTGGTTTGATGCACCTTGTTTTATGATATGCAACAAAACGACAAATTCTGTTGCACAATGTGCTAAAAAAACCGAAAAAGATTTGTGCGGCATTTTTTTAACAATTGTGATATATTAGTTATAGTAAGGCTTGTATCCTACACAAAAAAGGAGATTTTTATGAAGGATATTTATATTTCCGGCTTTGCCGATGAGATCAGCTCTTCTTTTGATGAGCAGCTCAAGACAGTCCGTGAGCTTGGAATGCAGTACATCAGCCTGCGCAGTGCAGATAAAAAGGGAATCGCTGACTTTACCGTTGAGGAAGTCAAGACCGATCTGCTGCCCCGCCTGCAGGCCGCTGGTGTTGGCGTTTCCAGCCTGGGCAGTCCCATTGGCAAGGTCAAGATCGACGATGAAGAGGGCTTTGAAAAGCAGTGTGCTCAGCTGGAAACGCTGTGCGAGATCGCTAAGGTCCTGAATTGCAAGTACATCCGCATGTTCAGCTTCTTTATGCCGGAAGGCAAGGATCCTGCCGACTATCGTGACGCTGTCATCGAGAAGCTGCGCAAGTTCATTGCCATTGCTGAGAAGCACGACGTGATCCTGATGCATGAAAACGAGAAGGATATCTATGGTGATGTTCTTTCCCGCTGTGTTGACCTGATGCAGACGCTGAACAGCGCACACTTCAAGTCCGCATTCGACTTTGCAAACTTTGTACAGTGCGGCGAGGATACCGCCAAATGCTGGGATGCTCTCCGCCCGTACATTGTATATATCCACATCAAGGATGCCGTTTCTACCGACAAGGAGAATGTGCTCTGCGGTACCGGCGAGGGAAAGATCCCCGAGCTGCTGCACAAGGCCATCGTGGAAGAGGGCTATACCGGTTTCCTGACCCTGGAGCCGCATCTGGTGCTGTTTGACAGCCTGCAGAGCCTTGAGACCACGGATGCAAAGAACATCATCCGTGAGAACAAGTATAAAAACGGTGCTGAAGGTTACGCCGCACAGTATCACGCACTGTGCGATATTCTGGCAAAATTCTAACGTAACAGAAAAAAGGAGAAGATTCAAATGGAAAAGACTGAAGGAAAGATTCGTTATGGCCTGATCGGCATCGGTGCTCAGGGCGGCAGCTACGCTCGCTTCCTGACCAACGCTCCCGCTCCGTTCCCCGGCATGGTCTGCGCACCGTGCCCCGACAACTGCGCACTGGGCGCTCTGTGTGATATCGACCCCGAGAAGGAGAAGATGTGCAAGGAGCAGTACCCCGATGTGCCCTTCTTCAAGGATTGGAAGGATATGATCGCCAGCGGCACTGTTGATGCCATCATCACCACCGTTCCTCACTACCTGCACCACGAGATCTCTATCTACGCTATGGAGCATGGCATGAATGTTCTGTGCGAGAAGCCCGCCGGTGTCCGCAGCAAGGATGTTCAGAAGATGATCGCCTGCGCTAAGGCTCATCCTGAGGTTTCTTTCGGCATCATGTTCAACCAGCGCACCAACAAGCTGTATCAGAAGATCAAGGAGATCGTTGCCAGCGGTGAGCTGGGCGAGATCCGCCGCTCTCAGTGGATGATCAACTCCTGGTGGCGTCCTGACAGCTACTACCAGCAGAGCGCATGGCGTGCTACCTGGGGCGGCGAAGGCGGCGGTGTCCTGGTCAACCAGGCTCCCCATCAGCTCGACCTGTGGCAGTGGATCTGCGGTATCCCCGTGAAGGTTTTCTCCAAGAACATCAACGGCTGCCATCGTAACATCGGCGTTGAGAACGACGTGACCATGCTGGTCGAGTTCGCTAACGGCGCTACCGGCACCTTTACCACCTGCACCCACGATGCCATCGGCACCGATCGTCTGGAGATCGACCTGGACGGCGGCAAGATCGTGGTTGACAACAGCAAGACCGCTCATGTCTATCACTACATCGATAAGGAAGGCAACCCCTGCACTGAGGATTACCTGAACGAGCACATGAACATGATGGAAGTTGCCATGCTGACCAGCGGCAACGGTGCAGGCTCCAAGCTGTACACCGAAGAGACCTTTGAGAACAACGATGGCTGGGGCTTCCAGCACACCACCGTTATGCAGAACTTTGCTGCTCACATCCTGACCGGCAGCCCGCTGCTGGCTCCCGGCGAGGACGGCATCAACGGTGTCAACCTGGCAAACAGCAGCCAGCTGTCTGCATGGACCGGCCGCGAGGTCTCCAACCCCTGCGATCCAGAGGAGTATGCTGCTGAGCTGAACAAGCTGATCGAGGCTGAGGGCAAGTTCCCTGTCCGCGAGTAATCAGTATCCCTGAAAAAAGCAATGCCTGTTCCAGGCTTACAAGGAGTTGCGTTTCCATGAAAAGAGCTGCGATCATTGGCTGCGGCACCATCTTTCAGGTTCATCTGCCCATCATTGTGGCAAATCCTGAGATCGAACTGTGTGCCGTGTGCGATAACAATCCCGCTGTGCAGGAAAAGCTGCCTGCTGCAGCAAAGGCTGTGCCGTTCTATACGGACTATGAGGAGCTTCTGGAAAAGGAGCATCCCGATGTGGTACATCTCTGCCTGCCGCATTACCTGCATGTGCCCGTGTCGGAGTATTTTGCTTCCCACGGTGTAAATGTCTTCTGCGAGAAGCCGGTGGGTCTGAACACTGCACAGGCCAAGGAGTTCGTGGAATTTGAGGCTGCGCACCCTGAGGTCAAGATCGGCATCTGCCTGCAGAATCGTCTGAACCGCACCACCGTTGAACTGAAAAAGATCATCGATAGCGGCGAATATGGCAAGGTCATCGGCTGCCGCGGCTTTGTACCCTGGTTCCGCGGCAAGGCTTACTATGACGAACAACCCTGGCGCGGCCAGCTGGAAACTGCTGGCGGCGGCTGCATGATTAACCAGAGTGTCCACACGCTGGATCTGCTGTATTATCTGTGCGGCGACATCGATGCCATCCATGGCTCGGTGAATCAGCTGGCAGATTACGGCATTGAGGTCGAGGACACCGTAGCTGCCCGCCTGCACTTTGCTAATGGTGCAAACGGTGTGTTCTTTGCCACCAACTGTGATTACACCAACGAGAGCGTCCAGATCAAGGTTGCCTGTGAAAAGGCTTCCTTCCTGATCGAGGATGATGCTTTGTTCCGGATCGACGCAGATGGTGTGCGCACCAAGCTGTGCGAGAATGAGAAGCTGCCCGGTGCCAAGTTCTATTTTGGTGCTTCTCATGGCATCCTGATCAACAAATTTTACCGTGCCATTGAGAACAACACAGACGATTACATCCATGTAAGAGATGCGGAAATGAGCATCCGGCTGATCGACGCCATCCATGCAAGCAGCAAGGCTGGCCATCCCGTTGCTCCGTGACCGCAAAACACAAATAGAAGGAGAAATGAACCATGGCAAACAAAGGTTTGATCGGTGTTCAGATGAGCACCATTGCCCCCAATAAGATGCCTCACTTCGATGCATACGAGAGCATGGGCAAGCTGGCTGATATCGGCTATCACTGCGTTGAGATCTCTCAGGTTCCCATGACCGCTGAGAACGTTGCAGGCTTCCGCAAGGCTATCGATGAGCTGGGCCTGAATGTCTCTTCCTGCACCGCATCTACCTCTCCCATGCTGCCCGGTATGCCCGGCGAGTTCCTGTGCAATCCCGACGACTATAAGAAGATCGTTGAGGACTGCCGTAAGCTGGACTGCGATATGCTGCGCATCGGCATGCTGCCCATGACCTGCATGGGCAACTACCAGAAGGCTGTGGATTTCGCCAAGGAAGCAAATGAGTATGCTCTGAAGCTGAAGGAAGACGGCATCGATCTGTACTACCACAACCATCACGTAGAGTTCGTTCGTTACGACGGCGAGTTCCTGCTGGACATCATCCGCGCAAATGCTCCTGCTCTGGGCTTTGAGCTGGACAGCCACTGGATTCACCGCGGCGGCCAGGACCCTGTTAAGTTCATCAAGAAGTATGCCGGCAGCATCCGTCTGGTCCACCTGAAGGATTACCGCATCGGTGAGATGCCCATCCCCGAGGGCGGCGTGGACTTCACCAGCAAGGAAGGCATGATGAAGTTCATGAGCAACTTCACCAACATTGTGCAGTTTGCTGAGGTTGGCGAAGGCACTCTGGATATGCCCGCTATCATCCAGGCTGGCCTGGAGGGCGGCGGCGAGTACTTCCTGGTGGAGCAGGATGACTGCTATGGCCGTGATCCGTTCGATAGCCTGAAGATCAGCCACGACAATCTGGTCAAGATGGGCTTCGGTGACTGGTTCTAATTGAAAAGTTTCTGAGGAGTCGTTTTTTACGATCCGATAAATGAAATCGATGCTGTTTTGCAGAAATGCAGAGCAGCATCGATTTTTTATGTTTCAGGGTTCTGCTTTGTAACACGCTCCAAAATGTTGAAAATATTTTGTGCAAGTTTCACAGTTTTCTATTTGAGCCTTTGGTGGTACAATAGATGTGGAAATTCATAAACCGCTGGAGGAGCTACATGGCCGAAAAAAGTATTGAGTTGGATAGTGTGGAGATCGCCGCTGCCATCTTTGGCAACTGTGACCGCAACATTCGTCTATTGGAAAAGGAGTTCTCTGTCACGGCAGTCTGCCGAGGTACGATGCTTCGCCTCTCTGGCGAGGAGGCCAACGTGGCCGCTGCTGTGCGTGCCGTGGAGGGGATGCTGCTCCTGATCGAAAACCACACGCCGCTGGAGGATCAGACGGTGCGCTACTGCCTGAGCCTTGCTCACGATGGAAAGGAGCAGCGTGTCCGGGAGCTGACTGAGGATTTTGTCACGGTCACAGTCAAGGGCCGCCCCATCCGCCCCAAGACATTGGGCCAGAAGGAATATCTGAATGCTATCCGCAAGAATGCTGTGACCTTTGGCGTTGGTCCCGCCGGTACCGGCAAGACCTATCTGGCCGTTGCAATGGCGGTCAAAGCGTTCAAGGCCAAGGATGTTTCCCGCATTGTGCTGACCCGCCCCGCCGTGGAAGCAGGCGAGAAGCTGGGTTTTCTGCCCGGTGATCTGCAGCAGAAGGTGGACCCTTACCTGCGCCCTCTCTACGATGGCCTGTTCGATATGCTGGGTGCTGAGACCTATGAGCGCCTGGTGGAAAAGCAGATCATTGAGGTTGCTCCGCTGGCATATATGCGCGGCCGCACGCTGGATGATTCCTTTATCATCCTGGATGAGGCGCAGAATACCACACCGGAGCAGATGAAGATGTTTCTGACCCGTATGGGTGTAGGTTCCAAGGTGGTTGTGACCGGCGATGTGACCCAGATCGATCTGCCGGACCGTACCCGCAGCGGCCTTGTGGATGCGCTGCATATTCTCAAGAATGTGGATGGCATTGCACAGTGCTATTTTACGGAGAAGGATGTTGTCCGCCATCGTCTGGTGCAGGAGATCATCAAGGCCTACGAAGCGGCTGCGCACCCGGCCAAGCGTTGAAACCGACGCGGAAAGCTGCAATTGCAGCATAAAATGAAGGGAGAGGAATGTTATGTCCAATAAAGTTTTGATCACCAATTCACAGAAAGCCGTAAAAGTGCCTTCGGGCCTGCGGATCCTGATCCGCCGTGCCTGCAACGCTGTGCTGGAATATGAGCACTTCGATGAGCCTGCTGAGATCAGCGTGACTTTTGTGGATAACGCTGCCATTGCAGAGCTGAACAATCAGTACCGCAACAAGCCGATGCCCACCGATGTGTTGAGCTTTCCTCTGGGAGAAAACGGCGTTTACGATGTGGATGAGAACAACGGCTGCAAGATGCTGGGGGATATCGTCATCAGCATGGAACGTGCTCAGGAGCAGGCAACGCTCTACGGCCATCCGCTGCAGCGTGAAGTCGCTTTTCTGACCGTTCACTCCATGCTGCATCTGCTGGGCTACGACCATGAGAACGGTGGTCTGGAAGCCATGCGGATGCGCGAAAAGGAAGAGGCTGTGCTGACCCAGCTTGGCCTGCCCCGCACCGTCAGCTATACGGAATGATCAAAGATATCGGCAAAGGATAGGAGTTCTATTTTGAAAAACGCAGCACCCATGCAGCAGCATTACGATACCTCATCTGTGTTCGTGGCGGTCATCGGCCGCCCGAACGTGGGCAAATCCAGCCTGACCAATCGTCTGGTGGGGGAGAAGGTGGCCATTGTCACCTCCAAACCCCAGACGACCCGCACCCGCATCACCGGCGTTGTGACCCGCGGCCCTCTGCAGTATGTTTTGCTGGACACCCCGGGCGTGCATAAGGCCCACAATAAGCTTGGCAAGCGGATGGACAAGACGGCCAGCGATTCCATCGCGGATGTGGATGTCTCCATGATGCTGTTTGAGCCATACGGTGCCCTGAATGAGCCGGAAATGGTTCTGGTGGACGCTCTGCGCAGCAGCGGCGGCCCGGCCATTGCAGTCATCAATAAGACCGATCTTGTCAAGGCGCCTGCTGATCTGGAAGCCCGCAAGGCTGAGCTCAAGGAGCTGGGTGTGTTTGATGCCATTTACACCGTAAGCGTCCGGGCAGACGACCACTGTGAGGAACTGTTCGATGCCCTGAGCCAGTATGCTGTGGAGGGCCCACACTACTTTGACGATGATGCCTACACCGATATGCCGGAAAAGGAACTGGTGGCGGAGGTCATCCGTGAAAAGGCACTGCTGTATATGCGGGATGAGATCCCGCACGGCATTGCGGTCGTGGTGGAGCGCTTCAAGGAGCGCCCTGGTACAGATCTGGTGGATATCGACGTAAATATCTACTGCGAGCGCGAGAGCCATAAGGGCATGGTCATTGGCAAGGGCGGTGCGATGCTGAAAAAGATCGCCAGCTCTGCCCGTGCGGACTGTGAGGAGTTTCTTGGCTGCCGGGTCAACCTGCAGTGCTGGGTCAAGGTCAAAGCAGATTGGCGGGACAATGAGTTTCTGCTGAACAACTTTGGCTTCAAACAGAACCCGAATAATCGTTGATTTTTCTCTTTACATTGCCCGGGACACTGCTCGGGCAGGGAGAATATGCAGATGGATACGATCGTAACACCTGGGCTTGTGTTAAAAGAGACCAGGTACAAGGAATCTGACCGGATTTTGACCATTCTTACACCGGAGCTGGGGGTCATTTCGGCCTCAGCACAGAGCAGCCTGCGGCTGAAGAACAAATTATTCAGCGCCTGCGGGCTTTTTTGCTACTCTGAATTTGTGCTGCTGCCGGGCCGGAATATGTACACCATCCGAGAAGCGGAAGTGCGCAACGTATTTCACGGCATTTCCTCCACCATCGAGGGGATGAGCCTTGCCATGTATCTTGCCGAGATGGCGGTGGCACTTTCTCCTACGGGGGAGGAAGCTGCCAAGGAACTACGCCTGCTGCTGAACTGCCTGTATATGATCAGCGAGGGTAAAACCGACCTACGTGTGGTCAAGGCTGTGTTTGAGCTGCGCACCATGAGCGAGTGCGGCTTTCTGCCGCAGCTGGTCTGCTGCAAGATCTGTGAAAAATACGATGGCCCCGCGTTTTATCTTGACCCGCAGGAGGGCATTCTGCTCTGTGAGGACTGTGCGAAAAAGGCGGGCAAAACCTGCAATCTGGACATGGGTGCCTTGTATGCCCTGCGTCATATCTGCCTTGTAGAAGATAAGAAAATATTTGCATTCAAAATCTCGGTCGGCAGTCTGGCAAAGCTGTCTGCGGTGGCAGAGCGCTACGCTTTGACTCACCTGGACAAACCGCTGAAAAGTTACGACTTTTTGAAATCCGTTCTGCCTTGACCGGGATAAACAATTTTGATATAGGGAACAAACATGGAAACAAGCTATTTGAAAACTTTAGAGCTTGATAAGATCATTGCGCGTGCATCCGAGGGCTGCGTGTGCAAGGAAGCTAGAGAGCAGCTGCTGGCTCTGGAGCCTCAGTGCGACCCTGATGAGGTGCGTTACGCGCTGGAACAGACCGATGCCATCAACAGTCTGCTCATCAAAAACGGGTCTCCGCGCTTTGGCGGGGTAGAGGGTGTCAGCTCTCTGGCAGCCCGTGCGGTCAAGGGCGGTGTGCTCTCCATGGGGGAACTGCTGATGGTGGCCGGCGCTCTGCGCAACTTTCAGAACCTGACCAGCTGGTATGGCTCCTCGGAACATGATGCTCTGCCTACAGATGATCTGTTCTACGCGCTGGCACCTCAGCCCGGGCTGGAGCAGCAGATCTCCAGCGCCATTCTGGCTCCGGATGCCATGGCAGACACGGCTTCCCACACCCTGAACGAACTGCGCAAAAAGATCCGCGCTACGGAGAACAGCATCCGCGACCGGCTGGAAAACATGGTCCGCAATATGGATACCTCCAAGTATTTGCAGGAGAGTGTGGTCTCCATTCGCAATGGGCGGTATGTTGTGCCCGTTAAGAGCGAGTATCGCGGTGAGGTGAGCGGCATCATCCATGATGTCTCGTCCACCGGCGCTACTGTCTTTGTGGAGCCGCAGGCGGTTGTGGAAGCAAATGCACGCATTCTGCAGTACCGTGCACAGGAGGCGCAGGAGATCGAACGCATTCTGGTGGCATTTACGGCACAGGTAGCCGCCATTGAGCCTCAGTTCCAGTACAGCTACAAGGCAATGCTGGAAATTGATGTGCTGTTGGCAAAGGCTCGTCTGGCTCTGGATATGAAGGCATTCAAGCCCTCTGTCCGCACCGACAGCTCCTTTTCGCTCATCCGGGCGCGTCATCCGCTCATTGACCCCAAAAAGTGTGTACCTGTGGACATTGCGTTGGGCAAAGAGTACGATTCGCTCATCATCACCGGCCCGAACACCGGTGGTAAAACTGTTACCCTGAAAACGGCGGGTCTGCTGTGCGCAATGGCACAGTGCGGCTTCCTGATTCCTGCCGATGAGCGCAGTGAGATCTGCGTGTTCGATG
>ERZ779869.3120-NODE-3120-length-13081-cov-9.812452_pt1 | contig 13081 bp, 9 predicted proteins | sample MGYA00511557_ERZ779869 | MGnify/ENA primary metagenome ERZ779869 (study PRJEB29588, sample SAMEA2154620) | human gut metagenome | biome: human gut; feature: human-associated habitat; material: faeces | place: Denmark | collected 2008/2010 ...
CCGCCGATCGTACCGGCGCCGCCGGTGACGGACGCGCCGCCGACGAAGCAGGCCGCGATGGCGTCAAGCTCAAAGTTGACACCGGCCTTGGGTGTTGCCGCGTTGAGGCGGGCAGCGTAGACCAGCGCGGCCACAGCGCTCATGAGGCCCATGTTGGCATAGGCCAGGAAGAAGTACAGCCGGTCCTTGACGCCGGAGAGCATGGCCGCCTTGCGGTTACCGCCGATGGCGTACAGGCCGCGGCCGAAGATCGTGCGGCTGCAGATGAAGCTGTAGACCAGGCACAGGACCAGCATGATGATAAGGACGGTCGGATAGCCGTTATAGCTGGCCATCTGCCAGGAGAGGTAAAGGATGACGACGCACATCACGACACACTTGATGATAAAGCCGGTAATGGGGCGGACCGGCACGCCGTGGCGCTGTTTGTCCGCACGGCCGTGCAGCTGCAGGTAGACATACACCGCGCAGGCCAGCACAGCCAGGATCATCGTCGTCAGATGGAAGCCGCTTCCGCCGAAGATGTCCGGGATGAAGCTGGAGGCGATGGCACGGAAGGTATCAGAGAACGGGCCGATGGACGCGCCGTCCAGCACGACCTGCGTCAGGCCGCGGAAGACCAGCTCGCCGGAGAGCGTCACAAGGAAGGCAGGGATATCAAAATAGGCAATCCACATGCCCTGCCAACAGCCGATCAGAATGCCGACCAGCAGAGAGACCAACAGCGTGACCAGAACGCCGCAGTGGTAGTTGACCTGCAGGATGGCGGCGATGGCGCCGACGAAGGCCAGCACGGAACCGACAGACAGGTCGACGTTGCCGGTCAGGATGACGGGAAGCATGCCAAGGATCAGCAGGACGACGTAGGAGTTCTGCAGAATGATATTGGTCAGGTTCATGGCCGTGAAGATCAGGCCGTTCGTAAGCAGATGGAACAAAACTGCGATCACGACGAGAACAATGACCATGCTGTAGGCGCGAAGCGTCTTCATAACTTGTTCTTTTTTCATTGTAGTATCTCCAATCCTAAATGAGTAAGCGCATGATGTTTTCCTGCGTGGCGTCCTGCACAAGCTTTTCGCCCTTGATCTCGCCCTCGTTCATGACATAGATGCGGTCGCAGACACCCAGAAGCTCCGGAAGCTCGGAGGAGATGACCAGCACGCACTTGCCGCTGGCCGCCAGCTCGTTGATGATGCAATAGATGTCGTATTTTGCGCCCACGTCGATGCCGCGGGTCGGCTCGTCCAGAATGAGCACATCCGGCAGGTTGAACATCCACTTGGCCAGAACGACCTTCTGCTGGTTGCCGCCGGAAAGATTGCCCGCGTTCTGGAAAATGCTCGCGCATTTTACGCCGAACTGCTTCGCGTTTTCCCCGGTCTCCTTGATCTCTTTATTCAGATTCAGGACACCGGCCTTGGAAATGCGCTTGAGGTTCGCCATGGAGATATTTTTGCTGATCGTCTCCGTCAGGATCAGGCCGTAGGTCTTGCGGTCTTCGGAGAGATAGGCGATGCCGTTTTCGATCGCCTTCGGGACAGTACTGACGTCGATCTTCCTGCCGCCCTTGTACACCTCGCCGGTGATCGAACAGCCGTAGCTCTTGCCGAATACACTCATGGCAAATTCCGTGCGGCCCGCGCCCATCAGACCGGCCAGACCTACGACCTCGCCTCTGCGCAGCTGGATATCCGCATGCTTGATGACGAGCTTTTCCGGGAATTCCGGATGGTGCACGCACCAGTCTTTCACTTCAAAGAAAACGCCTTCGCTGGGCTTGTGGGCTCTGGGCGGGTAGCGGTTGCTGAGCTCCCGGCCGACCATATGTTTAATCAGCGTATCTTCGCTGACCTGAGATGCGTCTTCAAAGTCTGCCACGGTCCGGCCGTCGCGCAGGACCGTGATGGAGTTTGCAATGTAACAGATCTCGTTGAGTTTATGGGAAATGATGATACAGGTGATGCCCTCCTGCTGAAGGGTCTTCAGCAGATCCAGAAGATTACGGCTGTCGCGCTCGTTGAGCGCTGCCGTGGGCTCGTCCAGGATGAGGACTTTACAGTTTTTGCTCAGGGCCTTGGCGATCTCGACGAGCTGCTGCTTGCCGACGCCGATCTGGTTGATGGGCGTATCGGGATCGTCCGTCAGGCCGACGCGCTCCATCAGCGCCGCCGCCTTGATCCGGGTCTGGATCCAGTCGATCGCACCGTGCTTCATCTGGGGATTTCCGATAAAAATATTTTCCGCAATGCTCAGCATCGGGATCAGCGCCAGCTCCTGGTGAATAATGGCGATACCGGCATGCTCAGACTGCTGGATGCTTTTGAAGTGGCAGATCTCGCCGTCCACGACAAGATCGCCGGTATAGGTCCCTTCCGGGTAGACGCCGGAAAGCACGTTCATCAGCGTGGATTTTCCCGCGCCGTTTTCACCGACCAGCGCCTTGATCTCGCCGCGCCTGACCTGAAAGCTGACATTGTCCAGCGCCTTGACACCCGGAAATTCCTTGGTGATGTTCCGCATTTCGAGGATATAATCCTGCATTTGTCTGGCTCCTTTTCACAGAATAGAACAGTTTTTCCCTTTGGAAGAAGCCTGCGGCCGGGGCCGCAGGCTTCGCCGTGAAAGGATCAGCCGTTGATCTCAGCGTCCGTATAGAATCCGACGTCAACGAGGTAATTGACATTGTCCTTGTCGATCAGATACGGATCGTAGGTCTTGGTGGGGACGTCGAAGACGCCGTTATTGTACGTGGTATCGGAAGCCGGGGTCTTGCCGGCGACCAGATCGTCGACAACGGGGACGAGGATCTCGGTCAGCTTGTTGGCGTCGAGGAAGGCCGTCATGGACTGCTTGCCGGCAAGAATGTTCTTGACAGCCGCAAGCTCCGCGTCCTGACCGGTCACGATGGGATAGGGGTTGGCGTCGGTGCCGTAGCCCATGGACTCGAGCGAGGAGATGACGCCCAGCGCGAGGCAGTCGGCCGCGACCAGGACGGCATCCAGGTGGGAATCGGCATAGTAGCCGGACAGGAGGTTATCCATACGGGACTGCGCCTTGGAGGAGTCCCAGGACTGGATGGCGGTCTCCGTGTAGGAGGACTGGCCGGACTTGACGACGAGCTTGCCGTTATCCAGATACGGCTGGAGCTTGTTCATTGCGCCCTGATAGAAGGAGATGGCGTTGGTGTCGTCCTGCGAGCCGGAGAAGATCTCCAGCGTGAAGGGGCCTGCCTGGTTTTCCAGATCCAGCTTGTCGACGATGTACTGTCCCTGCAGCTCGCCCATGCGGACAAGGTCGAACGTGACGTAGAAGTCGACAGCCTTGGTGTTGGTGATCAGGCGATCGTCCGCGATAACATAGATCCCGGCATCCTTGGCCTTTTCACAGGCATCCGTCAGCGCGGCGCAGTCAACAGCGGCGATGACCAGGACGTTGACGCCCTTGGTGATCATGTTTTCGATCTGCATGGCCTGCTTGGCGGAATCATCTTCTGCGTATTCGATCTGCGTGGCGTAGCCGGCCTTCTGGAATGCTTCGGTCAGGCGTTCGCCCTGGATAGACCAGATGGTCTGTTCCTTGGTCGGCATCAGAATACCGATGGTGGCTTTCGTATCGGTTGCTGCGGTTTCAGTGGGTTTTGCGGCACATGCACAGAGCATGGCGAGGAGCATGGCGGCGGTCAGTACGATTGCGAGCAGTTTTTTCATCCTTGTTTCCTCCATTTCTTTTGATCCGTGCCGGTTTTCCGGCCTGGTCTATCATTCCGCATCCGCGGGTGATATTCGGTTGACTGGGGATCCGGGGATTTCGCTGTTGCTGTGATCACTTTACGTAAGCCAGGATGTCTTTGAGGGATTTCTCATTGTCGTAGGTCGGCCAGTATTCAAAGCCGAAGTAGCGGTCATAGCCGCCGTCTTCTGCAGCCTTGATGACCATCGGGTAGTTTGTCTCGCCGAGCTGCAGCTCGTGGCGGCCGGGGACACCTGCAGAATGGAAGTGGCCGATAAAATCAATGTTGTTCGAGATGTTGTTGACGAGATTGCCCTCCATCAGCTGCATGTGGTAGCAGTCGAACAGGAGCTTGATAGACGGCGAATCGACCGCCTTGATGAGTTCAAAGCCCTTGTAGGCGGAGTTGAGCCAGTAGCCCTTGTGGTCATACATGGAGTTGAGGGCTTCAAGGACGATCGTAACGCCCTCTTTTTCCGCGATCTCGGCCGTGCGCTTCAGGTTTTCCAGCAGAACAAGCTTCTGCGTATCCTCAAAGCTCCCCTCCAGATCGCCAGACAGGCCGATAAAGGTCTTGCAGCCGAATTCCTTGCCGATAGCGATGGATCTTTCTACATTCGCCTTTACAGTCTTCCACGGGAAATTCATGCGGATGGTCCACGCCTGGTTCAGGCAGCAGGCCGCGACGGGGATGCCCGCGTCGGATGATGCCTTGCCGAGGCCCGCAGGGGTAACAGCTTCGCTGCCGACCCATGGATCCCAGAATTCCACGGCGTCACAGCCGCAGTCTTTTGCCATCCGGAAGCGCTCATAGAACGGCAGGTTTTCAAATACAGGCTCGATGCAGAGTGAAAATTTCATGGTCGATCCTTTCTTCCAGGGCCGGGCAGAAGCCCGGCCGGATGCGTGTTTTTCTTATGCCAGGACAGCCGCGACCTTGTTGATGGCCTTTGCGATCATGTCGCAGTCTTCATCGGTCATCTGCGCCGGCAGGTCGAGATGGACGACGCGGCCGAGATAATCGAGCGTGTTCGGGCACATATCGGCAGCGTACTGCACGGGCTCCGCCTTGTGATAGGGGCAGACCCACGGGCACTTGACGTCGGTGGGCGCCTTTTCCTCGATGACGTGCTTCCAGTGTGCGTAAATATGCCAGTCAGGAATGCCGGCGTTGAAGATACCACCTGCGGCGACTCCCTCTGCCTTCAGCGCGTCGACGAACGGGCCGACCTTTTCCTTGCTGTCCAGGAAGAACATAAGGCAGATGCCGGTGTCGCCGGCCTCATCGTGGCACGGACGGACCTTGATGCCCTTGGTATCCTTGATCTGGGATTTGATGCGGGCAAGATGGCTGCGCATGGCCTCGTTCAGATAGTCCAGACGGTCGAGCTGCGCGCACATGACGGCGCCGCAGAGCTCGGACATCCGGAAGTTGGAGCCGCAGAACAGCTCGCCCTCAAATCTCTGGGGCGCAAAGCGGTCCGGACGCCAGCAGGCGGCGGTATCGTGATAGCTGCAGGCACGGGCATAGAGCCGGTCATCGTTGGTCAGAAGCGCGCCGCCCTCACCGGCGGTGATGGTCTTGTGATACTGGAACGAGAAGCAGCCACAGTCGCCGAAGGTGCCGACGAACTTGCCCTTATACGTCGCGCCGCAGGCCTGGGCACAGTCCTCGATGACGCGCAGATCATGCTTCTTCGCGATGGCCATGATGGCATCCATATCGCACGGGACGCCGCGCATATGGACACAGACGATGCCCTTGGTTGCCGGGGTGATCTTCTTTTCAATGTCGGCCGGATCGATCGTCAGCGTTTCGTCGACCTCGGCGATGACGGGGATTGCTTTGGCGCCGACAATGGCCGCGCAGGAGGCGAAGAAGGTATAGCCGGTCACGATGCACTCGTCGCCGGGGCCGATGCCGCAGGCCGTCAGCGCAGACAGCAGCGCACCCGTGCAGGAGCTGGTCGCCAGGCAGTGCTTCGCGCCCATCTTGGCCTTGAAATGCTCCTCAAACTTGCGGACCTTGGACTCAACGCCTTCCGGGCCGTAGTACCGGAACAGATATTTATTGTCCAGGACCTCCATGACCTCTTTCTTTTCCGCCTCGCCGATCTCCAGTCCGCCCGGATACATCGGGTAGTTCGGTGTGGTCTTGGCCTTCGGGCCTCCGTAGATTGCAAGCTTCTCTGCCATGTTTTTTCCTCCTCATGTCAGGTTGATCGTCCGCGCGGCATTCTTTCTGCGGTGCGAACTAAACTGATAAAGTAATTATAGGAGCCGTATTTGCTTCTGTCAACAAAGTTTCCTATTTTAGTTGTTTTTCTGTGTATTTTTTGTGCATTTACTACAAATTCGTCTTGTATTTTTTTACGTATCGGAATCATGAATGATTTTTCTTTGCAAAAATAGTTTATAATCACCGGTTTTATGCTTGCAATTCCAGGACTTATTCGCTAAAATTGGTTTAGTATCCTGAAAGTTGGTGTGTTTTATGTCCGATCTGACGATCCGTGACATCGCAAAAATCGCCGGTGTCAGCACGACCGCCGTCTCCTTCGTCCTCAATAACCGCCCCGGTGTCAGCGACGCGACCCGGCAGCATGTGCAGGAGGTCATTGCCCGTACGGGCTTTACGCCGAACGTGCATACCCGGCGGCTGAATCTCGGCCGCAGTTTTTCAGTCCACGTCGTGCTGTATTGGCACGAGCACGATCTGTTCAACCAGTTCGCGCTGGAGATCCTGCACGGCGTATTTCAGTCGTGCAAGCAGCTGGGCTACAGCGTGGTGTTCACCTTCGTGGAAAAAAATATGGACTGCTCACAGCTGATGGCCTCCATCCGCAGCAAGGACTGCGACGGTGTCATCCTCAGTCAGATCGAAGATCCGCTGTTTATCACGCTTCTGCAGCAGGAGCATATCCCCTTCGTATGCGTGGACTCGCATGTCCGGCGCGACGGTACGCTGCCGCTGGTCGAGGTCGACTATTACAAGGCCGCCTATGATTCTGTCATGTATCTGCGGCGCTGCGGGCACACAAAAATTGGCTATATTGCCCCGACTATCCCTCTGGAGCTGCATCTTTCCACATTTTCCGGCTATACGAATGCCCTGCGCGACTGTTCTTTGACCTGCGACCCGGCCTGGATCGGCAACATCGCCTTTGAGCCGGACGCTGCCGGCCTTTACTTCGAGCAGCTGCTGCAGACCGGCCATCTTCCCACCGCGTTCTTATGCGCCGGCGACCCGTTTGCCATCGACCTCATCCGCCGCATGAAGCAGCACGGGCTGCGTATCCCGCAGGATATGTCGGTCATCAGTATGGACGATCTGCTGGTCTCGCGCTATATCGATCCCCCGCTGACGACCGTGACCTTCCAGAAAGAAGAGCTCGGGCGCCGCGCCGTCAACGTACTTTGCCGGATCATCGACGGCAAGCCGTATGAATCTGTCAACCTCCTGCCCGTCACCATTGTCGAGCGCGGCAGCGTCCGTCGCCAGCCGGAGCTGCGCTGAGTGCCTCTCCCGCAAAAATACAGCAGCCCCGGACCGAATTGGTCCGGGGCTGCTTTTTGTGCCGGGGGCTGTCCCTCGAGGCAGCCTCCGGCAGTTTTCTAAACCATTTTAGCTTCTTGTTTTCCGTTCAGATCAGTGCGGATTCTTCCTTTCGGGACCAGTCGCCCACGCTGCGGTAGCCGGCGGGGAGGGCGGCGGGGGTCTGGAACGTGGACTGCAGCTGGCAGAAGCTGCCCGTCTCCGCGCTCGTCATGATGCCGTGCATCGTCTCAAAGACGTGGTAGGCCATCTCCTTGCTCGCGCGGTGATCGCGCCCGGCCAGGATGGACCAGGCCATCTCCGCCGCGCCGAGACCGCGGGAGTTCTCCTGATACCCGTGCGTGAACGGGAATTCCACCGGCTCACACAGCGGCTTCTGCAGGTACACCGGCGCGCCGAACTGGTTCGGGTCGCCCATGGTGAGGATGCCCTCCGTGCCGTAGATCTTCAGGCAGGTCTCCTCGTCCTCGATGCAGTCGGAGTTCATGTGCAGTGTGCCCAGAACGCCGTTTGCGTACTGCATCGTCGCCGAGATGACGTTCGGCACCTGCACATCGTATGCCTGGCCGAAGCCCGGCGCGCCGATGCGGGTGTTGACGCGGTCGGGGTCATTCGTCGCCGTGAACGCGGCGACGGACCGGACCGGGCCGAGGATGGCAGCCAGCGCCGTCAGGTAGTAGCCGCCCATGTCGAAGCCGATGCCTGCGCCCTTCTTGGCCAAATGCGTCAGGAACTCGGCGTAAATGCCGTAATCACGGGAGATGGACGCGCGGCAGCTCAGGGGCTTGCCGATCAGGCCCTTGTCCACGATGTACTTGGCCGTCTGCACGGAGGCGCCGAGGAAGGTATCGGGCGCGACGCCCAGATGCAGCCCCTTCTCGTTCGCGATCTGCACCAGCTCCTTGCCCTGCCAGAGGTCGACGGCGATCATCTTCTCACTGAACACGTGCTTGCCCGCCAGCAGCGCCTGCTTGATGATGGGATAGTGGGCCGCGGGCGTGGTCAGGCAGATGACCATCTCGATCTCCGGATCCGCGCAGATCTCATCGAGGCTCATGGCCTTGATCCCGAACTTCGCGGCGCTGGCGTTCATACGTTCCACCATCAGGTCGCTGCACGCGACGAGCTCTATGACCGTGAACTTCCCGTTCGTGAGGTTCGTCATGTAGATATCACTGATCGAGCCGCAGCCGACGACGGCGGTCTTGATTCGTTTCATTTGGATGCCCTCCTGCTTTTCTTACAGGCCCGCGATGACCTCGCGGATGTGCTTGGCGGTAGCGTTGATCTCCTCTTCGGTCGAGTTGATGTTGATGCCGCAGCCGGAGCCCAGGCCCTTATCCACGACGCCGATGGAGATGTTGACCGCGCGGTCCAGGATATCGTCCGTCTGCGGGAGCATATGCTTCTCATACGTCCGGTCGGACAGGTGGAACGGATGGTTGTCGGTCCAGGTCTTCTTATCGAGGATCTGCTCCATGTTGTTGTACACGTGCCAGCCGGACTTCGCGATCGGAGCCGTGCCCATGGCGGCGCAGAACTTGTCCGCGAGCTCCCTGGTATCGAACAGGAGCGTCAGCAGCGTGGCGCATTCCTTCTCGTCGTTGATCTTCCGGAAGCCGAGACCGTCGATGCCCTGCAGCTGGTCCTTGAGCTCCTTCTTCTTCGCGCGGAGCGTATCGAGGATGCCGTCGAGCTTCCGCCCCTGGGCGACTGCGACCGCGCCGGACAGCTCGTTCATCCGCATGTTCATGCCGACCATCGAGCGGTTGCCGACCTCGACGCCCATCCGGCAGGGCTTATGGCCCTGATCGTGGAAGCCGAAGGCGCGCTCATACAGCTCGTCGCTCGACGTGCCGACGAAGCCGCCGTCGCCGGTGGTGATGGTCTTGAAGACGTTGAGCGAATATGCGCCCATATCGCCGATGGTGCCCACGCGCTTCCCATGATATGCCGCGCCGACAGCCTGGCAGCAGTCTTCGATGACATACAGGTTATGCTTCTTCGCGATCTCCATGATGGGATCCATATCGCAGGGGTTGCCCAGCATATGGACCGGCATGATGGCCTTCGTCTTCGGGGTGATGAGCGCTTCGATCTTCGTGGGGTCGATGGTCAGCGACTCGTCGATCTCCGCGAGGACGGGGATGGCGTTCATCATGGCGATGGTCGCGATGGAGGCGATGAAGGTATAGCCGGGGACGATGACCTCGTCGCCCATGCCGATGCCGAGCGCCGCCAGGCAGCACATCAAAGAGCCCGTGCCCGAGCTCGTGGCGACCACGTGCTTGTGCCCCAGCCGCTCTGCCATTTCATTTTCAAACGTGACGACCTTCGCCTGGAAGCCGTCCACGCCCGGCGTGCCGTAGCGGAACAGATTCCCTCCATCCAGCACATCCAGTACTTCCTTGCGCTCTTCCGCGCCCAATACATAAGATCCAGGTCCGCCTGCCATTTTGTTTTTCCTCCTGTTTTGTATTTTTGTTTCCTGTGTTTTCATCATAAAGCAGTTTAGTTTAAAAAGCAATAGACAATTCTATTTTCTTTCTCCGATTTTTATGCAGATTCGGTCAATTTTCCTTTACACCCTTCACAATTTCTGTTTTTGGATCGGTAGAAACATGTGGATATTGATGGACTCGGCCATTTTTCCGGCTTGCTGCTCCGGTTTTCATACATAACCGGTTTATCTTGCTTTTGCAGATATCTGGGCAGGAATGTGCTGTCTGCAGCTTGCACAAAAAGTTGACTGAATTTTTGTGAGGCAAACTAATTTTTTGTCTTGCTTTACGGATTCTTAACGACTATACTGGTTCTGAGGCCAGAATAACGGTTGGCGCGGGTCACTTTTCCCTTTTCGGGCCCGGCGTCTGCCACCGGAGTCCCGGTTCCGGCCATCAAATAAAAGGAGATTTTACAAATGAAAGACCAGAGATCCCGCGCACCGGCCTCCGTCGACAACATCTACAGGCTCGACGGACGCGTGCCGGTCGGCAAAGCCATCCCCTTCGGCCTGCAGCACGTGCTGGCCATGTTCGTGGCAAATGTCACGCCCGTCATGCTGATCGCGAGCGTCGCCGTGTACAACGGCCAGGCGTTCACCGCCATCGACACGGCCCTGCTCATCCAGGCCGCAATGCTCGTCGCCGGTATCGGCACGCTGATCCAGCTCTACCCGGTCTGGCGCATCGGTTCCCGGTTGCCCGTCGTGATGGGCCTGAGCTTCACCTTCCTGTCGGCGATGATGACGCTGGCCGCGAAGGACTACGGGCTGATGATCGGCGCGGTCATCGTCGGCGGCTGCATAGAGGGACTTCTCGGTCTGACTGCGAAATACTGGCGGCGGTTCGTCAGCCCCATTGTCTCGGCCTGCGTCGTGACGACAATCGGCTTCAGCCTGCTGTCCACGGGCATTTCCTCGTTCGCCAGCTCCTCCGTCTACCCCACCGGCGCGTGGCAGAATCTGCTGGTCGCGGTCATCACGCTGGCGGCCTGCCTGGTCTATAACTCGCTCGCCAAGGGCTTCTGGAAGCAGCTGTACGTGCTGTTCGGCCTGATCGTGGGCTATATCGTATCCCTGTTCTTCGGCCTGGTCGACTTCGCGTCCATGAAGGAGACGGTCTCCGAGCTCGGGATCATCGCGCTGCCGAAGCTCTTCGCCTTCACGCCGAAGTTCGATCTCGGCGCGATCATCTCCGTGACGCTCGTGTTCCTCGTCTCCGCGGCGGAGACCATCGGCGATACCTCCGCGGTCTGCACCGGCGGTCTCGGCCGTGACATCACGGAAAAAGAGGTCTCCGGCTCTCTTGCCTGCGACGGCTTTATCTCTGCCGTGTCCGGCGGCGTGTTCGGCTGCCCGCCCATCACGTCCTTCAGCCAGAACGTCGGTCTTGTCGCCATGACGAAGGTCGTCAACCGGTTCACGATCATGTTTGGCGCGCTGACGCTGATCCTCGCGGGCCTGTTCCCGCCGGTGGGTGCGTTCTTCTCCACGCTGCCCGACTGCGTGCTGGGCGGCTGCACGGTCATCATGTTCGGCGCGATCATCGTCTCGGGCGTCACGATGCTCGGCGAGTGCGGCTTTGACCAGCGCAACACCATCATCGCCGCGACCTCCTTCGCCATCGGCATCGGCGTGACGCAGGTCCCGGAATTCTTCTCCGGCATGCCGCAGATCATCAGCGACATCTTCGCGGGCAACCCCGTCGCGGGCGTGTTCGTCGTCGCGATGATCCTGTCTCTGACGCTGCCGAAGAAGGTCAAGATCGAAGAGGTCGGCGCGCTGACCGAGGAAACGCTCGAGCGCAAGCCGGACGAAACCAACTGAGGTTTTTCATCTGCATGCAAAACAGCCTGCCGCGACCTGCGGCAGGCTGCTTTTTCGGTATCGGCGAACGCCGCCTGGTTTTACTTTCTTCCGGTAACGTGGTATCTAGTCAAGCATTACATCAAGGAGAACCTTTGAACAGCATGGAAAAGAAAGCGAATCATTTTTCCGGGCAGCTCGGCTTCGTGCTCGCGGCTTCCGGAAACGCAGTCGGTGTCGGGAATCTCTGGCGCTTCCCCTATCTCGCGGCGAAGGACGGCGGCGGGCGTCGTGGTGGGCGCGCTGTTCTTCGTCACGGCGATCTTCGCCACGCTGACCTCCTGCATCTCGGTGCTCGAGTCGATCACGGCCAACTGCGTCGAGATCTTCCACTGGGAGCGCAAAAAGGCCGTGCGCATCCTGTCGGTCATCTATCTTGCGGCCTCGGCCGTGATCGCGCTGGGCTACAGCGTGTTCTACTTCGAGGTGCAGCTGCCCAACGGCTTGGCCGCGCAGCTGCTGGACATCATGGACTATGTCAGCAACAGCGTCATGATGCCGTTCATCGCCCTGCTGTCGACCATCCTCATCGGCTGGATCAAGACGCCCGACTATGTGATCGGCGAGATGGAACGCAACGGCGAGCATTTCCGCCGCAAGAGCGTCTACCGCGTCATGATCCGCTACATCGCGCCCGTCATGATGCTGATCCTGTTCCTGCAGTCCACCGGCATTCTCTCCTGAGATGGCGAAGCCCCTCTGCATGCGTATGCAGAGGGGCTTTTCTGTCTCTGGTCGTTCACTCCGTGCCCAGCTCGACCAGCACGGCTTCTTCCGGGGCAAAGTAATCGTCCAAGTTGCTGCTCAGACCGGCGGCCATCGCGGCCCGCTCAAAGGAGATCTCCGGCACGTTGCTCAGGTAGACGAACACGGAATCACAGGCAGCTCTGCTCAGCCTGCCCCGGATCTCCAGCCGGTAGGCGTAGCTCCTGCCGTCGCAGGTCCAGGTCCCGTCCGTCATCTCGGCGTAGGTCTTCATTCCCTCGATTGTCCGCTTCACCTTCGGTTCTCTGGCACATCCGGCCAGCAGGAGCAGCAGGCAAAAAACTGCCGCAAAACATCTGATCCTTTTCATGCTCCGACCCTCCTGTCGATCATACGCGAGTATAGAGTTGTGTTCCTGTTCCGATCATAGCAGAATCCATGGAAAATTTCCACTGTAAAAACCCGCCCGAACCACAGTTTGGGCGGGTTTTGCAGCATATTTACCTGGCGGCGGACTTTTTGGTCAGGTGGAGCGTCCGGTCGCAGAGGGCACAGAAGACCAGGCCGCAGGCCAGCGCCTCCTGCTCCGTGCCGCCGAGCTCCGGCGTGAAGGAGAACAGGTCACGGCAGGCCTCTGCCAGCGTCGGCGCTTTGCCGTCCGGCTTGCCGAGCAGCGACTGCACGTCGTAGACCGTCCTTCCCTCGCCCGCGCAGCCGATCCC
>ERZ779869.3123-NODE-3123-length-13074-cov-5.244873_pt1 | contig 13074 bp, 10 predicted proteins | sample MGYA00511557_ERZ779869 | MGnify/ENA primary metagenome ERZ779869 (study PRJEB29588, sample SAMEA2154620) | human gut metagenome | biome: human gut; feature: human-associated habitat; material: faeces | place: Denmark | collected 2008/2010 ...
CTACCGCCCCTAATCCCTGTCGGGGGCTCCGCCCCTGCGACCCCATTTTAAAATAAGCAAGAGGTTTATTGACATACAGATAAATATATTATAAAGAAAGTAAGTACCGTTAACTGTCAATGTTGCCGACCGTGCGAAAAGCGATTATTACTTTTTTACGGCGTTTTCAAGTACGGTCTTGAGAGTGCCACTGAGCAGTTTGGACATTCTTTCGATAAGCTCGTCGGGCTCGTTTTTCATACCGCCCTCGAGCCAGTCAAGGACAATGCCGACAATTGCATATTTATAGAATGATGCGATAAACTTCTTATCATCGTCGGAAACGCTGAGCTTCAGCATCTTTGAAACGTTATCAATGAATTTGCCGGCAAAGTCAAGTGAAACGCTGTAAAGATAACGCTCGATAGTTTCACGGTGAAGCGAGCTATATACATGGTATATCAGCTTCTTGTTCTCCTTTACGAAGCAAAGTCCTGTCTTGAGCCCTTCCTCCCACGACTGACCGACCTCCATCTTTTCTACAGATTTCTGTGCTTCAGTAAGGAAGATCTCTTCGAGAAGCTGATAAATATCGCTGTAATGATAATAGAACGTGTTGCGGTTTACTCCGCAGTCATCGGTGATGTTCTTTACCGTTATTTTATCCAAGGGCTGATTGCTCAGCAGTTTTTTGAACGATTCCTGTATTGCTCTTTTGGTAAGTTCGGACATATTACCTCCGTTTTAGCCTGTGGTTTCTCCTGCTTTCTATTTTACGGTTATAATTATACAACATTCCCGTCAAAAATTCAAGTTTTAGGCAAAAAGTCGCATCTGCCTAAAAATCGGTCATTTTATATCGATTGCCCTAAAATTGAACAGTGGCGCAGGATTGACCGTTGTATAAACCGTCACGGCGGGTTAAAATATAGCTGTAAAGAAAAAGAAAGGACTGAAAATCATGAGATTTATCAAACGTGCAAAAGCAGCATATATTTCCACTTGCGCCGCAATTGCGGTCATAGGACTTATACTTATTCTTTTCCCGGAGATTTCAATGCTTGCGGTATGCTATATGCTCGGAATAGCGGCTATAGTATTCGGCATTGTAAAAATCACGGGATATTTTTCAGCCGACCCCTACGGTCTGGCGTTCCAGTTTGACTTTGCATTCGGTATCATAGCGATTCTGCTAGGACTTGTAGTTATTATCCATCCGGGTAATATAATGGCTCTGGTGCCTGTCATAATGGGCATTTATTTTATGATCGACGGCATAATGAAGATACAGACAGCCGTTGATGCAAAGCGTTTCGGCGTAAAAAGCTGGTGGCTGATTCTTGTCAGCGCAATAGTTACAGGCGGAATAGGAATACTGTTACTCGTAAATCCCTTTGAGAGTGCGGTAGCGCTTACTGTTCTGCTCGGTATCACATTGCTTGCGGACGGCATTTCTAATATATGGATTGCCGCATACACAGTCAAGGCTATAAAAAAAGAAATACACGCCGATGACAAAATCTATGTAGAAACAAGCAACAGGGAGGACAAAGATGATTAAGCTAGGCAAATGGATAACAAAGCACAGAGTAATCATTCTTATAGTTGCGGTCGTACTGCTGATACCCTCGGTACTCGGTATGATAGCTACAAGAATAAATTACGATATGCTCAATTACCTGCCCGACACTATGGAAACCATACAGGGTCAGGACATTCTGCTGAATGACTTCGGCAAGGGCGCATTCAGTATGATAATTGTGGAAGATATGGAGCCGAAGGACGTTTCCGCTCTTAAAGAAAAAATAGAAGCGGTAGATCACGTTGACTCGGTAATATGGTATGATTCGATAGCAGACATTTCAATACCTATGGATATTCTTCCCGACAAGATAAAAGACGCATTCAACACCGATCATTCAACGGTTATGGCGGTATTCTTCGATACATCGACATCAGCCGATGAAACAATGGACGCTATCAATACGATAAGAGATGTAACTAACAATCAGTGCTTCGTTTCGGGTATGTCCGCAATGGTAACAGACCTTAAAAACCTTTGCGAGCAGGAAGAGCCGATATATGTCGCTATCGCAGTAGTTCTTGCTGTAGTAGTAATGATGCTCTTTATGGATTCGTTCCTGATACCGATTATCTTCCTCGTAAGTATCGGTATGGCTATTCTCTACAACTTAGGCAGTAACTACTTCTTAGGCGAGATAAGCTACATAACAAAGGCACTTTCCGCTATCCTGCAGCTTGGTGTTACGATGGACTATTCGATATTCCTCTGGCACAGCTACAACGAGCAGAAGGTAAGATTTGACGGCGATAAGGAACGTGCGATGGCACACGCCATTTCAAACAGTATCATTTCTGTAGCAAGTTCTTCTATCACAACAATTGCCGGCTTCCTCTCAATGTGCTTTATGAGCTTTACGCTCGGTGCGGATCTCGGTATCGTAATGGCGAAGGGCGTTGTATTCGGTCTTATCGCCTGTGTAACAATCCTCCCGTCACTTATCCTTGTATTCGATAAGGCTATCGAAAAGACAAGACACAAACAGCTTATGCCGAAGTTCGACAAGGTTGCAAAATTCATCACAAAGCGTTCGTGGATATTCCTTATAATATTCGCAGTGCTGATAGGACCTGCGGTTTACGGCTATAACAACACACAGAAATATTACGATCTGAGCCAGACAATGCCTCAGGATATGGACTTCGTTATCGCCAACACAAAGCTGAAGGACGATTTCGGAATGTCAAACGTTCATATGATACTCGCAGATTCAAAGCTGTCGCAGAAGGACGCAAAGGCGATGCTTGACGAGGTCGGAAAGGTTGACGGTGTAAACCTTGCGGTAGGCTTTGATTCGCTTATCGGCTCGGCTGTTCCCTCAGAGATAATTCCGGATTCTATCTCGGATGTGCTTAAGAGTGATAAGTACCAGCTTATGCTTGTAGGCAGTGAATACGGAACGGCAACAGACGAGGTAAACAATCAGGTAACCGAGATAAACAACATTATAAAGAAGTATGACAGCTCGGCAATGCTTATCGGTGAAGCACCCTGTACGAAGGATCTTATCGAAGTAACCGACAGGGACTTCAAAGTAGTCGATGTAATTTCGATAGCCGCAATCTTCCTTATCATTCTGGTAACCTTCAAATCGGTTTCACTTCCGCTGATACTTGTAGCGGTAATTGAGTTTGCCATATTCGTAAACCTCGGTATTCCGTGTTACACAGGTACAGAGCTTGCGTTCATCGCACCTATCTGTATCAGTACCATCCAGCTTGGCGCAACCGTTGACTATGCAATCCTTATGACAACAAGATACAAGAAGGAACGTAACAAGGGCAGTGACAAGAACGAGGCGGTTTATACAGCGCTTAAGTCATCAATACCCTCAATTATAGTAAGTGCGCTCGGCTTCTTCGCCGCTACATTCGGTGTAGGCATTTATTCAAACGTAGATATGATAAGCTCACTTTGCGCACTTATGGCAAGAGGCGCAATCATAAGTATGGTATCGGTAATCCTGTTATTACCCGCTATGCTCAAGCTGTTCGATAAGATTATAATCCACACAAGCCTCGGCTTTAAAGAAGCAAGACAAGCCGGCAAAAAGACGAACTGAGAAAGGACAACAGTATGAAAGAGATAAGAAAAAAGATAATAAAGATAGTTTCAATAGTTCTTGCCGCAGCAATGATAGGCACATCTTCCGGACTTCTCGCATTCGCCGCACAGGGCGGAAACGATAATAATACATCGTCATCCGTTTCTGACAGCACAGAAACCGGAAGCAGCGAAAAGAGCAGTTCGGATACGGACGGCAAGGAAGAAACGGTATATATCATCTCAAACGCAGACGGTACAACAAAGAAGGTCATCGTCAGCGACTGGCTGAAGAACGGCTCGCACAACGCCACGATAGAGGACGAAACCTCGCTTAAGGACATTAAGAATGTAAAGGGCAACGAGAGTTTTACAAACAGCGGTGAAAATTACAAATGGGCGGCTGAAGGCAGTGACATTTACTATCAGGGTACGACAGACAAGACGCTCCCCGTTGATATGAAGATTACATATACTCTTGACGGCAAGACGGTCACTCCCGATGAAATCAAAGGCAAGAGCGGCAAGGTAACGATCCGCTTCGACTATACGAACAACGAAAAGCGTACCGTGAAGATTGACGGCAAGGATACGCAGATGTACGTTCCTTTCCTGATGGTAACAGGAACGGTTCTTGATAACGAGAAATTCTCAAACGTAAAGGTAACCAACGGCAAGCTGGTAAACGACGGTGACAGATCGGCGGTTCTCGGCTTTGCACTTCCGGGTATGCAGGAAAACTTAGGTCTTGACAAGGACGATTATGAAATTCCCTCATACGTTGAAATCAGCGCAGATGTCAAGGATTTCGAGCTTATGACCTGCATGACGGTAGGTACGACAGAGCTGTTCAACGAGGTCGATACCGACAAGCTCAATATGGACGATATTGACGGTACTATCAAGGAATTCACAGACGCTGTAGATCAGCTTTCAGACGGTTCTTCACAGCTTTATGACGGACTTGTTACGCTGTTCGAAAAATCGGGCGAGCTTGCTGACGGTACAAAACAGCTTGCAGACGGTGCAGGCACTCTGTATGACGGCACAGGCACACTTGTAAACGGCACAAACGATTTAAAGAGCGGTGCGGATGAGCTGAACGTAGGCGCAGTAAAGCTGAAGGACGGCACGGTTTCTCTGGTAGCCGGTATCAAGGATCTGAAAACAGGCGCTGAGGCTCTTGACAGCGGTGCAGGAAAGCTGAAGGAAGGCACATCTGCACTGGCAGGCGGTGCAAATGATCTTATCAAAGGTGCAGATAAGCTTAACAGCGGTGCGTCATCGCTTGACAGCGGCGCATCTCAGGTAGAGAGCGGTGCAGGACAGGTAAGCGCAGGAGCTTCAGAGCTGAACGAAGGTCTTGGCGAGCTTTCATCAAACAGTGAACAGCTGAACGCAGGCGCAAAGCAGGTATTCGATACGCTGTTATCCACAGCCGAAACGCAGATAAAGGCTTCCGGTCTTACCGTTTCAAAACTGACGATAAAGAATTACAAGAAGGAGCTTAACAAGCTGGTAGATTCTCTTGACAAGGATAAGGTCTACACTCTTGCTTACAATACGGCACTCAAAACGGTAACTGCCGAGGTAGAAAAGAACAATGACGCTATAACAGCAGGCGTTACAAAAGCTGTACAGGCAAAGGTGCTTGAGGGTGTTCTCAAAGCCGCAGGCTATAATATGACCGCAGAGCAGTACAATGCGGCAGTAAAGGCAGGACAGATACCCGAAGCCGTACAGGCTAAGGTTACAGCCGCAGTTTCCGCTCAGATGGCAACAGACGCTGTAAAGGCTCAGATAAGCACAAATGTTGAAGCGCAGAAGAAACAGCTTATTGATCAGAATATGAAAAGCGAAAAGGTCACAAAGCAGATAAACGAAGCTGTAGCAAAGGCTAAGGCAGGTCAGACAACGATAAAGAATCTTATCGCACAGCTTGATTCCTACAATGAGTTCTACACAGGACTTACTGAGTATACGGCGGGCGTTGACAGCGCATATGACGGCTCAAAGACGCTGTCGGCAGGTGCAACACAGCTTTACAGCGGTACTAAGGATCTTCACAGCGGTGCTACACAGCTTAAGAGCGGCACACAGCAGCTTACAAGCGGCGGCTCAACGCTCATCTCAGGCGTAAATCAGCTTGACAAGGGTGCAAGCGACCTGAAAGACGGTACAGCAAGCCTTGTAGCAGGCATCGGCACACTCTATGACGGTGCAACACAGCTTGACAGCGGCGCAGGACAGTTAAAGGACGGTACGACAAGCCTTGTTGCAGGAGTCGGCACACTTCACAGCGGTGCATTACAGCTTCATGACGGTGCAGGCGACCTTAAGGACGGTGCTGATAAGCTCAATGACGGTGTAGCAACTCTTATTGACGGTGTAAAGCAGTTAAGGGACGGTGCTAAGGAGCTGAACGACGGTATGGATGAGTTCAACGAGAAGGCTGTCAAGAAGATAGTAGACGCTGTTGACGGCGATATTGCAGGACTTATCGACAAGCTGAAGGCTACGGTTGCTTTAGGCAAGGACTATGACACATTCGGCGGTAAGTCTGATAAGACAGAAGGCACTGTAAAGTTCATTTACAGAACAGAGAGCATCTCAGCCGACGATAAATAATCAATAACTTAATAAGTCAAAGGCTCTGACGGGGTTAACGCTCCGTCAGAGCTTTTTTATTACAAATGTCATACGGGAAAATACCGTTTGTAACTGGTGAAATCCGCTTTGCAGGTGTATAATCGTTACAGTAAGATAAATAAACAGCCGAAAGGGGAATACTTATGATATTTGCAAGCGTGAACAACCTTGTCAAGAATTACGGCAATCACTGTGCCGTAGATAACCTCAGCTTCAATGTAAGCGAGGGCGAGATATTCGGACTTATAGGTCCTAACGGGGCAGGAAAATCAACCACGATAAATATTATCACAACACTTGACGAAGCGACTTCGGGAAGTGTGACGATAGACGGTATGGATACAGTGAAGCAAAGAGCGGAGATAAGACGGATAATCGGATGCGTTCCGCAGGAGATAGCGGTATACCCGTATCTTACCGCAAAGGAAAACGTTGAATTTTTCGCTTCGCTGTACGGCTTCAAGGGCGAACAGCTTCATAAGAATGCAATGACCGCTCTCGAATTTGCAGGGCTTGCGGATAAGGCGGATATGAAGCCGAAGAAAATGTCCGGCGGTATGAAACGCAGACTTAACATTGCCTGCGGTATAGCGCATAAGCCTAAGCTGATTGTTATGGACGAACCTACCGTAGGCGTTGACGCACAGTCAAGAGAGCATATAATGAGTTCGATAAAGAAACTGCGTGAAAGCGGTGCGACAGTAATATATACCTCGCACTATATGCACGAGGTAGAGGAAATCTGCGACAGAGTCGCTATAATTGACAAAGGCAGACTTGTGGCAGAGGGTACACAGCAGGAGCTTATAACAATGATAACCGACAGCTGTACGGTACATATCACCACAAAGCAGTGCGACAGCGAAACAAGAAGCAGAGTATCAAGGGCTGTTTCCTGCCTGCCCGATGTAAACAGGGTGCAATTTAACGGCAATATGATAAGCGTTGATATGAGCATAAGCTGTAATGATATTTCACATATCATAAGCGAGCTTGTAAAGCAAAATCTGCCTGTAATCGAGATAAGCACGGAAAAGCCGGATATGGACGCTGTGTTCCTGTCGCTTACAGGACATGAGATACGTTAAGGAGCGGAAATATGCTTAGTTTGATAATAAAACAGATAAGGGAGTATTTCAGAAGCCCCGCAAACGTATTCATGGGGCTTTTATTCCCGGTACTGCTGGTATTCTTTCTCGGAACGATGCTTCAGAATCTTGATATAGCGGATTATGACATAGGAGAAATTAAACTGCAATACAATATTTCGCAAACAGACGAGCAAAGCGGAAAGGCATTTGCTGAGTTTCTTGACAATATCAGCATGATAAAGGCGGAAAAGGCAAGCGACGAAAAAAACGCACTGAGCCTTACCGACAAGGGCGATATAGACGCATATATCGAGCTTAAAAACGGGGAAATTCTGTTATACGGCGGCAGAAACGAAATTGCAAACAGGGCGCTCGGCTCGGTGCTGAATTCTTTCATTGCGGTATCCGATACATATTATAAAATAGCATCGATCGACCCGTCACTGCTTATGAATACAGAAGCCGATACCGAAAAGTCATTTGTAGAGCAGGACGGACTTGGCGTTACACGGAGTATGATGGACTATTATGCGGTGAGTATGGCGGTAATGATGATATTCATGTCGCATATGATAATGGGCAGTACGGCTCTCAAGGACGAGGAAAGGATATTCACCCTGCAGCGTCTTTATCTGTCACCTGTCGGCAAAGTAAAGCTGTTTTTCGGAAAGCTCATCGGTACGCTTCCCTCCGCAGTTATAGGAAATGCGGTGATAATGCTGTTTTCGGTGTTTGTGTTCGGTGCGAAATACTGCGACAGCTTTGTCGGAAACCTTATCCTGTTCCTGCTGCTCTCCTGCTGCTCGCTTGCGTCGATAGCCGTAGGTATGCTGATAGGAGTACTGATAAAAATACCTGCGGAAAGCATCGTGATACCGCTTACATGGGCATTGCTGTTCTTCTCAGGCTCGTTTTCAAAGCAGGTATTCGTCGAAGGCTTCAGTGACAAGCTGCCGCCTTATATCGTTCAGCAAGCGGCATTCAGACTTACTCTTTACGGTGAAAGCGACAGTGCATTGGCAGTAATTGCGGTATGCCTTGCCGTGACGGCTGCGGTATCGCTTATCGGTGCGGCAATATTCCGTGTAAAAAAATCCGTCTGAAAGGGGAGCGTATTATGAATAATATAAGAACGGTATTTTTCGGTATGCTGAAGCGTCTTAAATACGCACTTGTAATCGCACTTCTTGTAGGGGTAGGCAGTATAGGGCTTTATTACTGCGGCAGACCGATAGCAAACGTGTTCTCGGTAAACGACAAGATAGACATCGCCCTTAGCGATAATGATAATTCGGAGCTTTCCGCAATGCTGAAAAGCTATCTCAGCGACAGGATAAATATGAACATTATCGAGGACGGCAAAGAAAAATTCAATGATAAATTGATTAACCGTGACGTTTCTGCTATAATAGAGATACCGCAGGGCTTTGAAAAGAATGTTATCGGCGGAAAAGACGTGAAAATAAAATCCACCACTCTTGACGATTACGAAAACGGCGCTTATATCTCGGTATATATCGAAGGCTTTATGAGAAGCGTCAATATTGCCGCAGATGCCGCAAAAGGCGACGCAGAGCTGTTTTCGAGAATTATGAACAGCGATGCCGCCGACACAAAGCTCACTAAGGAAAATGCGGTAACATCCGACAGAGAGGACGAATATGTCTCTGCAGGCTTTAAGTTCTCCGAAGGATTTATGATAATGCTTGTCACCGCTATCGGCATATTTATCACTCTTGCGGTAATGGAAGACAGGCAGTACGGAACATACAGCAGGATGGCTGTTTCATCTGTAACGGGCGTTCAGTACATTGTCGGAACGCTTGGGGCAAGCGTGCTTATATCCTTTACGGCACTTATCGTTTTACCGCTGTACCTGCTTATCACGGGCGCTCGGATGACTGCCGGCTATCCGCTTGTGTTTGCGGCGGTAGTTATCTACTCGCTGTTCAACTCGGCATTATCAATAATGCTCGCACAGCTGATAAGCTCAAAGCAGGCTCTTGCCATGCTTTCGGGCTGTATCACCTCGATAGGCGCTCTGCTCGGCGGTGCGTGGTTCCCGATAGACGAAACGGCAGGTATGCTGAAATATCTGTCATATATCACGCCGCAATACTGGTATGTCGGTTTTATGTCGGGCGAGGCCGAACAGCCTGTGATAAACATCTGCGTGCTTATACTCTACACATTGCTTATAATGCTTGCAAGCGCCGCACTTTTCGGCAGAAAGTCGGTAGTTTCAAAGGCGTAACGAAAGGAATACGAATTGTCACTTATATATCTTGTATTCAAACTCACGGCAACAGCCGCATTCGGCACTATGAATATAATGAATAACTGTGATTCGGGCGATACGGTGCTTACCGTGCTCGCCTTTTCCTGCTTTGCTCTGGCTGAATATCTGCTGTCGGTGCTTAAAAAGTCGGATAAAGCGGCGGCGGTCTGTTCGTGCGTTTCGGCTTTTATCGCATTTCTTATATACAGCGACAATCTGATATTCGTGCTGTGCTTTGCCGTAATCTTTGCTGTAGATAAATTCGGTGCGGGAAAGTATTTCCGACATATCGGCGCTGTTTCGGTACTGCTTGTTCTTTTCATAGTAAAACCGCCGTTTATTGATGTTCTGATACTTATTATAATGCTTGTGGCATTCACTGTCAGCCATATTACCGCAGGACAGCTTATCAAATGCCGTGAACAGCTTGCGGACAGCAGAGAGGAAACTGTTCGCCTCAACCGCAGAATAGCAAGCCTTGAAGAATACGCTAAAACAGCAAAAAAATCTGCGGCTGTCGAAGAACGCAGACGGTTTTCAGCAAGGATACACGATAAGCTCGGACACAGCATTTCAGGAAGTATAATTCTGCTGGAGGCGGCAAAGCTGAACATCAGGACAAACCCCGACAGTGCCGAGCAATGTATTACAACTGTAACCGATAACCTCAGAAGCGGAGTTGACGATATAAGGCAGGCACTGCGTGAGGAACGTCCCGACAGCAAAACAATAGGAATAAGCGAGCTTAAAGAGATACTCGGTGAATATAAGGCAAAATATAACATAAGGACAACGCTTGAAATCAAGGGGGACTTAGACAAGATCACATTCCGCATATGGAACTGCATAAAGGAAAATCTCGTTGAAACGCTTACAAATACGCTCAAGCATTCGGGAGCGGACGAATTTTCGCTGAAAATATCGGTTATGAACAAGGTGATCCGTGCCGAGTTCAAGGATAACGGCAAAGGAAGCGACAGCTTCAGAAAGGGTACGGGTCTTACGGCGATAGAGGAACGCACGGTGCTTACGGACGGAAAGTGCATATTTCCTGCACAGACGGACGGATTTTCGGTAGTAAACATATTCAGTCTGAAAGAGGAGAACGTATGAAGATAATTATCGCAGATGACGACAGCATAATCCGTGAGGGGCTAAAGATGATAATCTCGTCACAGCCTGATTTCGAGGTGACAGGCATTGCCTGTAACGGCGCAGAAGCGGTAGAGCTTTGCAGAAAATACAAGACCGATATAGCGTTGCTTGATATAAGGATGCCCGTTATGGACGGCATTGAAGCCGCAAAGATAATGCTTGAAGAAAATCTGTGCAAGCCGCTTTTGCTGACAACGTTTGACGAGCAGGAGCTTATACAGCGTGCGCTTAAAGTCGGGGTCAGCGGCTATATTCTCAAAAACACGCAGACAGACGGGATTTTCAGTGCGCTGAGGACGGTATATAACGGCGGTACGGTATTCCAACAGGATATTCTGTCGTATATCCGTGACGCCGCAGTAAAATGCTACGGCAAGAGCGCCGTTTTCGGTCTGCTTACCGAAAGAGAGCTTGATATAGTAAAGCTGATTGCAGACGGCTGTTCGAACGCAGAAATTGCCGAAAAGCTGTTTTTGTCAAACGGTACAGTGAGAAATTATATCAGCGTGATACTTGAAAAAACAGGTCTTGAACACAGGACGCAGATAGCGGTAAGGTATCTTAAGGGCGATGAATAAAAAGCTCCCGTAAGCCGACAAAACGGTTTACGGGAGCTTTTCGTTTATGTGATTTTATAAAGATATTCGTTGCCTCTTTTGCCGATATAATCAATTACTCCGACATATTGCAGAATTTTTATTGCTATGCCTGCATCGCCTGAACGCATACACTTTCTGAATTCCTTTAGTGTAAATGTTTCGGGTAATCCTTCAGGGATAAAGCATCGGTAGCTGTCGCTGTCCTCAAGGAACGTAAGGCGAAGCAGGGAAGTGGGAACGGCTACCTTTCTGTCCGTCTTTCTGCGTTTCATATCCTTTGCGCAGTAGCGAAGATTTTCTACGGCTATATCCGCAATGCAGACGGTCAGATTCGGATCGTTCAGGTACTGCCTGATTCGGTACAGTTCAAGGAAAAAATCGGTCATATCACTTGCGGTAACGTTCCTTCCACTGTCCAGTATCTCGCCTGTCGCCTTATCGACATAATTAAGGCGGCTCTTTTTATGAAAAGGGTAGACTATCGTAACATGCGAGGCTTTGAGGAACGTATTCAGCTTAGGTACAAGATAGCTGAAATTTGCCGTCTGTATCTCAAAAATTCCGTTCTCGGTAACAAGGTCGGCAAAGTAACTGCCTATCTTTATTTCCTTATCGAAAAGAGTGGCGGCAAAATAGCTTTTCAGCGTTGCGTGTATCTGCTTTTCGTTCAGTATGCCCACACCGTCGCCGCTGTCGGCGGTAGCAGTACAGGCGCTGAACCGTGCGTTGTCGGGCGAAACGTAAAGAGGCTGTTTATCATACTGCCTCACCGTACAGCTGTCGCACTGTATGAACACAGGCACACCGCCTTGCTCGTTTGAACGGATTATCCCCGTTGCAAGTTCTTTGAGCTTATCTGTTGCGTTGGATACGGCATAGCATCTGTCGGCTACCGTAAACATTGATATATCGTTTGTGTTGTCGCCGAAAACTATAAGCTCATCAGCACCGACAAGCTCCTTCAGCTTCAGTGCCGCATTTGCCTTTGAAACGTCCTCACGGTAGATTTCATACCAGTATTCGTCGGTATCGTATGTATCGGGCTGATAGTTTCTTGAAAAGCCGTTTGTTTTGTAAAAATATCGGTCAAGCTCATCGGGCTTCATTACAGGCTCAATAAGCGTTATATAATAAATATCGCCTTCGAACAGCTCGTCATAGCTTTTTGCTCGGTGCATTCTTCTGTCACTGGCTCTGTCCTTTAAATAACGCTCCGTACCTTTGTTGAGCCGATTTTTAAGATAGCTTACTCTTTCGTAATTGTCTATGACCGAGTACACAAGCACAGATTCTTCATGTTCATAGAAAAATGACTTTATGAACGATTTTGATTCTTCGCTGAAAAAATGCGTTACGATACGCTCCTTTGTGACAGGGTCGATTATAAAAGCGCCGTTATGAGTTATCACGGGCAGCCTGAAATTGATACAGCTTACTTTCGGCTCGGCTGAATGCACTGAACGTGCGGTGGCGTAGCTTATCTTTATATCATCGTCAATAAGCCTGTTCATCAGCGCCTCTGTCATTCGTCCGATTTGCGCCTTATGGTCAAGAAGCGTCCCGTCAAGGTCGGTAAGATACAGTTTCATTTGATTTCTCCGATTACAATTTATTTATATTTATATATCTCGGTATGGGGTTTGGGGCGTAGCCCCAATGCGGGTTGTCAGTCGTTGGTGTCGCTGCGTCGTGCAGCGA
>ERZ779869.3125-NODE-3125-length-13071-cov-2.294023_pt1 | contig 13071 bp, 7 predicted proteins | sample MGYA00511557_ERZ779869 | MGnify/ENA primary metagenome ERZ779869 (study PRJEB29588, sample SAMEA2154620) | human gut metagenome | biome: human gut; feature: human-associated habitat; material: faeces | place: Denmark | collected 2008/2010 ...
CCATTATCATGTTCTTTCCAATATTCAGATAACCAGTCATTAAGCCTAATAATAGTTGCACTACTTAATCCAAGGCTGCAAGGCTCTATATATCCTCCCTCATATTTATCTCTAATTCCAGTACCATTTAACAAAGCATCTATTACTATATATTTCATTTTAAAGGTCTAAAAAATTTTTAATCTATTATCTCACTTTTAGTTATGCCTATTTTATGCCCCTTTTATACCATTCACTAAAAGATAGTTCGCCTTCAACTCCCCACCAGTAGCCTTTCTCCCTGTTAACAAATTTAATAGATAATAACCAATATTCAAAGCACGGTGACGATCATTCTCATCCACAGATTCTACTCGCCAACGATTACTTTTCAGGAGAATACTGTTGTGTCTGTATTTCCTTGGTGTCATAGTGTAAGGATAGAGAAGGGCAGGCTGAAAGTTAAGTTTGCGACAAGTTGGGGAAAGAGTGACAAATAACTATATTCGCGACATCATAAATCAACAGTCATGAAACATATTCGGCTACTCATTCCATTTTTGATCTTAAGCATAACCACCTTATCTGCACAAAAGTCTCCCAAACGAGAATTCCGCGGGGCATGGATTCAAACCGTTTTCCAAAACGAATACGCTAAAATGACTCCGGAAGAGATGAAAGCGGATTTCATCCGTAAACTCGACCTGCTACAAAACTGCGGGATCAATGCCATCATTTTTCAAGTACGTCCGGAAGCCGATGCGTGGTACTTGTCGGAGATTGAACCTTGGAGCCGATTCTGTACGGGCAAACAAGGAATTGCCCCCGATCCGCTATTCGATCCCATGGCTTTCTTGATCAAAGAGTGTCACCGCCGCAACATGGAGTTTCACGCTTGGCTGAACCCTTTCCGTGCCGGAACTTCCGGAACCTCCACGCTGGCAGAGACCCACGTGTATCACGAACATCCCGAATGGTTTGTCACCTACAACAAGCAGCTACTTTTCGATCCGGGAATCCCTGCTTGCCGAGAGTATATTTGCCGGGTCGTGGAAGATATTGTAAGCCGTTATGACGTGGATGCCATCCACATGGATGACTACTTTTACCCGTACCCCGTGAACGGAATACCCTTCCCCGATGACAACAGCTTCCGCACGTACGGGAAGGGATATACCCCAGACGAACGGGATAACTGGCGACGAGAAAATGTCAATACATTAATCCGGGAACTGAAACACACCATCGTAAAAACGAAAGCATGGGTACGTTTCGGGATCAGCCCCTTCGGTATTTACCGGAATAAAAAAAGTACGCCAGACGGTAGCGGCAGTAATACCAACGGGTTGCAAAATTACGACAACCTGTACGCGGACATCACATTATGGGCCAAAAAGAAATGGATTGACTACAATATTCCCCAGATATACTGGGAGATCGGTCATCCAGCCGCAGACTATATCACGCTGGCTAAATGGTGGGACAAAAATGCTCACGACATCCACCTGTATATCGGCCAAGACGTGGCTCGCACGATGAAAGCTTCCGACCTTACCCGAAAAATGGAACTCTCCCGTTCCTTGCACCACGTGAAAGGCAATTGCTTCTGGCCCGCGAATGAAATCGTATGGAACACCGATGGTATCGCTGACAGCCTTCAAGAACACTATCATAAAACCCCGGCACTTATTCCGGCCTATACCCACATGCACAACGGCCGTCCGAAGAAAATAGCCTCTCCCCGAGCTGAACGCACGGAAAAAGGCTACACGGTAAAATGGTTTGCCCGAGAAGATCGTAAAGATCCGCGGAATCCGCAATACTTTGTGATCTACCGCTTCTTGCCCGGACAAAAAATAGATCTGAACAATCCGGCCAACATTGCAGCCATCACCCGTTACACGGAATGCTACATTCCAAACAAAAAACTCAAATGCCGCTACGTGATCACGGCTGTCGACCGCTTCCACAACGAATCGAAAGGGAAAAGGATAAAAGGAATGTAACTGTCTAACAAGTCTTATTCCTATCAACAAGCTCCCCCCTCCAACACCCCCGTACACAGGGGAAGGGTTGATTACCAAGCGGTTTCCCCTCCTGTGCAAGGAGGGGTTAGGGAAGGTAGTCATTAAAAGACGGACTTGTTAGACACGCCCTACTTTCTCAATGCCTTCTCCACGACTTCCGACAGTTCCTTTTGCTCCATGTGTGCCCGCACCACGATCTTACCCTCCTTATCTACCACCACAAACATCGGGATGGCCAATACATGATACAATCCTCCCACTCGAGCTTTGCCCTTCACCGTTTCGTCAATCACTAGCGGCCACGGTAACTGCTCCTCATCCAAAGCTTTCTCCCACGAAGCCCGGTTAGCATCGATGCTTACTCCGATAATCTCTACACCTTTATCCTTGTACTCCTTGTAAAATTCCCGTACCCAAGAGAAAGAAGCACGGCACGGTCTACACCAGCTTGCCCAAAAATCAATGACCACCACTTTGCCGCGAAAATCAGACAAGCTCAAGGAAGAACCATCCCGCCGTGCTAACGTGAACTCCGGTGCCGGACGTCCCGGTTCTATCCGTTGCCTTAACTCGATATTTTCCCGCACTTCTTTCACCAAGTCGCTCTCCCGCACCTCCTTATCAAATTGTCCGAACACTTGTTCCAACTTCTCCAATGGCATATTATCGTTCATCATAAAATACAACCAGTAAGCAGCCGTTGCCACGGAGGGGTTTGCAGCCATAATCTTCAATTGCTCGTCCTTTATTCGCGCCCAATAAGCATCAAACTCTTTTCTATATCCCCAAAAAAAGTCGTATCTTGCAAGATATCCGGATCATCCAGCACTTTTTTTGCCAATTCAGCATATTTCTCAAACTCCGGCAATGCTTCCACCACTTTCCACTGTTTGCTTAATTCTTCATATACATCATGGTTTTTGGAACCTGTAATTGTCATTCCCTTGACAACCAACTCCTCTTCCTCGCTCATCTCCACGTTATTCCAATCACCTTTCATCTCGATCTTGCTATTCTCCAACGCCAATCTAACTTGAACCGCTTTTTTCCCTTCCGGAGCTATCGTCACCAAGGCAAATCCCACGCACGGGGTTTCTCCCTCGAACACGAATTTTCCCCCCTTCATCTTCACCGTATCGCTAATCAATAATTTTTCGTCAGAAAGCAAGGTCAAAATAGCGGTACCGTTTCCTGCATTTTTAAACACGCCTTTCAATACATATCCCGCTTGGCCGTTACAAGCGAACAACACACTCATTACTAACAATATCAAACATTTTTTCATCTCTATCTATTTTAAAATTAACTACTTTACTGTCTCCTTATCCATTAACAATCCATCCACCAACTTCTCCAACTCATACTCGATATAACCGCTCTTGACTATTTTCCCCTCGCAATCGATCAACACGAGATGCGGAATACCTGTCACGTCATACAAATCACTCGCCGCACGCTTTCCATTCGGGAGTTTTGCATCCCGTACATGCAACCACGGCAATTTTTCCGTATCCACGGCTTTTTCCCATGCTTTCACGTCATCATCCACGCTGACACCGAGAATTTCCACCCCTTTATCATGATACTTCTTGTAAAACTCTTTTGCCCAAGGAAAAAGAGCACGACACGGGCCACACCAACTCGCCCAGAAATCCACCAACACCACCTTACCGCGTAAATCGGCGAGCGAAAGCATCTGTCCGTCACGCTGGGCCAGCGAGAACACGGGAGCTACCCGTCCCGGTGCCAGACGCTGACGGGTTTCCAATTCCTCGCGTATGCCTGCTACCATCTCGCTGTTCCGCACCGCCTCGTCAAACTGCCCGAACACCCGCTCAAACTCTTCCAACTTCATGCCCCCGATCATGGGAGTCAAATACAAGGCTGCCGCTTCCGATGACGGATGTGCTGCCATGATTTCCAGCTGTTTCCCGAATACTAATTCTCGAAAACGATCCTCCAACCCCTGCAAGGTATCTCCTTTTCGGATCACCTCATCCGTCACCTCCGTGTTTTCATCCAACGAAGCAAACCACTTTTCCAATCGTTCATAATCTTTGAACTCCGGCAATCTCCGAGTGGAAAAATACACCTCGTCCAGCAGATTGCATACCTCGGTATTCTTGCCTCCCGTGACTTTCATATCCCGGATAAAGATGCCGCCCATGGCATTCCGTTCCAGATTGGCCCAATCGCCTTGCAACACAATCGGGCTGTTTTCCAACACGATGAGCATATCCAACACCTCTTTCCCTTCCGGTACCACTCGCAAAGAACACGCCGCCACGAAAGGCGTCTTACCCTCGAAACGAAACTTTCCCCCGCTCATCTCGGCTGTATCTGCTATCACCGATGCGCCCGCATGGTCGGTCACGGAGATCACTGCGTACCCATTTCCTGCATTTTTCAAGTCTCCTTTTAGCACATAACCGTCCTTAGGTGTGCCGCAAGCCATAAACAGGCTTGCAAGCACAACAAACATACTTGTTTTCATCCGATAACTTCAATTATTTATTATTCCCAACCTCCATTCTGTTCCCAACCCATAGTAGCCGCTTCAAAGGTATAGAAAGGCAATGCCCAACGCGGATCGTCCGGGGCGATTTCCAATTGCTTGCGTGTACTCAAATCGGAAGGATCAGTCAATATCTCGCGGCGGATATAAATCCCGGCATTCTCAGCTCCGTTCAAACGTTTGACATCATAGAATCGCCAGAAAGCCCCCATCTCGCGCAAACGCTCGTCGAGCACCTCCTGCACACTACCGGTAACACCCGCCTCGGCCGAGGCGTCATCCATAAAACGGGTGCGACGCAACGTTTTCAATGTTTCGGCCGCTATTCCCGTATTCCCGCTTCGAGCCTCACACTCCGCCTTGATCAAGTACATCTCCGCTGTTGTCATACCGATAAGCGAATTACCGGCAAAACGCGAATAACTGTATAAATTCCAAGGTTTCAGATGCTGCCAATTTTCATAACTGATATAATCCTCCGAAGTATCCGGATCCATATTAATAAGCTTTCCATAAGTCATCTGAAGAGGCGTGCAAGAACTATAGAAATATATCCAGCGAGCATCGTTCTCCCGATCCCAAAGGTTGTAAAAAGCCTCTGAAATCGGACAAGTACCCCCCATTCCTTCCCAAGATACATTGGGCAAATACAACTCCTCGTATTTTGCTACCGCCTCGGTACCCATGTCTTCCAGTGCAAACATCGAACTGATCTCGATAACATCTGCAACCTCCCCCTCTTCATCCAACACGTTAATCCACCACCACGCTTCCAACTCGTAGTCGGGATCATTCTTAAAATCCACCAGTGTACCGTGCGCTTTCAACGCTTCCGTTGCATTCGACAAGGCCAACTCGTAATCTCCCCGGTACAGGGCCACCCGTGCCCGGAACGCCTGCACGGTCGGAACCGTCGGACGGTAATTATGAGCCTGGTCGAACGTCGTGCGCCCCGCTTTAATCAAAGCCTCTTCCGCCAATCTCAAATCCTCGTAAATACGCTCCAGCGTATAGCCTACCGTTTCACGCTTAGGAATCTCTCCTGCCGAAGTATTATCCCGGTAACCGATGCCCGGTTTATCCTCCCCCCACAAGCAATACTGTGTCAACAACATAAAGTGGTAATAGGCCCTCCCGAAACGGGCTTCACCTTCCACTTGGTTGCGGACAACTTCCGTTGTCTGAACCACTTTATCCAGATATTCCAACACCGTGTTGAAACGATAGATCCGTTCCCAAGCCGGGGTCCAAGTCCACATCATCCAAGATGCTGTCATCAATGTTTCACCCTGCCAACAATATGACGGGTACGTCATCGGTTCGCCTGACTGCAGCCCGTACACGTAAAACTCCGGGGTCATTTCCACCGCATCTGTCAACGGAAGAAATTCCGTCAGGTAAGCGGTACCGGAAATTCCTTCCCCGTTTATCACATTTGAAAATAAATAAAGATCCGTACTACCGGTCAACCCGTAGAGTTGATCCATGTGATATATATAAGCGCTACCCGACTTGTCCGTAGTCTCATCCAAGAAATCACTGCATGAGCCCAGAACCAAGGCTGCCAGCAAAAATACTATCGTGTATATTTTTCTCATCTCTTTTACTGTTTTATCCATTCATACTCGTTACCAATTCTTGAAACCGAGTTTCAATCCAAATGTGAAAACAGGCATCGGTTTCAAACTTCCAAGCGGATAATTCGGATCCATTTTTCCGTTTGCACTCCAAATCAACCCCAAGTTGCTCGCTTGTGCGTACACGTTGATACGGCTGAACACACCTTGTTTCGCCAACAGGCTTTGTGGCAAGTCATACCCGAGGAATATCTCGTTCAAACGGATATGATCACCCTTTATGAAATTATTCCTGAAATACATGGCAGCCATAGCTGTACCCGAAGCCGCGTAGCCCTCCACAAACCCGGCTTTATTATCATCGTTATAAAGCGGCAACTCGGAATAAGAGGTCTGGTTGGCATACCCTTCGTCATACACTTCAAAAGCCCGGTCCAAACGTTTGGAATAAGCCGCAAGGTTATTCGTATTTAATGAAAAACTATCATAATAATCCGTCATCACGTAATAACCGAACTGTCCCGTAAGCATGAAAGAAAAGGTCACCCCTTTCCACGTGAACATATTGCTGAAACTCAACGTGCTCTTCGGTTCTGTTGTCCCCAAATAGTAAGCCCAATTATTATCGTCAGCCGTTTGACCATCCTGGGGAGTCACAAAATCCATCACATGCCCGGAATAATAATCCATAATCGTTTCCAGGGAACCGTCTTTCCCTTCCAACATCACGTACCCTTCCGGAGAATATCCCGCCGGCTTCAAAACAGTGTAAGAACCGATCGGACGCCCCTCCACGTAAGAATTACCAACCGCCATGTAAGGCCCCGTGTAACCGAATTTCTTCAACTCATTGTGGTTATACGAATAATTTAGTGTCCCATTCCAACTCAAATCCCCCACTACCGGCAAATTCGAACTGATCGAAAACTCTACACCTCGATTCACGATCTCCGCGTTGTTCAATTTCATACTTTCCACGCCCTGAGAAATCACCGGTACGGTCGTATTCGCCAGCACATCGTATGAGAACTTGTTATAAAACTCCACGCTACCACTCAATTTATGCCCGAAGAAGGCCACGTCCGCACCGATATTTAACGTCCGTGACTTTTCCCACGTCAGTGTATTATTCCCGCGTTCCGCTATCTTGTTGAAAGACTCTCCCCCGGAATAAATCAAGCTACCCGGATGTACCTCCACTGTTGTCACGCTGGAGGTTCCCGACTTGCCTGCAGCAATCCCCGCTAGACCGTACGATACGCGCAATTTCAACTGTTCTACCCAAGTCTCCTGTTCCATGAACTGTTCGTTCGAGATCAACCAACTGGCACCGAACGACCAGAAGGGAGAAAATTTGTCGCGCACACTTTCCGCTTGGAAATTAGAAGCATCTGTACGGAAACTAACTGTCACCGAATAGCGATTGTCATAAGTGTAAGCCGCATTCGCATACACCGAGAAGAAACGGTCTTCCAGCGTCGAAAGGCTTCCCAATTTTTCGAAAGGCATATACGAAGATACCCCAAAAATATTCTCTTTTCTTGTCACATAGTCCAACTCTGTCAGTACGGAGTTCGTATACTTGTTATACCCGTAACGTGTCACTTTGGGCTCACTCTCGGTCGTGGCAGAAATCACCTCTGTACCAAACAATGCATTGAACGCATGTTTATCTTTCTCGTAGTTGTAATCAACCTGCCCGCGCAAATTATAAGCCTCGTAGGTGTGTCCCTTGTTCGAGAATACGCCCCCTGTCGGGAAATAAGAAATATACCGACCCACTTCGTTCAATGTTGAATAGGTGTTATACAAGTCCCTCACGTAGAAGGATTCCGGATCGTAGGACACGTGCTCGTTATACCGCCTTTGCTCGTACTGGCCTTTAGCACTCACGTTCAGTCCCCAGTCCGTACGGTACTCGAAACCACCTTGTATCCTGTAATTCATAGTCTTCGAATAATTATCCGTGTAATCCCGGTCTGTAACAGGATTATACGTCCAGTCTGCCGGAGTCTTTCCGGCATAATAGTCCCCCGACATTAACAGAGGCTCGTACACCGTCTGCGAGGTCGATATATGCGTAAAGTTTCCTTCATCATCCTTCAAGCGAGTCCACGGGCTAAGCCATCCCCGCACGCTTTCAATACTCGTGCCATTGTTTTCCTCTCTGCTAAACATGGTGTTCACCGCCAACTCGAATGACAAGTTTCTCGTCAACCGGGCATTGCTCGAAAGGTTCAGCAACAAACGCCGACTACCGTTCTCCTGCAGGTAACTATCCTCGTCATCATAAGAAGCCGAAAAAGCGTAATTCAACTTTTCAGCCGCTCCCCGTAACGACACGTTGTACTGCTGACGCACCATACGCTGAAAAATATATTCGTTCAAATCATCTTTCCACGCCCCACGGTTTTCCCGTTCGATAAGTTCCCGTTTTTTAGCCTCGTACTCCTCCGCGGTAAGATTCCTTCTATTATCCCGCTCGTACAGCATACTGTATGGAGCCGACATATAAAACCGCCGTGCGCTGGCTCTCAAGTAAGGGTCATTACTGGTAAGATTAATCGGTTTATACTTATGCACCAACTCCTCAAAACGGAACTGGTTCTCCGCCGATGCCATGTTAAACAAATAGTCCAAATCCGCCCGAGAACTCACCGACCAATAAGCATCTGCCGAAATATCCAGCCTGCTTTTCGACTTGCCCCTCTTCGTGGTAATCACAATCACCCCGTTGGCCGCACGCGCCCCGTAAATGGAAGTCGCCGCCGCATCCTTCAACACCGTCACCGACTCCACGTCGTTCGGGTTAATGGATGAAAACGGATCACTCTCAAACATATAACCGCTGATGGGGAAACCATCCACCACGATCAACGGATCGTTATCAGCCTTCCAATTCGCTCCTCCCATATTGACTTGCGATATGGTACCTTGTCCCCGGATGGCAAAACGAACTTGCCCATCCACCGGGGCACTCACCACCGTCAATCCCGGTACCAACCCTACCAACGCTTGCGCGAGATTGGAGGTTGGCTTCCGTCCCAAAGTCTCTGCATCCACGATCGAGTAAGCACCCGTGGCACGCTCCTTGGAAATCGTCTGGTAACCGGTCACCACCACATCGTCCAGATTCTCACTATCCTCCTCCAACACAACTTTAATAAACGTCTTACCGGACACCGGAATCTCCTGCTTTTTCATTCCCACGAACGAGAAAACAAGCACATGCGTTCCCTGCTCTGGTAATTTGATTTGAAAACGTCCAATAGAATCCGCCACGACTCCCGACGTCGTTCCCTTCAACACGACCGTCGTTCCAGGCAGTGGAGTTCCCTGTTTATCAAGCACAACACCCTTGACAATTCGCTCCGCCACTTGTTTCGGCGGCAGTACAGTTTTCTTCCATATCACGATGGTCTTCTCTTCAATAGAATACTTCAGCCCGGTACCCTTCAACTATTTAAAATATCTTCAATCGTAGCATCTTTAAATATAACATTCTTATTCCCGATTCCCTCCAAATCCGCATCGCTGTACACGAAACTGAACTCTGTGTGCAATTTGATCTCGTTAATAATTTGTTTAATCGACGCACTTTCAAATTCCATACTCATCCGTACCTGCTGGGAATAAACCCCGGCATGCACTTGTAGTGCGAATAAAACCGATAAAATAAACGTCGCCTTCATCATTAGAATTAACTTCATTAATTTTCTATGCCTGTCCACGTAGGCATAACACTTTTTTTTCATAACTTTGTAATTAAGATTCGACAATCATTCAATTCCTGTTTGCAGCAGGATTGAAAAAGTTTGACAAGGGCAGTGTTTGCAGCACTGCTCTTTTTATTTCACTATAATTGTATTCTTATTAATTTCAAATTTCACTTTCCCGGTTCGTTCAACAAATTTCAGCACCTGAGCAATATCCTCATGTTTCTTGATGTTCAACGAATAAGGAATCTCTTTCAACTCATTATTCGAGTAGAACACGTCAAACGAATACCAGCGGCCCAATTCTTCCAATGATTGTTTATCAAATCCAAAGCGACCATCCTTCCAACCGACATACTGTTCTACATCCACCTCTGCCACAGTTAACCGATCCTTTCCTCGATTAAAATCAGCCTGTTGCCCGGGAGATAACTCCACTTGTTTTCCTCCCGCCTCCACGTTCACCCGTCCCTGCACCAAAGTGGTCAACACATTCTCCTCTCCCGTATAAGCCCGAACCCCGAACGAAGTTCCCAACACTCGCACCTCGACTTGTTTCACCTCAACAACAAAAGGCTGCTTCTCGTCACGCTGCACGTCAAAATATCCCTCTCCTTCCAAATACACTTTCCGGTTCTTCCCTTTGAATTGTTTCGGGAACCTTAACTCCGACTCGGCATTCAGATAAACCGTGGTTCCGTCGGCCAATACCAATGTATATTCTCCTCCGCGAGGGACACGCAAGGTGTGATATATCTCGCAGGAGTCTTGCATCCCCCCGGAACCCATTTCTGTATAATTCAGCGTATCCCCGCTATTTTTCACACCCTCTTCCAACGCCCGATTTGCTTCTCGCCCCAACCACACTTTTGTCCCATCCGGCAACGCCAACTCGGCCATGGACACACCGGGAACAATCCGAGGAGAAGTTTCCACAGGTTCCATTTCCCGAGTAGAATCCCATGAAAGATACACGATTCCACCTACCAGCAAAGGCAAAATAAACAAAGCAGCATAACGCATCCATGACATTTTCCGAGAACGCCGTTTCTTCCGCACCGTCCGGTTTAAAATTTGGTTCCATTCCAATTCCTGCTGCTCAGGAGTCTTCACGAAACGACGAATCCCTCTCTCCAATTTCTCCTTGGAAACCACGTTCCGGAACAACTCCTCATGCTCCACTCGTTCGTCTCGCCAGCGTTTTAGCTCGTCCATCTCCTCCTCGCTCAACTCACCTTTCACGTAGCGAACGACCATTTGTTTTATCCGATCATTATTCTGAATCTCCATGTTCTGATGTTCATTTTATACTAAAGCACGCAAACCTTCATTTGGTGTAATACAAAAACCAATTATTTTTGAAATTTACGGCAAAACAATTTCCTTTCCCCTTTTTCGGAGTACTCAAGAAATCCAAGCAAGTATAGAAAGAACATTTTTCAACCGCTCCCTCATGTAATGATTAGCATTGTTCTTATGCTTTTTGACCGTGTTAACCGATATATTCAACGTTTGTGCGATCTCTTCATGGCTTTTCCCGTCAAGACTCATCTGGTAGACTTCTTTACACGCCGGGGGTAATTCATTGAATACATCCGATAGGGTCTGGAAAATCTCTGATTCCAGAATCCGATCCAAAAATGATTCGGAATCCTCCCCCTCCGTAACCACCCGCTTGGCATACTTATCCTCCACCTGTTGGTGGCGCATCAAATTGAGACAATCATTCCGCACAGCTTTATACAGATAAGCTTTCACGGCATATTCCCCCCGGAAATCCGCCCTTTTCTCCCACAAATCGACAAAAGCATCCTGCACGACATCATCAATCATCGTGTCCTCGTTCAAGTACTTCGCGGCAAAATAACGTAATGCAACCGCATACCTATCGTACAAGACACGAAACGCCCTCTCCCCTCCGCGAGCAAATTCCTGGATTATATCTACATCTCTTGTATCCAAATTAACACCATTTTCTAGTGCAAAGATACAATAAAATATCTTCTATGTTTCCTTATCTAACCACACACATCTACCATTCTTTCATATTACCCTTACAATTCGCTTTTTTCTGAAATTCCTTTCCTCTCAAGCCAGTTGCAACTATTCGATTATCTTCATCCAGTACAATCACCCGTGGAACTCCTCGAATACCGTACAATTTCGCAGCAGCACATTCTCCGCCCAACAGTACATAGTCGTGTACAACTTTTGTAAAAAACTGATTATTAGTTCAACTATTATAGAATCTCTACATCTTAGCTATGATTAAATATTCTTACCCCAGAAGGTAATCAAAGACATTCATCATGATAATACCGTTTGCCGTCGTATGTGTTGGAATATCATCAGTTGTGATAATTATTTTTGTAAAAGAGTCGTTCGTTAGAGTAAGGGAACGTTGTTCTTGCTTTTGTTTATCTTCGTCCGGCAACGAATAGGCGGATTGTATGTATACTCTTTCACTGCCTCTATTACAAACAAAGTCAATCTCAAGTGTGATTCTAACAGTTTTACCTTCATCATCTTTCTGATAAAATGTAACACACCCCACATCCACTTTATAACCATGACCTATCAGATGATTGTATATGATATTCTCCATGATGTGAGTTGGTTCCACTTGCCGGAAATTAAGAAGTGCATTACGTAATCCCAAGTCTGCAAAATAGTATTTGTAAGGTGTATCGATATATTTCTTTCCTTTGATGTCATAACGAACTGCTTTGTTTATGAGAAAAGAATCAATAAAGTAATCTATATAAGTCTTTATTGTATTGTGGCCTATTTTTACCTTCTTCTCACTGACGAATGTATTTGCAAGCTTATTGGGATTGGTCAATGTTCCGATATTAGATGCCAAAAGACAGAACAACTCTTCCAATTCTGCATCATTTTTCACACTGTTGCGGTTGATTATATCACTTAAATATGTCTCTTTAAGCAGTTCTTGAAGCACTTCAGCTTTTCGTGCTTTATCATTCTCAAGGACAACCATTGGTAGACCACCATAGTAAATGTAATCGCGCCACAATGAAGAGGTATCTTCGTCTGAGACCTCTTTTATTTCTTTAAAAGATAATGGTTGAAGATGGATTTGAACTCCACGTCCTCTGAACTCAGTAACGATATCTGAAGACAGAAATTTTGCATTGCTGCCGGTAACATAGGTATCTGCATTCTTTATATGCAAAAAGCTATTCAATACGTCCTCAAACTCAGGAACTAACTGCACTTCATCAAGAAGAATGTAGTAC
>ERZ779869.3128-NODE-3128-length-13063-cov-5.272063_pt1 | contig 13063 bp, 9 predicted proteins | sample MGYA00511557_ERZ779869 | MGnify/ENA primary metagenome ERZ779869 (study PRJEB29588, sample SAMEA2154620) | human gut metagenome | biome: human gut; feature: human-associated habitat; material: faeces | place: Denmark | collected 2008/2010 ...
CAATCCTGCGGCCTAATAAAACGCTTTTAAGCGTTTTATTAAAAACTCGTATAAGCAGTACATACACATTTAATGTAAGAATGCCGGGGGCTGACCGCCCCCGGCATAATTTTTTACTTTTTTCTCTTCTTCAGCAGCACTGCCAGCCCGATTCCGGACAGCACCATCACCCCGACGGCGATCCAGATCAAATCGCCGGTGCGGGGATTCCTGCGGGAACCCAGAGAAACCGGGACGGGCGGCACGTAGACCACCTCGTCGCAGTTGCGCACCCGGAGAACCGGCGTGCCGTCGCCGTCCAGATGGAGAATGCCGATTGCCCGCACGGTGCGGCCCCTTTTCACCTGAGACGCAAGGTCGTTTTCCCCGTCCGCGCCGGACACAATGTCGTCCTCGATGAGAATTTCCGCAAGATCGCCGTTTCCGTCCTTCAGGGTGATGCGGGAGACGCCCTTGCCGCCGACGCTGTAGGTCACATCCGTCACCCTGCCCTCCACCTGCATCAGGCGGCCGCCGTTTGTATCGTAATCCATGGCTTCCTCGTTTGCGGTGGTTTCCGGCGTGTAATTGTAAAGCCGCTCGGTCAGCACCTCACAGTCGATGATTTTCAGCATCACGTTGCCGTCCTGAATTGTCTTTTGCCCGACTGCCTCCAAGGGCGTGCCAACTTCAATGCCATTCTTCGTGAACGGTACCAAGGCAACGCCGCCGGTATCGTCCTGCAGGTAAATGGTTTTGGAGAAAATGTTGCCGGGATGGGACGTTCCGGAGGCCGCCCAGCCGCGAATGCGGAACACCTCCCCGTCCCCGCCGGAACGCATTTCGTCAATGGTGACCAGCGGCTCGATTCCCAGCACCGCTTCCGCGATCCCCTGATTTCCGCTGACGCGCTTCCAGATATTGTCCGGTTCTTTCATGGCGTCGTCCGCCAGAAATAGTCCGCCGCTGACGTACACTTTGCCGCCGTTTGCCAGTTCCTCACAGGCAAGCAGCACCGCGTTTTCACCGGTGTCCTGTCCGTCGCCGTCCGCGTCCACGCCGTGGGTGGTATCACGCCCCTTCACCAGCCAGGTGCCTTTTCCCGGATTTACGGTGCATCCGGCGCGCTGGGTGTAGGTCTGCTCGGGTTTCAGAGATTTTGTCAAATCGCCGCCGGGGTTGAACACATTGGCGGATACCGCGTCGGGCGTACCGCTATTGTTTTCCTCATCCCATGCGGTGTCGTCGTTCAGGCGCACGGTTGCGCCCACGGCTTCCAGCAGCTTGTTCAGCTCGCCGGAGGTGTGCAGACTCAGGTCGCCCATATCCGATTGGCCGCAGAGAATGACCGTGCCGCCGTTTTCAACAAACGATCTGACATTCTCCACAAATTCCTCATCAAATGCCTCCGCCGGGGCGGTTATCAGCAGGAGGTCGCTGTTTTCGGGCAGCTCGCCGTCCAGAATATCCACTGCTATATTGACCTTGGCGGCGATAGCTTTCAGCCGGTTCAGCTTATCAACGCCGGAATTGCCGTGGGAAGCGTCTACGGCGATGTATTTCACCTGCTCCGGGACATGGAAGCTCAGGCTCAGCGTTTTTTCGTAGGTGCGCTTTTCCCCGTTTACGCTGCCAACCGCTTCGACCCGGAACTCCGTCACGCCCAGTTCCGGGTGGGCGTAGGAGAAGGTGTAGTCCAGCGTGCTCATCCCCGCAACTTCTCCCAGATCGGAGACTGTGCTGACAAGCGTCTCGTCGGCATAAAGCGACAGCGCGTCCAGATCAAATTCCACCGACTCGTCATTGTACAGCTCCACAGTCAGCCCGATCTCCTCGTCCCGGGCAGGGGTGAGGGTGTCCGAAGTGAAGCTTTCGATGCCGATATCGTCATACCCGTCCATCCACACGGGCGCGGTCACGGCCACGTCCCCATCCGGCTGGGTGATACGGAGATAGTAGTAGCTGCGTCCGCCGGAGGCGGGCAGTTCCAGCACCTGCGAAGGCGTTTCGACATACTCGCTCACAAGCACTGCCCCGCCGTCCGTCACCACCTCCACATTGCCGATGGCCTCATCCGTGGGGTCGCTCAGGAAAACGGTGACCGCCGCACTCTCGGACTTGGGGATGATGCTGCCCATGACCGCGCCGTTCAGCGTATAATAAACGGTGAGATCGCTGTCCTGGGTGGCGTAGACCCGGCGGTCTTTCATGGCAGCGTACAGGGATTCCTCCGTCAGATCCTTCGCCAGCACCACAGTCCGCGCGTCGCTGGCATCGCCCCACTGCCCGTTGTGGTTATTCTGGTTGTTGGTGGGCGCGACGTGCCAGCCCTTGTCCAGCGCCAGATCATAATACTCGCAGTCCACCACGCCGTCCTCCCCGGCCACTTCCAGCAGGGAGACTGCCGCGTCATATTGGGGGCTGTAGTGGTCGAACCGCTCAAAATCCCCATGAACGGTATCCGGATGGTTGAACTGGCTGACGGAACCGGGGACGGAGGTCAGCGCCTTATAGTAATTTTCCAGCGCGGCGGTGACGTTGGTAAACGCTTCCTGATCTCTGGTCTGCCAGCCGGGGGTATTGAAGGTGGAGATATGCCCCAGCTGCTTATCTTCAGGCCATGTCATCTCAAAGCCAAAAAGCCCCACAAAATCCCCGTTGGTCACGGAAGCGGCCGCCTGCTTCCCAGCCGCCCAGTCAGCGCCGATGTCCGCGCCATCCGCGTCGATGGCGCCCATATCAGCGTTGTCAAAGGAATCGCTGTGGTCGGTCACGGCGAAAAAGTCCAGACCATCCACCTGCGACGCATATTGGAACGCTTCCTCCACGCTCCCGGCGCCGTTGGAAATATCGGTGTGGGCGTGGAGCTGACCGAAGTACAGATTCCAGTCAAGGTCAAATTCTTCCGTGAAATTGACCCGGGTCACTTCCCCGGGTTCGCAGCCCCCGGCGATGGAATATGTCTTGAGATACGCCGTTCCGAAGTCCTTTTCAAAGCAAATTGGCCCGGCATACAGCGCATCGGGCTGGTAATTCACCCCGTCGGCGGAGACTGCGTAATAAATGTCGGCGCTTTCGCCCTCGCAGGTCAGGGTAATTTCCTCCCCGGCGCGGATCGTGCCGCCCTCGGGCAAAACGGTCACACTGGGCGACGTTTCCACCACTTCTCCCGGCTCCTCCGGCTCCGGGTCGTCCTGCACCTCCATGCGCCGGTACAGCGTAAAGATGCTGACGTAGGAGTCCGGTGTTTCCTTAATATCGGCGTCCCTGCATGCAAGGAAGTCCTTCTCAAGAAGCGTATCGGAGACCAGCGTCACCGGCTCGCTTCCGTTGCAGCCGTGAAAGGAAAAATATTCGCCATCCCAGAGAACCTGCCATTCATACGTCCCGGCGGCGATGCCGTTTCTGTCGCCTTCCATGGGTGCGGCGGACACGCCGTGAGCGTCCGTCAGGATGACCCTGTTCTCCGTCACCGTCAGGTTCCATTCCGCACCGGCGGCAACCGTGTCGCCGGTGAAGGTGGGTTTCGTGGCGGAAATCACAAAATCTTCTCCCAGCAGGATACCCGGCGCGTCGCCAAAGGGCGTTACCAGCACGTATTGCCCGCTGGTCAGTTCCTCCATGCCGGTGATCTCCTGATACACCGTCGCCGCTCCGGCGGGAAGCCGGAACAACGAAAAAAGAGCTGCCGCCAATACAACTGACAGCAACCCTCTGGCTACCAACCTTCTTATCATACCAAACCCTCCCGACTTTTTTCAGAGTTTCCTCCCGGAACCCCCGAAAAATCATCGCCGGCTTGGCTGCGGATAGTATTCAACCAGCTGTCAACGATCTGCCGTTTGTATCAGAGGTTCCCTTATCCGTTTGGGAATATAGCACAGCCATTTTTCGACGTTTTACCTCTTTTGAGTTAACGCACTACAGGTAGTGGTTTTCTTCCACTTGTATACACCAGATGTAGTAAAGATTCAGTTAAAATTCTTCCTCAGCAGGGAGTGGCTGACGATCAGAAGACACGCCCACAGGAACAGGCTCAGCGCCCAATAGCCGCTGCAGACCATTGGGCTGGACACCACGATCAGCACGGCGAACAACACGTTTCCCATGGTCACCGTCCCCATGGCGGACAGCACGTTCAGCACCAGTGCCAGCAGCGTCAGCCCCAGCGACAGCAGCGAAATGCCGCGCACCAGCTTCAGTGTGCGTGCGTCCTTCTCCTTTTTCGCGCCGTAAATCAGGCACGCGGGCGGCGCAAAAAATGCCACAGCCAGCACCGTCAGCACAGCCTGCGCTCCCGCGCTGACATTCTGAGAAAAGCCGGGGATAAATCCCAGCCCCGCGCACAAAATAAACAGACCGCCCCACAGGGCAAACAGCAGCTTTTTAGACATAAGGTTCTCCTTCTCGGGTAGATGTAGTGTCCCCATTTTAACCGAAATCGGCGCAAAAGGCAACAGCGAATCCCGTCGAACCCCGCCGGTGAAAAAAAACTGGACAGTTCTGCCAACATCTGCTATAATGTCAGGAATAGTATTGGGGAAGGGAGTGTTTTTCCCATGAAATGTCCGTTTTGCGGCGATCAGGAAAGCAAGGTCGTCGATTCCCGCCACTCGGAGGACGGCCTGAGCATCCGCCGCCGCCGGGAGTGTATGGGCTGCCAGCGCCGGTTCACCACCTATGAGATCGTGGAAAGCCTGCCCATCATCGTTGTGAAGCGGGACGGCTCCCGCCAGAACTTTGACCGCAACAAAATTCTCAATTCCATGATCCGCGCCTTTGACAAGCGGAAAGTGGACGTCACTGACCTCGACCGCATCACCACCGAGATCGAGCAGACCATCCAGAACACGCTGGAGCGGGAGATCAGCACCGACAAGATCGGCGAGATGGTCATGGAGCGCCTGAAGCCTCTGGACGAGGTGGCCTACATCCGCTTTGCCTCCATCTACCACCGGTTCCAGGATGCGGGCAGCTTTATGCGGGAGATCAGCAAATTCCTGGAGGAAAAATAATGAGCACGATCCCAACTGAAATCACCGCCGCCACGGAAGGCTCGCTGGACATTGCCTCCATCAAAAGCGTGATGGACGGCTTTGACCCTGCCTCGCTGCTTCCCGACCTGAGCAAGGTTTTCGGCAGTCTGGTGGGCGTGTGCCGCGTCGCCGTGATGATCGGCCCGGTCATCGCGCTGATCCTTGGACTGGCGTATCTGTTTCTCGCGCCGAAGGAGGCCAACTACTACTTCGGCTACCGCTGCTATTTCGGCATGGGCAGCGTCCGCGCATGGCGGTTCACCCAGCGGATCGCAGGGATGATCCTCGGCGGGCTGGGACTGATCCTCACCGTTATCATGGCCATCGTCACCGCCGGTTACGGCAGTATGGATTCGATGGACATGGTGTGGAGCGCGGTAAACTGTCTGATATGGGAAGCGATTCTTCTGCTGATCGGCACCATCGCCATCAACCTGATCGCCATGGCGAATTTCGACGCCAGGGGCGAGTACCGCCACAAAGCGGGAAAGCCGAAAAATCCCCCGCGGGATACAAAATAAGCATAACATCCGGCTGTCGTGCGGCAGCCGGATGTTGTTTTGCCGTTTGCGAGCGGCGAACTCTGCGGGGCTTCCTGATACGCTGATACTATTTCCTGTTTAAAATCAAAGATTTTAAACAGGAAGGCATCGCCTGATGGCGCTGCCGGTTTTGGCCCCTCCCAATGGCAGAATCCACAAAAACCGCTTTACAAATCGTTCATATTTTGGCGGCGGGATCTGGCATATTTCCTTGCAATATCGGAAAAAAAGAGGTATACTGTCACAGAGGTGTGTGAAAAGGAGGTCTTAGGTCAGCCCTAGGGCCTCTTTTTTCATGAAAACACGTAGATTTGTAAAAAACAGAAAGGATGATTTTTATGGCTACTCCCGAAAAGAATACCGACGCGGTTTATGACGCAAGTACTCTGGGTACCCCCAAAATGCTGGTTCTGGGTCTGCAGCACCTGTTCGCAATGTTCGGTGCAACGGTTCTGGTTCCCGCAATCACCGGACTGAACGTATCCACTACCCTGCTCTTTGCCGGTCTCGGCACGCTGCTGTTCCACCTCATCACCGGACGGAAGGTTCCCGCATTCCTCGGCTCCTCCTTCGCGTTTCTGGGTGCTTACGGCTTGGTCACCGCTTCCGGACAGGACATTCCGCTGACCTACTCCTGCTTCGGCGTCGCCGTGGCGGGTCTTGTATATCTGGTTCTGGCGCTCTTCTTCAAGCTCTTCGGCGCGAAGAAGGTCATGCGCTTCTTCCCGCCCATCGTCACCGGCCCCATCATCATCTGCATCGGCCTGTCTCTGGCCGGTTCCGCCATCAATAACTGCCGCGGCAACTGGTGGGTCGCGCTGGTCGCGATCCTGGTCGTCGTGGTCTGCAACATCTGGGGCAAGGGCATGGTGAAGATCGTTCCCATTCTGCTGGGCGTTCTCGGCTCCTACCTGTTCGCCATGATCGTTGACCCCGCCGCCCGGGCAAATGTTGCCAAGACGGTGGCCGAGGCCGACTGGATCGGTCTGCCCGTGATCTGGGGCAACACCGCCTTCTCCATCTTCGGCAAGGATTTTGACAGCGGTATGCTGCTGACCGCCATTATCACCATCGCTCCCATCTCTCTGGCGACTGTCGTGGAGCACATCGGCGACATCTGCGCCATTTCCTCCACCGTGGAAAAGAATTACGTGGCTGACCCCGGCCTGCACCGCACCCTGGTGGGCGACGGCCTGGCCACCACCGTGGCCGCCCTCTTCGGCGCACCGGCCAACACCACCTACGGCGAGAACACCGGCGTTCTGGCGCTGTCCAAGGTCTATGACCCCAAGGTCATCCGTCTGGCCGCGCTGTTTGCCATCATCCTCTCCTTCTGCCCCAAGTTTGCCGCGCTGATCGTCGCCATGCCTGCCGCTACCATGGGCGGCGTGAGTCTGGTGCTGTACGGTATGATCTCCGCCGTGGGCGTGCGGAACGTGGTTGAGAACAACGTGGACTTCACCAAGAGCCGCAACGTTCTGGTCGCCGCCATGATCATGGGTCTGGCCGTGGGCGTGACCTACAACGGCGCCATCGTCATTCCCGTCGGCGGCGTGACCATCAGCCTGTCCGGTCTGGCCGTGGCTGCTCTGGTGGGCATCCTGATGAACGCCGTTCTGCCCGGCAAGGACTACGAGTTCGGCACCAACGAGCAGGGCGATACCTCCGTCAACTTCGGCACGAGAGCTGAATAATATCCGATTTTCCCAGGGGCGGAGCCGCAGGCTCCGCCTCTTTTCTTCGAGAAAACACAAAAAACATTCGGAATATCCAACAAAAATATTGCATTTATTTCGTCAATGTGCTATACTCTATAGTCGATATTTTGTGTAATTCGGTTTCAAAAGGAGACTTTTTCATGGTACCTCAGGATAAAATTCGCAACATTGCCATCATCGCCCACGTTGACCACGGCAAGACCACGCTGGTGGACGAAATGCTCAAGCAGGGCGGCATTTACCGGGAAAATCAGGCCACTGTGGAGCGGGTCATGGACTCCGGCGATCTGGAACGGGAGCGGGGCATCACCATTCTGGCAAAGAACACTTCCGTGCATTATAAGGACTACAAGATCAACATCGTGGACACCCCGGGTCACGCCGATTTCGGCGGCGAGGTGGAGCGCATTCTGAAAATGGTCAACGGCGTCATTCTGCTGGTGGACGCCGCCGAAGGCCCCATGCCCCAGACCCGCTTCGTCTTGCAGAAGGCGCTGGAGCTGGGTCACAAGGTCATCGTGGCCGTGAACAAGATCGACAAGCCCGACGCCCGGGTGCATGAGGTCATGGACGAGGTGCTGGAGCTGCTGCTGGATCTGAACGCCACCGACGAGCAGTTCAACAGCCCCACCGTGTTCTGCTCCGGCCGTCAGGGTACGGCTTCCTACAGTCCCGACGAGGCAGGCACCGACCTGACCCCCCTGTTCGAGACCATCGTCAACTATATTCCCGCCCCTGAGGGCGACGACACCGCGCCGCTGCAGCTGCTGGTCTCTTCCATCGACTATAACGACTACGTCGGCCGTATCGCCGTCGGCCGGGTGGAGCGGGGCACCATCAAGGTCAATCAGGAGGTCACCATCTGCGACTTCCATGACGCGAATGTGAAAACCAAGGGCAAGGTCGTGGCGCTGTACGAGTTCGACGGCCTGAGCAAGAACCCTGTTCCCGAAGCCCACGCCGGCGAGATCGTGGCGCTGTCTGGTATGGCGGACATCACCATCGGCCGCACCCTGTGCGCTCCGGAGTGCGTGGAGCCGCTGCCCTTCGTGAAAATTTCCGACCCCACCATCGAAATGACCTTCGCCGTCAACGATTCCCCCTTCGCGGGCAAGGAGGGCAAGTTCGTCACCTCCCGGAACCTCCGCGACCGGCTGGAAAAGGAGCTTCTCAAGGACGTTTCCCTCCACGTCACCGAGCAGGGAACGGATTCCTTCAACGTGGCCGGACGGGGCGAAATGCACCTGTCCATCCTCATGGAGACCATGCGCCGGGAGGGCTACGAGTTCTCCGTGTCCACCCCCCGCGTGCTGACCAAGGTCATCGACGGCAAGGTCTGCGAGCCTATCGAGCGAATGGTCGCCGACGTGCCGGAGGAGTGCATGGGTTCCGTCATTGAGAAAATGGGCAAGCGGAAGGGCGATCTTCTGGGCATGACCCCCATGGGCAGCCGCTACCGCCTGGAGTTCCTGGTTCCTTCCCGCGGCCTGTTCGGCTACCGTAACGAATTCCTCACCGATACCCGTGGCGAGGGCGTCATGTCCTCCGTGCTGGATTCCTACGCCCCCATGAAGGGCGAGATCGAGCGGCGGCAGGTGGGTTCCCTTGTTGCCTTTGAGACCGGCGAAGCCGTGGCCTATGGTCTCGCGGCGGCGCAGGAGCGGGGCGCACTGTTCATCGGCCCCGGCACGTCGGTTTACGCCGGTATGGTCGTGGGCGTTTGCAGCCGCAACGAGGATATGACCGTGAACGTCTGCAAGAAAAAGCAGCTGACCAATATGCGCGCCGCCGGTTCTGACGAAGCCCTCCGGCTGACGCCCCCCCGCATCCTCTCTCTGGAGCAGTGCCTGGAATTCCTGGCGGACGACGAGCTGCTGGAATGCACACCCAAGAGCCTGCGCATCCGCAAGCGGGAGCTGGATCACGCGGCCCGTATGCGCAATCTGATGAAGAAGCGCGCTCAGGACAACGCCTGAATCCGGTGAAGATCCGATTTTTACCGGTCTGCGTTCTGCTGGCGCTGCTGCTGACGGGCTGCGGCCACGCCGCGCCTGAAACCACTGCGCCCACATTGCCGGAAACGCAGGCCGCTGCGACGCAACCGACCCAAACGTCTCAGCCAGAGACCCTTCCCACGGAAACGCAGCCCACGGAGGAACACTTTCTTCTGACCTTCGCGGGGGACTGCACCTTCGGCAGCAACCCGACCAACTATTACGCGGAATCCGGCTTTATCAAGACCGTGGGCGATGACTACGCCTATCCCTTCGCCAACGTGATCGACTATTTCGCGGGCGACGAGTTCTCCATGGTGAATCTGGAAGGCCCCCTGTGCGACGAGGGTAACCCCATGCAGAAAAAGCATGTGTTCCATGGCCCCACGGCTTACGTAAACTGCCTGACGGAGAATTCCATCGAGGCCGTGACTGTGGCCAACAACCATTCCATGGACTACGGCGCAAACGGCTACGCGTCCACGCTGGCGGTGCTGGAACAGGCGGGCGTCCCCTATGTGGAGCGGGACAGCACCGCCGTGGTCACCACGGGCAGCGGCCTGACCATCGGGCTGTATGCCGCCGTGTACTACAAGCTGGATGTGGCGGACATGACCGCAAAGATTGCTGCCCTGCGGGAGCAAGGGGTGGACTTAATCATCTTCGTCCCCCATTGGGGCGTGGAGGGTACATACCACCCCACCGAAGAACAGAAGCAGGTGGGTCACGCCGCCATTGACGCCGGTGCGGACATCGTGTTCGGTTCCCATCCCCATGTTTTGCAGCCCATTGAGGAATACGGCGGCGGTATCATTTTCTACTCTCTGGGGAATTTCAGCTTCGGCGGAAACGGCGCCCCCAAGGACTATGACACGGCGCTGGTGCAGCAGGAGGTCATCCGGGACGCGGAGGGAACGGTCAGATTGGGACAACTGACCATCGTACCCGCCAGCGTCAGCTCCGTCGCCGAACGGAATAATTTCCAGCCGACCCCCTACGAGCCGGGGACGGAAGAATACAATCGCGTCCTTTCCAAGCTGGATGAAACCTTTTCCGGCCCGAATTTGAAAATTGACTGACGGAAGAACGAAAAAAAGATTGACCAAACCGCGTTCTTCGGTTATAATAAATGGGTATGACCGTAGTATCGGTCTGAATTTGTGTTGCTGCGGCCGAAAGGCTGTTGAGCATATTGTATTTTGACAGGAGGTGTATCTTAGATGAAGCGTACCTACCAGCCCAGCAAGCGTCACCGTTCCATGGTTCACGGTTTCCGCCAGAGAATGGCTACTTCCAACGGCCGCAAGGTTCTGGCCCGCCGTCGTGCGAAGGGCCGCAAGGTTCTGTCCGCCTGATGCGTATGTCCGTGGGTTACTAGGGTGCATCTGAAAACTGTCAAAATGCCCAATCAGCGGGTCTTTTTGCCCTGCGCCGCGCCATTTTCCCTTGAAATACAACAAGTATTCCTGTGGAAAAATGGCTTGCTCAGGACAAAAATCCCTCGCTGCTGGTCATTTCGCCAGTTTTCAGATACACCCTAGAGCGGAAAAAGCGCTTAAGAGCGAAACGGGAGCTACAGCGGGGTGAATGGAACGTTCGCCCCGCTCCCTTTTTAGCGAGGAAACAGTATGAAGTATTCAACCAGCCTGAAGCTCAACCATATTTTCAGGCGCCTGTATCACACCTCCGGCGTTGCCGACGGCCTTCTGGTGCTTTACGCCAGAAAGAACCGTACGGACGGGAACCGGGTGGGCGTCACCGTCAGCAAAAAGCTGGGCAAGGCCCACGTGCGTAACCGCACCCGCCGCCGCATCCGGGAGGTCTACCGCCTGAACGAGGAAAAGTTCCAGCCCGGCTGGGACATCGTGGTGGTGGCAAGGACGAAGGCCGTTGAGGCTCCCTTTGAGAAGCTGACGGCAAGCTATCTCACCCTTGCGAAAAAAGCAGGGCTTCTGAAGAAAGTAGAGACTTAAGCTGCGGTTATGAAGAAGATGTTTCTTGCTCTCATTCGGTTTTATCAGCGCTGGATCTCCCCGGCGTTTCCGGCACGGTGCCGGTTTCGCCCCACCTGTTCCGCTTATGCCTACGAAGCCATCAGTAAGTACGGTATCCTTAAGGGTGGCTGGCTTGCCCTGAAGCGGTTTTTGCGGTGCAATCCCTTCTACCGCGGGGATATCTATGACCCGGTACCATGACCATATCTCTAAGGAGGAAAGGCAATGTTTCTCGCATTCCAATTATCGGACATCATAACCGTGCCGTTTGGGTGGCTGCTGTCAGTCCTGTATGAAACGACCCACAACTACGGCGTCGCCATGATCCTGTTCGCCGTCATCGTGCAGCTGATCCTGCTGCCCCTGAACGCGAAGTCCAAGAAGAGCATGATGAAGATGTCCCGTCTGACGCCCAAGATGCAGGCCATCCAGCAGAAATATGCGGATGACCCCCAGCGTCAGAATCAGGCCATTCAGGAACTTCAGAAATCCGAGGGCGTTTCCATGGGCGGCGGCTGCCTGTGGAGCTTCATTCCCATTCTGATTCTGTTCCCCCTGTTCGCCGTTATCCGCCAGCCCATCACCTACATCCTGATGCAGTCCGCCGACACGGCGAAGCAGATCGTGGAGGTCATTAAGACGGCTGCGCCGGATATGTTCACTTCCAATGCTGCCTACGAGCAGGTCGTCGCCGCGCAGCTGATTCCTCAGTATGCATCTGAGCTGCGCGCCGCCATCCCCGGCATCAGCGAGGTCGTTCTCGCCGGTATCAATTTCGATTTCCTCGGCATCAATCTGGGCGCAGTGCCCCAGTTCAATGTCTTCTCCGCCAGCTGGGTGTGGGACTGGGCGCACGTCGGTGCGTTCCTCATCGCCCTGACCTCTGCCGCCTGTCAGCTGCTGCAGATGGTCATCAGCCAGAAGACCAACGACTCCGTCATCACCGACGAGAAGGGCGTTCAGGACAAGGAGACTGCCAAGAATTCCCAGCAGAATCAGTCCATGAAGGTCATGATGTGGATGATGCCCCTGATGTCTCTGTGGATCGGCTTCACCGTTTCCGCCGGACTGTCCCTGTACTGGTTCATCGGCGGCGTGGTGAGAATGATCTCCGACCCCATTATGACCAGCCACTACCGCAAGATCTACGACGCGGAGGATGCCGTGCGTCTGCAGAAGGCGCTGGAGCAGGAGCGCATCGAAGCCGAGAAGGAGCGCGTCCGCGCCGAGCGCCGTGCCTCCAATCCCGACGGCATCACCGCCAACACCAGCAAGAAGAAGCTGGAAAAGCAGCAGCGGGATCAGGAGCAGGCCGCCAAGGCCGCGGCTGCCAAGGAGTACGCCGCCCGGAAGGGCATTGTGGAGGAAGCCGCAAGGGAAGAAAACGCGCCTCTGTCCGGTGTCTCCGACCGTCCCTTCTGCAAGGGCCGCAACTATGACCCCGACCGCTACGCGCCCAAGTCTATGGAGGAATAAACCATGGAAAAGTCGATTATCACTTCCGGCAAGACCATCGATCTTGCCATTGAATCCGCGCTGAGCCAGCTGGGGCTGGATCGTGACAGCGTGTCCGTCACGGTGCTGCAGCAGGCAAAGTCCGGTTTTTTGGGCTTCGGTGCCCAGAGCGCCAAGGTGCAGGTGACTTACGAAGTCCCCGACCCCGTGCCGGAGAAGGAAGAAAAGCCCAAGAGCGCTCGGGGCAGCGCCTCCCGCTCCAAGCCCAAGGCCCCTGCCGCCCCGGTGAAGAAGCCGGAAGTCCCTCAGCCGCCCAAGGCCGAGCCGCCGAAGCCGGCCCCCCAG
>ERZ779869.3129-NODE-3129-length-13062-cov-5.378565_pt1 | contig 13062 bp, 8 predicted proteins | sample MGYA00511557_ERZ779869 | MGnify/ENA primary metagenome ERZ779869 (study PRJEB29588, sample SAMEA2154620) | human gut metagenome | biome: human gut; feature: human-associated habitat; material: faeces | place: Denmark | collected 2008/2010 ...
TCCTACACCTGCTTCTGATACCAGTTTCACAGAAATTCTTGCATTTTTATTTGCATTTTTACAGTCATAGATCAGCTGTGCAAGATCCTCGATTGAATAAATATCATGATGCGGCGGTGGTGAGATCAGGCTCACACCAGGTGTTGAATGACGAGTCTTGGCGATCCATGGATATACCTTTCCCCCCGGAAGATGTCCTCCTTCTCCTGGTTTTGCTCCCTGTGCCATCTTGATCTGGATTTCCTGTGCACTGACCAGATATCTGGATGTAACTCCGAATCGGCCGGAAGCAACCTGCTTGATTGCAGAACATCTGTTTGTATCAAGACGTTCAATATCCTCTCCACCTTCACCGGAATTTGATTTACCATGAAGCATATTCATGGCGATCGCCATTGTCTCATGTGCTTCTTTTGAAATAGATCCATAGGACATCGCACCTGTCTTGAATCTTGTTACGATTGAATCTACGCTTTCTACTTCATCAAGCGGTACACTCTTCTTTGGGAAATTGAAATCAAGCTGACCTCTCAGATTGATCTTCTCACCTTCCTCATCAACCATCTCTGTATACTGCTTGAACATTTCATAATCACCACGTCTTGTGGACTGCTGAAGCATATGGATTGTCTGTGGATTATAGAGATGTTCTTCTCCGCCACTTTTATATTTATGTTTTCCAACACTGTCCAGTGTCATATCAACCTGCAGTCCAAGCGGATCAAATGCTTCTGTATGGAATGCTGTGTAATCTTCTGCAATTTCTTCAATACCGATACCACCAACACGGCTGACTGTATCTGTAAAATAGCGGTTAATAAAATCTGTCTTGAGACCAATTGCCTCGAAGATCTTTGCTCCCTGATAGGACTGGATCGTTGAAATTCCCATCTTGGATGCAATCTTAATAATTCCATGAATTACTGCTGAGTTATAATCATCTACTGCTGCATAATAATCTTTGTGAAGCAGATTAGACTCAATCAGCTGACGGATTGACTCATGCGCAAGATATGGATTAATCGCACATGCTCCATATCCAAGCAGTGTTGCAAAATGATGAACCTCTCTAGGCTCTCCACTTTCCAGAATCATCGCGACTGAGGTTCTCTTCTTTGTACGTACCAGATGCTGCTGCAGTCCGGATACTGCCAGAAGTGACGGGATTGCAACGTGATATTCGTCTACCTCACGGTCTGTCAGAATCAAAATATTAGCACCCTCACGGATCACACGGTCAACTTCAATAAACAGATACTCGATTGCCTTCTCAAGACTTGTGTTTTTATAATAAGTGATCGGAATCTCTGCAACTTTGAATCCATCCACTTTCATATTTTTAATTTTCAGAAGATCTGTATTGGTCAGAATCGGGTTATTGACTCTGAGCATCTTACAGTTCTCTTCCTTCTGCTCCAGAAGGTTACCGTCTGTTCCGACATAAATTGTTGTAGATGTTACAACTTCCTCACGGATTGCATCGATCGGTGGGTTTGTTACCTGTGCAAACAACTGTTTAAAATATCCGAACAGTGGCTGACGTTTCTGCGAAAGGACTGAAATCGGTGCATCCATTCCCATCGCTGCGGTTCCTTCGGCACCGTTCTTTGCCATTGTCAGAATAGAAGTTTTCACATCTTCATAAGAATAACCAAATGCTTTCTGAAGCTGTGTACACTCTTCAGCAGTATACTTTGGCACATCCTTATTCGGGATTTTCAAATCCTTCAGCTGAATCAGATTACTGTCCAGCCATTCTCCATATGGGAACTGATTTGCATATTTTTCTTTTAATTCCTCATCATCGATCACGCGTCCTGCAACAGTATCAACAAGAAGCATTTTGCCTGGATGAAGTCTTTCTTTCACCACGATCTTGGATGGATCAATATCCAGAACTCCAACCTCTGAAGAAAGAATCAGATTGTCATCATCTGTAATGTAATATCTGGAAGGGCGAAGTCCGTTACGGTCAAGTACGGCTCCCATAACATCTCCATCTGAGAACAAGATTGACGCCGGTCCATCCCATGGCTCCATCATTGTTGCATAATACTGATAGAAATCTTTCTTGTTCTGGGACATCTCTTTATTGTTGATCCAAGGTTCCGGAATACAGATCATAACTGCAAGCGGAAGATCCATTCCACTCATCACCATGAATTCTAATGCGTTGTCAAGCATTGCGGAGTCAGAACCTGAAGTATTGATTGCTGGAAGTACTTTGTGAAGTTCGCCTTTCAGACATCCTGCCTCCATCGTTTCCTCACGGGCACGCATCTTATCTGCATTACCACGGATCGTATTGATCTCTCCGTTGTGGACCATAAAGCGGTTCGGATGCGCTCTCTGCCAGCTCGGTGCAGTATTCGTACTGAATCTGGAATGTACCATTGCAATTGCAGAAATAAATTCTTCATCCTGCAGATCTTCAAAGAAAAGTCTCAGCTGTCCTACAAGGAACATTCCTTTGTAAACGATTGTTCTGCTGGAAAGTGAAACAACATAAGTATCATCACTGCTCTGTTCGAAGATTCTTCTGACTACATACAGTCGACGGTCAAAGTCGATTCCTTTCTCGTATTTTGCAGGACGTTCAATAAATGCCTGCATAATACATGGCATGCAATCTACTGCTGTCTTTCCAAGAATGTCCGGATGAATCGGAACTTCTCTCCAGCCCAAGAACTTCAATCCTTCTTTTTTTACAATAACCTCGAAAATCTTTTTCGCCTGATTGCGTTTTAATTCATCCTGCGGAAGAAAGAACATACCTACACCGTAATCTCTTTCATCTTTCAACTTGATCCCAAGTGGCTGACAGACTTTCTTGAAAAATCCATGAGGAATCTGTGTCAGAATACCCACGCCATCTCCTGTCTTTCCTTCTGCATCTTTTCCGGCTCTGTGCTCAAGTTGTTCTACAATACTCAAGGCTCCTGCCACTGTACTATGTGTCTTTTTGCCTTTGATATTGACAATTGCACCAATACCACAGTTATCATGTTCAAAACTTTCGCGGTAAAGACCACGATTCTGACTTTCCATTTCTTTCCTCATAGTCGCTATCCTTTCTTCCTGTAATCTAAAGTTTACTTTAAAATCTTCTTTGTCCGGCGCATTCAATCATTTCTTTCTCACGTCGTGTAAAACTTTTTCTAGAATATACACCCTTTTACCTAGGCTGTAAATAGGGAAACTCTTGTAAATTGTCTGATTATTTGATTTTTCATTGTTTTTCTTTGAATAGTCAGATTTTTCTTGTTTTCTTATAAAAATAATATTAATTATCAAGATTCCTGTTTTTCTTTGATTTTATTTAACAAAATAGTAAATTAAAAAGAAAAAGCGCGACAAGGTTTCGCACCTCATCGCGCACAATTTAAGATTGTATTTTTATTAATACAATTTATTTTTTTGTATTTCTTCACATTTCTTCTGTTTTCTGAGTACTCACCGGATCACCGCTTCTCTGAATCCACACAAAACAAGCTGCACAGATAAATGTACTGATGATCGCTGCCACTGCCATTTTAAACGGTTCTCTGGCAAGCCAGTTAAATACTCCGATATCTGTAAAGATCAAAGATCCCAAATTCAAAACAACATGAAGCGTAATCGGAGCTTTCATTGAGCCAAATTTCTCATAAACATAGCACAGAAGAATTCCTAAGAGGAAAGTGTAGATCATCTGTACCGTGTTGGTATGTGTGACTGAGAAAAACAGTGCTGACCAGATTGCCGCATAATAAAATCCTCTTGTCTCCCGGTACCTCTGATAGAGTACTCCGCGGAACATAAATTCCTCTGCAATCGGAATTACAAATCCAAATACAATAATCTGAACCACAAAATCTGCTGAATACATATTCTGTGCGGTCTGGATATACTCCGGATCAACCAAAACGGCCTGTGCCATAGCGGACAGACATGTAGCACCAATACTTCCGATCACTCCCATCACAAGAAGTGACCAGTAATTCTTCAGTGGCTTTTGAACCCCCATCCGCTGTATCCCTGCAATCTGCTCTTTCTTCCGATCGATAACAAACAATGTAACTGTCAGAAACAACGTTGCTGCTGTAGCAATCCCTGCAATCGCAATCTGACCTCCTATGATTTTATCAAACGCAGGACTTAACACTTCATAGTACTTATTCATCATTTCCTGATAATTAAGAACTTCTCCACTTTGTGTCATCCTGGAAGATGCTTCCCCCATAAAAGGAAGAATGATTATAAACTCAATCACAAATTCCATCACCAGCTGGATTCCCCAGAATCCAAGTAAAGGACCGGCAGCTCTCCAGAAGGAGCGTCTCGGATCATTTTTCATAAGACAATTCCTCCGCTATCTTTTGAATCCACTCTCTGATCTTTCCGGCTTCACCTTTTACAGTTCCCTGAACCATCTCCGGCTTTCCGCCTCCCTGTCCTTCGAATGCAGCATTTAACATTTTGGAAAATGCACGAAGATCCTGGGTTCTGCTTCCGATCACATAACGGTATCCCGCTGCATCATTTCCATAAAACACAGCACAAAGAATTCTTTCTTTTTCAAGCACTTCATTCACATACTGACGCATGGCATCCGCACTGATATCCTCTGAAAACATACAGACTGTTTTTTCTTCTTCTGGAACAGACTGCGCCCAGATATGTACAAGCTGGCGTTCTTTCTCCACCAGTGTCCGTTTCAAAGAATCCAGCTCTTCTTTCAAGTGTCCCACTGCCTCTGCTGTCTCATATTCTTTCGCACAGAGCAACGCTGAAATTTTCCTGTTCTGTTCCTGCTTCTTCTCATAATCTGTAAGTGCACGGCTTCCACAGAGCATTGTCACACGCACGCCGCCTTTGTATCGCTGCATATTAACAAGCTTGATCATACCGATCTCTCCTGTGCGTTCAACATGCGGCGCACAGCACGCACAGATATCATATCCCGGAACCGATACGATACGAACCTGTCCCTCAATCTCAATCTTACTGCGGTAATCCAGTTCTTCCAGCTCTTCTTTGGATGGATAGGACACTTCTATTGTCAGATTCTTCCACACTGCACGATTTGCTTCAAGTTCAATCTCCTGCAGTGCTTCTTTGGATATCTCTCCATCAAAATCCATCGTACAATCTTCTGTTCCAAGATGAAATCCGACATTGTTGAAACCGTATCTTGCATGCACGATTCCGGAAACAATATGCTCTCCGGTGTGCTGCTGCATCTTCATAAATCTGGTCTCCCAGTCGATCTCGCCTTCAACAATCTCTCCTGCTTCAAACGGCTGATCTGTAATATGCAGAATTCTTCCATTCTTTTCCCGAACATCAGATACCTTCGCATCCTTCAGTTTTCCTGTATCTGCATACTGTCCGCCACCTTCCGGAAAGAATGCTGTACGGTCAAGTTCTACCGCATAGCATCCTTCCTTTTTCTCATACGGCTCACATTCCAGAACCATTGCAGTAAATTTTGAAAGATGGCTGTCATTGTAAAACAGTTTTTCTGTTCTTGTACCATCCATCAATCCATTTTCTGTCATAATTCGTATTACATCCTTTCCGGAGCTGTAAATCCAAGAAGATCAATACAAGTCTCAAGCACTTTTTTCGCAAGTGTAAGAAGTGCAAGATAACCTTTCTTCTTCTCTTCGTCTTCTTCTGCAAGAATCTTTGTCTCATGATAGAACTTATTAAAGTCGTTCGCAAGATCATAGATATATGCACACAACTTATGAGGAGCTGTCTCTTTATATACATTATCGATCACTTCATTGAATTTCACTACCTGAAGCATCAGAGACTTCTCTGCATCATTCTCAGCCGGTCTGATCGTTCCGTCAAGAACTCCGCCATTCTCAGCATATTTCTTGAGAATAGACTTAATTCTAACGATTGTATAAAGAATATACGGTCCTGTATTTCCCTCAAAGGAAGTAAATCTGTCAACATCAAAGATATAATCTTTAGAAGCCTGGTTAGAAAGATCTCCGTACTTGATCGCTGCAAGTCCAACTTCTTCTGCTGTACGTCTTGCATCTTCTTCCTCTACTGTACGGTTGTCCATGATCTTCTTATACATCTCATCATCAATCTCACGGATCAGATTCTCAAGACGCATAACACCGCCTTCTCTTGTCTTAAACGGCTTACCATCTTTTCCGTTCATTGTACCAAATCCAAGGAATGTAAGTTCTGTCTCCGGTTTTACAATTCCTGTCTTCTTCGCACAACGGAATACCTGCACAAAATGCAGTTCCTGACGCTTATCAACAACATAGATCACCTGATCTGGATCATACAGTTTCTCACGTTCTACCAGTGTAGCAAGATCTGTTGTATCATACAGCGCAGCTCCGTCAGATTTCAGAATCATACACGGAGGAATCTCTTTTTTATCTGTCTCTTCTGCAACGTCTACTACAAGCGCACCCTCATCATAATGTGCGAATCCTTTCTCCTTGAGCATCTCAACCATATCCGGAATGTATGCCTGGGCATCTGCTTCACCTTTCCAGAGATCAAAATCTACACTCAGTCGCTCGTAGTTCTTCTTCAAGTCAGTTACAGACACATTCATGATATGTTTCCAGATTGCACGATATCCTTTATATCCATTCTGTAACAGATAAGTTGCATGAAGTGCTTCTTCTCTATAATCGTCGTGCTCTTTTGCATAAGCACTTGCTGTAGGATAAATCTCTTCCAGTTCACTGATCGTAAATGGTGCTTCTTCCGGATATTCTCCTTCAAAACTCTCATCAAAATACGGGAGTTCCGGTTTACGTTTTTTCAGCTCTGTGATGATCAGGCCCATCTGATATCCCCAGTCTCCCAGATGGATATCTCCTGTTACATCATTTCCTTTAAAACGGATAATACGTTTAATGCTCTCTCCGATAATCGCAGAACGAAGATGTCCGACATGCAACGGTTTTGCCACGTTCGGTCCGCCGTAATCAATAATAACTTTTTTCGGATTCTTTTCTTTTTCAACACCAAGATTCTCATCTGCTGCCATCTCATTCAAATACTCTGCAACAACTTCCGGTGCCAGCTTCAGGTTGATAAATCCCGGATTCACCGCTTCTGCTGATGCAAAATACTTGCTATCTGCAAGTTCTTCCACAACTGCATTCGCAATCATAATTGGAGCCTTCTTATATTTCTTCGCACCTGCCATTGCACCATTACACTGATATTCACAGAGATCCGGGCGGTTGGAAAGTGTAACTCTTGCAAGCTCTTCATCATATCCTGCTGCTTTGAACGCTTCTTTCATTTCTATTGTGATCATTTCCAGTAATGTCTTCAAAGTTTCACACTCCTCTTTACTTTTCGTTTGTCTTTTCTGCCTGACGGCAATTTTATTAAAACAAGTCTGCCTCCCAACTTTTCTGGAGACAAACAGCCACTATTTATTCTATCATGTATCCAACAGAACAGCAAGCGTTACTGTAAACGGAGATTAACATACTGTAAACAGAGATTAACAGAGATTAAGTGCAAAGATAATGAAACCCGTCGCAAAACTGATTGACATAAAAATATCGAATACTTATAATGTAACCAAAACTTTACACATACTGTTACCTGTATGATGTAACATCAGACAGAAAGGATATCCAACAATGTTAAAATTAGGTTCACACGTTGGCATGAGTGGAAAAGAAATGCTTCTTGGTTCTGCGAAAGAAGCCGTTTCTTACGGTGCCAATACATTTATGTTTTATACCGGAGCCCCACAGAATACCCGCCGAAAAGAAATCAGTGAATTGAATATTGAACCAGCATGGGAATATATGAAAGAACACGGAATTGATGAAATTGTCGTTCATGCACCTTATATCATCAACCTCGGTAATTCAGTAAAACCAGAGACGTTCTCTCTTGCCGTAGAATTTCTGGCAAAAGAAATCGACCGCACGATTGCCTGCAGAAGCCACACTCTGATCCTTCATCCGGGTGCTCATGTAGGTGCCGGTGTCGAAATCGGAACTGCACAGATCATCAAAGGACTCAATGAAGTTCTCACTGCTGAGACTGACTGCTGTATTGCCCTTGAAACAATGGCCGGAAAGGGATCAGAAATCGGACGGAATTTTGAAGAACTTGCCCTGATTTATGATGGAGTTGTCCAGAATGATAAATTGAGAGTCTGCTTTGACACTTGTCATACAAGCGACAGCGGATATGATATCATCCATCATTTTGATGATGTTATGGAGTCTTTTGACCGTCTGCTTGGAAAAGATCAGATTGCAGTCTTCCACATCAATGACAGTAAAAATATTCCAGGAGCCGCGAAAGACCGGCATGAAAATATCGGCTTTGGAGAAATCGGTTTTGATGCAATTTCTACAATTGTCCATCACCCGGATTTCGAATCTGTACCGAAGATCCTTGAGACTCCTTATATTCCTTCTGTAACAAAAGCAAAGAAATCTTATGCCCCTTATAAGTATGAGATTGAAATGCTAAGAAACAACCGGTTTGATCCTGAAATGAAAGACCACATCCTTGCAGATTGTGAATAAAAAACTATATGAAAAAAGTCCTGTTATTCTCAGCCATCTGAATGCGCTGAAATAACAGGACTTTTTTATCCTATAGCGTCTGAGCGGAGTCGAACCGCCGCACATGCCTCCGGAGGGCATCGCTCTATCCACTGAGCTACAGACGCATCTCGGTTGTTAGTGGGAAAATTTAATTTCGTACAGCTAACAACCTTTTTTATCCTAGCACAATTCTGTATAAATGTAAAGTGGCAAATAAACCTCTAACTTTCTGCGGTTAATCTTTTTTCACTGCAAGCAGAAGAATTAATATCCCTGCCCCAAGACAAAGCATTGCCCATGCACCTGCCTGTTGTGAATCTCCGGTCTTTGCAGCCTCTTCCCTTATCGTTTGTTTTGGACATACCCTGACATTCCAGTTCATTGCCCCATTGTCCTCGTCCCATTTTGGCAGCTGGACAAGAACCGGCTGAACCTCGTATTCTGATTCATCTTCGACATAGATCAGATAAACTCCTGCCCTCAGATTCGTAAGGGTTGCTTTTCCATCACAATCCGTCCTGCACAATCCATCACTATAATGATATTTACTCAAAGTCCGCGCCAGCTCTTCCTGTTCTCTGGCATACCTTACCTCATTGAGATCCACGCCTTTATCTTCATATCTTTTCCCCATCTCGTAAGCACCATCAACAAGAGATGCCACTTTGGAATACTGGAATGTAACACCTTCTCTCTTAATTTGTTCTCCGGTATCTTCAATACAGATTTCTATATTTCCTGTTTCTGTTTCTGCAAACGCCGGGTTCTTTACTGCTACCACAAGAAAACATATCAAAAGAAGAATTCCGCATTTAATTTTCCCATTTTGCCGTCTTTTGCATCTTTCTTTTTTGTCTCCTGCTTTTCTTTCTTTTACGTTTCTTTCTCCTGTAGTGCTTACATTTCCTTTTCTGGTTTCTGTTTCTTTTTCCCTCACAATTTCTTTTTTCTCGCTTTCTTTTTATTCTTTCAATCACAACATATACCAAAAAGAGAATTGGAATCATTGTGAAGATCATTTCTCTGACAGACGGACGTTTCTTTTTGATTTTCTCTTCTTTTTTCTCTTCATACACAACCCGCTTTCCAGTAATCACTAACCGATGGGTATTAATTCCATATGGGGTACATGTGACAAGCGAAACCAGATCTTCTCCCGGTCTGATTTCCAGACTTTCTACCTCTTCTGGTAAGATTACATTTATTTCTTCTACCTTATATGCGAGTTTTTCTCCCAGTACTTCCAGAAAGAACTCATCGCCTTCCTTTAATTCATCCAGACGAGTGAAAAGTCTCGCACTTGCAAGCCCACGGTGTCCCGTCATCACACAATGCGTATTTTCTCCCCCTATCGGAAGACTACTGTCCATCAAATGCCCTACACCTTCCTTAAGTACTGCCTCGCTGGTTCCATGATAAACCGGAAGCCTGAGATCTATTGACGGAATTTCCAGTACACACATCATTCCTGTCTGTATTTTTTCGGCATTTAACAGACCTTCATACTCTTCCATCTGTTCAGGCTCGCTTTGTTCCCTGACTCCTTTCGATTCTGCCCAAAGCTTTTTATTATATTCATCAGCCTGATTCCTTAATTGTTCAATTTCATCTCCTGTTGTCTGTTCCACAACCTGTTCATATGTTGCCAACACATTTTGTGTTTTCTTCTGACTATACCAGCCAGTCAAAAGAGGTATACTACACAAAAGAACTCCTATCCATAGTAAAAGATCTGACTGTAATCTATTGTTTTTCCTTTGCATTTTTTCTGTTTCTTCTCATTGCTCCTGCAAGAACAAGAACACTTCCGGTTGTAATACAGATAACAGCTGCTGAAGAACCTGTTACCGGCAGTTTTTTTCCAACTGTATTAATTACTGTCAGATTAGCAGATCCTTCGCCTTCATTTGTTGTCAGACTGACTTCTGATTCTTTCCAGTTTCCGTTAATAAATTCTTTGATCTGTGCAGATGTCTCCAGTTTTTTCAATCCTTTTTCTGTTTTTCCGTCTCCTTTTACATATGCGTTTCTATCATTTGGAAAACTTGCTTTTATATTTAACACAATCGGCTCTGTCAGCAGACGGTATCCTGCCGGTGCCTCTGTTTCTTTCAGATAATAGGTGCCACTATCTAATCCATAGATCACAAATGTTCCATCCTGACCAGATTTCATCTCCACCGCATTTTCCGGCTGCTTTCCATCTGTATGGTCGTTTCCTCCAAGACTGTCCCGGTTAATTACAATGTACCCACCTTCTCCCTGTTTTACATATACTTCATTTTTTAATCCAGCGTCAGAATAAAGTCTGAACCTGGCATTTTCCAGACTTTGTCCATGGTTATTTGATTTCAATGCATTGATTTTATAAGTGAAACAAACAACTGTATCCCACGGTGTATATCCTGTGCTTCCTCTCACCGCTGAATCCGGATCATTTGAAAATTCCAGCCGAACATCATTTTCAAATCCCGGACGTCCTGTATTTTTCGCTGCCTTTTCATTCAATGTTGCCTGATAGGTAAGCACTATTTTCTGTCCATATTTATTTTCTCCTGCTTCATTTTTACGATTAAACTCTCTGTCTATGATTTTTTTCATATCAGAAACAACAACCTGAAACGTATCCCCTCCTCCCGGAGCTTCCTTTACTTCAAATTCGTCTTCTTTCAATTCATAATAATTTCCTGCATTTGAATTTTCATAAATCCGGATGGCAACAGAATCCTTTTTGAAAGTAAGTGCTTCACTCATCACATCATGCCATGCGTAATAATAGGTGTTGTATCCGTTAACATCAGGCATATTTGACTCATACCGATACGGAACAGTCTGCCCGATTTCAAAATCAGCCAGATCATTCCATCCCTGATTTCCAACTTTGTCCTGATCATCATCTTCCCGGATCTTTTTTGTCACAACCGGATAGTCTGATTTTATGTTGAGGTTCATTTCCGGATTAGCTGTACTTACCATACACAAAGAGGCTGCCGAATTCGTTCCTTTTACCTCTGTCACTTCATCAATAATATAATATCCATACGGCAATCCCTTAATTTCAAATGAATTGTCTGCTTTTGTACTTGTCACTTCAACAGATTGACCTGTTTTTCCATTTCTCTGTAGATGGGTTCTTAATTCTTCTACAAAAACACGATATTCACTGTATGCTCCTTCCTTTTCCTGAGCGGTCTGCGCACCTTCTGTCTGATGCGTATTCAAAGACTGAATATAGTCGATCACCTCATACTCTGTTACATTTCTCTCATCCTTATGAATCCGCTGTCCCACGATATAACAAACAAATTTCTTATATTCCGGATTAAATGTGTAATTAATGGATTCCATTCCTTTCGCATTTTCTGCCTGAAACAACTGATATACCAGAAATCTTTTTCCTTTCAGGCTCTGTCCGTCATTTCCTTTGATTGTAATACTTGCCGGTCCATTATTAAGATTTAAAACCCCATTTGTAGTTGCTGCTCTTTCCTGTACTTCATTTTCCGCTGCATATACAGATTTGATTCCAGTCACACCTGTTGTTCCAGAAGTACAGAGTACCGCAGCTAAAGTCATCATATAACAAATTTTCATCATTCTTTTTTTCATTTTGTCATCTCCTCATTTTCACCGTTTTACTACTATCTTTTTTGCTCTTTTTTTCATCTTCTCTTCCTCCATTGTATCTGTTTCCTGTTGTTTCATTGCTCTTCTATAGAAAAAGACGCAAATGGGTAACTGCCCGTTGCGTCTTTTTCCAATTTTTTCCAGCATAGAATTTGCCTTACTATATTTTCCAGTCCCCATGTAACACATCGCTGTAAGACAATCTAATTCGTCATTTTCTACTGAAATCTTCTTTCTGATCTTTTCCAGCTCTTTCGGTCTCAACATCATTCGCGATAAGTATATCATATTTCACCAGTCGTTTTCCACATAACCGTAAAAAAGTAAAAAACCATATGATACATTTTCTATATGTATCACATGGCTTTACTTATTACTTTACTTATTGCTTTTCAACTGAAACAATTGTTCCCGAAAATGCATCCACTTCTGAAAGTTCCCCGGTATATGTTACTTTTACTTTATCTCCAACAGAAAGAACCTCAGATGGTTTGCGGATTCTCTTCTCGCAGATCTGGGAAATATGTACCAGTCCGGATACGCCGTTTCCAAGGTCTACAAATGCACCGTATGGCTGAAGGCTTTCTACTGTTCCTTCTGTTACAAAGCCTGGCTGGATATTGGAAATTTTATTCTTTCTTTCCTCTTCTGCTTTCTCTCTGAGGATTTCTCCTTTGCAGAAAGAATCAGCTTCTTGTCCTCTTTATTGACATCAATTACCTGAACCTGGATATGTTTATTCAGGTATTCGTTGGTATCTTCTACATAGCTTAAGGCAAGCTTGGATGCAGGGATAAAGCCGCGCACGCCTTCTACATAGGCAACTGCGCCGCCGTTTACAACGCCTTTTACAACTACGTCAAGAACTTCGCCGGAAGCT
>ERZ779869.3134-NODE-3134-length-13044-cov-26.610825_pt1 | contig 13044 bp, 9 predicted proteins | sample MGYA00511557_ERZ779869 | MGnify/ENA primary metagenome ERZ779869 (study PRJEB29588, sample SAMEA2154620) | human gut metagenome | biome: human gut; feature: human-associated habitat; material: faeces | place: Denmark | collected 2008/2010 ...
TTCTTTCATTTCAGGCGTCCAGCTTTCTGCTCTGGAGCGGTCTTTCCATCGTTTAGCGATTTCAGAACCGTCGTCCATGCAGAACACCACCATATTGCTTTTCTCTGCTCTGATTGCCGTTATTTTGCTTCTGACCATATCGGGGTCAAAGCTTACTGCGCCCAACACCTCGCAGGTGAGGACTTCGAGCGTTTCTTCTGGAATCCGCTTAGCGGCACATTCGGATTTTCCTTTTGTCTGGAATGTAGTGCAATTCCAGTAGTGTTTTTTGCGGTAAGTTACGCGCTTATATGTGTTGCCGCACAGTCCGCAGTGAATCAGCCCCGAAAAAACTGAACGAGTCGGTTTCTTGCGGTTGGCAGCCTGCTGTGCCAGCATTCTGAGCCGCTCCTGTGCCTTATCAAATGTTGCCTGGTCGATGATTGGCTCATGCGTTCCCTCGGCATAGTACATCGGAAGCTCTCCGCGGTTCGGCAACAGCTTCTTTTCAATGTGGTTGTTGCGGTATCGCTTTTGCAAGAGCGCATTGCCAAGGTATTTTTCATTGGATAAGGTATTCCGCATCCGCTCCGCACACCATGTGCCGCCGAGAACGCCTTTATGTCCTCTGGCATCAAGGTCACGACAGATGGAACTCATGCTCTCGCCACCGTTGAACCGTGCAAATATTTCTCGGACGATGGCAGCGTCCTTCTCATTCACCCTTATGCCGTCCGGCGTGATGTCATAGCCGAACAAAAAGCGGAGGTTGATGATTTCTCCGTTTTCAAAGGCTTTTCGGACACGCCATTTCTGATTTTCACTGGCTGACAAACTCTCTTCCTGTGCGTAGGACGCCAGGATGGTCATCATCAGCTCACCGTCCGCACTCATGGTGTGGATGTGCTGCTCTTCAAAGAACACATCTACGCCCAGGCTTTTCAGCTCTCGGACAGTCTGAAGAAGCGTCACCGTATTTCTGGCGAAACGGGATATGCTCTTCGTAATAACAAGATCGATGTTCCCTTGGCGGCACTCCTCAATCATGTGCTGAAACCCGGCTCGTTCTCTTTTTGTGCCGGTCACAGCCTCATCGCTGTAAACGCCGCAGTACATCCACCCGTTGTGGCTCTGAATCATTTTACTGTAATAACTGACTTGAGCGGACAGCGAATGCAGCATGGCATCCTTTCCTGTGGAAACACGGGCATAAGCGCAAACACGCAAAGCTTTCGGCTGTGCGTGTATTAGGGCATCGACCCTTTCTACAACTCTCTCCATTTGATTCACCTCCCTTGGTGTGTGACATATTACCTCTAAAAACACGATATATCCAGCGATTTCAGCGGAATATACTACACGAAGATATGCCGTATTTATTGGCTATAATTGTATCGATCTTAGCGTACTCTTTGGCTGATATCAGCCCCTTGGAACGCATACTCCGGGCGAGTGCCATCGCCATCTGGTAGGCAAACAGGTGCTTATCGTAATCACTCATGGTCGGCCTCCTTCCTGCGGAATTTCAAATAGCAGTCACGGGAGCAGAACACCCGATGGCTGTTGCCATAGCTTTCAAACTGCTTCCCGCAATGTCGGCAAGTGAGTGTGTAGTACGCTTTTCGCTGCACACTTTCAGGGTGCGCGTTCCACCACGCCATTCGGCAAGCATCGGAGCAGAACATCCTTTTCCGTTTATGCGGTGTCTGCTCAAGCGGAGCCAGGCAGTTTCGACACAGGGCATTTGAGCTCGGTGGCTCTTTGATCTGCACAGGATGCCTGGCGCAAAAGGACTTTACTGTGTTTAGCGGTAGCCCTGTTATAGCGGATATTTTCTTATACCCGTAGCCCTGGTGTTGGAGTTCCACAATTCGTGAGCGTTCCATGTCTGTCATAGTGATACCTCGTTCCTGAGAAATAGCGTTTCTCGCTATACCCAGAGAAAAGGCACTTTTGTCAGGGTAAAATGGGTAAAAAAATAACGCCCTCCACGGAAAAATCCGCAGAGGGCGTGTGATAGGTTCGGTTTACTTATTCGGGATCTTCAGCTTCATACCGCTGTAGATGACATTGCTTTTCAGTCCGTTCAGACTGACAATCTCCTTGTAGCGGCTGCCGTTGCCGAGATACTTCTTGGCGATTGCCCAGAGGGTATCGCCATGCGCCACGGTATGGATGCGGTAGTCATCGGCGGGTTTCGTGCCTGCCAAGGCAAGCGCAGAGGTCTTGACCGGCGACATGATGGCGTACCTGCCGCTCTCATCCCGGTTGATGACCGCACGGTCGCCGCTGACCTCGACCACATACCAGCGGAGTTTCTTTACCCAGCCGGGAATGGATTTGCCGCCATAGTAGGTGCTGCCTGTGATGGTCACGAGGTCACCGGCCTTGATAGACCCGGTGGGCTTGACTGGGTCGGCAGGCTTTACATCACCGCCGAGAGCTGCCGTGACCCTGGATGCCAGATCACCCATACGGGCATACATCCAGTTGCCTGGGCAGCTCTTGTTCGCAAACCATCTGTGGACGGTCAGCACCATCTCGTCAGATTTCGGGGTGTAGTTGAGCGTCTTGGCCTTATCGCCCAGCCAGAGCAGCTTGGTTTTGCCGTTGCGCCTGCAGATATCGGTGCAAAGCTCGATGAGTCTCTTGTACACCATATCCTTGAAAGCGTAAGGCTCGGTGTTGTCGCTGGCACACTCGATGGTGATAGCTCTCTGGTCGTTGGCTGCGGAGGAGGAGCACCAGGAGCGGTTTTTCTCTTCCACATACATCCCGACCCTGCCGTCCACGCCGATGCCGTAGTTGCTGCTTGCCTGCCGTGAGGTCGGCAAAAAGATGTTGCCCAGCGTTTCCACCGAGCACTGACCCACCACGCAGTGAGGCGTGATGCAGTCAATGCTGTGGGTGCGCTGCCCGGAGTGGTTCGGGCTGAGTTTGGTGTAGGACACCAGGGGGCTGTTCGTGTAAGCCATGTTATTCATCCTCCTTTTCACTGCGGTCATGAAGCTGCTCCAGAACGGATTTCAGCTTCTGCGGAATGGGCAGTCCCAGGTATGCGGCGTTTTCCAACAGGGACACGCCCTCATTCGACAAATAGAAGAAAATGACGGCGGTACGCATCACCGAACCGCTGCCGATGACGCGGGTGTCGAGAATATGCCCGATGCCAACCAGAGCGAAGATGAGCACCTTTTTGAAAATGCCCTTGAAACCGACTTCGCTGGACAGCTTCTTATCCACCACGGCGCACATGATGCCGGTGATGTAGTCGATGACTACGAAAGCCAGAAGCGCATAAAGCAAGCCGTCACATCCTCCCAAGAACCATCCGAGCCAGCCGCCGATACCGGCGAACACCACCTGAATGGTCGTCCAGAATTCTTTCATGTTGTTTGTCCTCCTTTGAGATTAAAAATGGGTATGAAAAAAGTGACGCCGGAGCGTCACGCTTTTCCGATAGCATAGATTGATACTTTGTAGGTTGCCGATGGTACCGTATTTGGTCTTACGGCAAATATCTTTCCGGGGTTGGTCGTTGTAGACCAGCTACTCGAACTGCCTCGCTCCACAAACATGGCGTAATTGCTGTTCTCCGTGGAGATATGGACATGAGGAATTTCCGCGAAGGTAAATGGAAAATTAGGGAGCGCAATTGCGCCGCTCTCATAGAGCACGCCCCATGCCGTCGAAATGGCGGTCGTAAAGGAATACTGACCCCAACATTCTGCTGTACCGCTTTTCCATTTACGGTAATTCCAGATGCCGCTTGTCCCTTGCTGAATGACAAAATCCGCAAGGGGTGAGCCATCCACCCGCATATCCCCGGCAACATCCAGCATGGCTTGTGGCTCCGGCGTGTTGATGCCGACCTTCTTTTTCCGAAGCGCAATGAGCGGCGTACCCTGCGGGACAGTAAAATACAGATCCAGACTGCTCAAGGAATAGAGCTTGTCTTGGATCTGTAGATGAAAGTCGTAGGAACTGTTGGCATCCAGACTGCACAGTTCCAAATTGGAGTAGCTGAAAGAGGTTCCGCTTTTTGTCGTGCCGGAATAGATGCTGGTGTAGCTGCCGTAACTGCTCTCACTGGTTTTCTTGTACCGATACCGCACATAAACCACGCTGTTTTTCTGCGTCCCGTCTACGGTCACAGCGGAAATAGAACCGCTGAATCTGAGCTGCATTTCCGCTTCAATGTCGTTGGTTCGTCGGAGCGTCACCGAGGATATCTTCGGCTTGGTGTACGGAATGACTGTTACCGTCCGTGAAGTTTCGGCGGTGTAGCCGCGGGAGTCCGTGACCGAGAGCGTGACCGTTACGCTGCCGGACTTGGCGATCTTTCCGACAGATAAGGCAGAGCCGGTAGTGTTAGAGGATGACAGCCCGTTGCAGGAAGCTGTGTAGTTGGAAATACTGGCACCGTTTTTTGCAGTTGCCGTTCCGGGCGTGACCTTGAGGGTCGAGTAGTTCTGAACGAATAACTGGTCGTTGCCTGTGAGGTTTTTCGTGGTCGTGTAGCTGTCGGCATAAGTGAATCCGCTTATGGTCGGAGCAGAATTGGTTGCCGTGGTCAGTACCGTGGCAGTCTTGCTTGAGGTGCTGCCGATCTGCGTAGACCCACTGTAAGACGAAACCGCAAAGGTACCGGTGAACGACTTGATGGATGCCATTGCATTCAGCAGTGTCGTCCTCTGCGCCGATGTCAGCGTGACTGTGCGGTTCGCAGTGCCCTTCGACCAGGAAAGCCCGGAAATAGTCAGGATGGTCGCGCTGCCGTTCTTGAGCACCAGCGTATTGGTGTAGGAGGCTTCGTACACGGTCACATTGATGGTAATGGAAACCGTGGCATTGTCCGCCGTCACCGTGTTGACACTATTCACCACAGCACCGCCCAGCGTCTTGACCGTGGAACTGCCGGAAGTGCCGTAGACATGGTTGTACTGCCGCCTTGCTCTGACCCTCACCGTGTAGCTTGTATTCGGTGAGAGCGAGGACAATGTTACGCTGGCGCTGGTGGATGCCGTCGTTGAGAACTGCGTCCAGCTCGAACCGCCGTTTGTACTGTACTGCCAGACGTCCGCCGTGGCCGAGGATGTCGCGGAGATTTTGAACCCGTTTGCCGTGACATTCGATGTACTGAATGTAACTGTGGGAGCAGAGCGGTCAATGGTAGTCAGCGTCATGCTGCCGCCGTATTCCTGTGAACCGTAGATATAAACACGGGTCGAGAATCCGACCGCAATCGTTTTGCTGCCGTTGCTGTTGTGAGCTACAGTAATCGTGCCACTGACAGAACCTTTCTTTGCCGGGAAAACACGGTCATCCCAATAGGTACGGTCCTTTGAGTATACGGTCGTACCATTGATCGTTACAGTGGTCGTGTCAATCGTGTAGTAAGTGGATGCGCCACCGGTAGAGGTCAGCGTCCAGGAAAGTGTCGAGCTGTTACCGACCACATTCACGCTTTCTGAAATGTCCAGTTGAAGATAGCGCCCATCGTATGCCGCGCTTTTCCAAGTTGCCATAGCTTTCCCTCCTTAATCCAGAATGACGATGTTCAGCCCTTCGGACGCCGTTGGCATCGGGACAAACTTCGTTTTGCCCACGGTCAGTTCGCCGTCCACCGTGGTTTTCTTGGTCTGCGTTTCGTCCTTGTTCAGGGTGAAAATCACCTCGTCGTTGTAGTAACCGGCGAACTCCGTGTTAGTGATAACCGTCCGCTGGGACGATGCGCTGTTGGATACCTCGATGCCCCGCTTGTCGATCTTGACCTCCTGCGTGTAGATCTCGTTGGGAGCAGGCGTCCACTTTCGGGGGATCGCTCCTTCGGAGATCATGATGTCGGCGAGATAAATGGACGCATCCCGACAGTAGCAGTAAATACGCAACGTGGGGTCGGTCACATCCGTGAGCGTTACGGAGTAATCCGTCCAGTCAAACGTCGTGGACTTATTGAACAGGTACTTGGTTTTGTTCCCGTTGTAGGTCACATAGAAATACCCGGACATGGTCGAGGTTTTCTTTGCCCGGACTGAGATCGTATAAGTGCCGGGAACCACCCCTCGGATGTACTGCGACAACGAGGAGTAAGCCCCCAGCACAAAGCAGGAGTCGGAAATGGTGTTGTTCTGGGTATCGGTGGAGGTATCTGTTTTTACCGTACCGGAGTAGCTCCAATCATCCGTGATGCCGTTCAGCCCGGAAGAGTTCTGCACATAGTTGATGCCGCCGATGTACTGCTCCTGCATGGTGACGGACAGTCCATCCACCGTGTGTTCCAATTCCGAAACACGGCTTTCGGAGTTCAGTACCCGTTCCTCCAGGACGCCCTGGTCGTTGGAGACCGTTTCCATCGTTTCAGTGAGGGTCGCCACATAGCTGTTCAGCCCGTCGATGGTCTGCTGGAACTGTGCATCCTTCTCGGTCAGGATGGAAATGGTGGTGCGGATCGTTTCAATGTCGTTCTGCACCACCCATTCGTTTCCGTCCCATATCTTCGTCTCCGGCGGGGTCACAGAGGTGTCCACCCAGAGCTGCCCCTCATAGGGGTTCTCCGGCGGCGTGTCCGAGGTGACCACATCGCAGAGACTGATAATCGTGAACTGTGCCGATGCGATCATCTCACCACCTCCTTAAAGTGCCACAACGACCATAAAGGTTGCCTTGGTATCCACATCGGCGCTGGACACCGACAGGGTCTTGCCGGTCTTGCTGCCGTTGGTTCCCCAAGAGGTATCGATTGCGCCATCCTTGTTGTACTTTGTCCAGGTGTAACTGCCGTTTCCGGCTGCGTCGACCTCGGAGCCCGCCTGATAGCAGACGGCGGTCAGCACAGTCGTGCCCTGGCCGTTCTTGAACACATCGCCGCCCGTGGAGGTGACGATGATCTGCAACGGGTCGGAGTTGTCGATGAAGGTCGCCACATCGAAAAACTTCGTGTTATAAGAAGCGGATGCGGAATCCGTGTCCTGGGCACAGCACTTGAACACGGCGTAGCTGTTTACCGCTGTGGCGTAGACCGTGAGCGTATTGGTGGCCGTGCCGGTGTATTTGTCGGCGGTATCCGAGAGCTTGCGCCAGCCGATACCGAAGTCCGCATCATAGCCGGTGGAAGAGGTAGCAGTGACAGATGCGTCCATGACCGCCCACTTGTAGCTGACCTTGGTGGTGTCCACCGTAGAGCCACGCCACAGCTCGGCCTTGGCGGTCAGACTGGCGACCTCCTCATTCTTGAACACATTTCCGTTGGGTGTGGTGACCAGCAGGTCGACGATGCCGGAACCGTTGACCACACGGGAGAAGGAAATGGTCAGTGGATGGGTCAGCGACAGACCGGTGCTTTCGTCCTTGTAGGTGATGACACAGCGGTAGTCGATGCCGGGCAGCTCCGCCATGACATTGGCCTTGACCGTGAGGATGTGGCTCTTGGCACCACTGAGGGCGTAGTTCGTGCCTGCGGTGATGGCTGTGTTGCTGTCGCCCACATACCACTTGACCGAGGTGACATTGGCGGTGGCGATCTGGTCGGCGGTGGTGCCGATGACATACAGGCTGGGCGTCAGAACGAGGTTCTTCGTTTTCCAGTCCGGGGTATAACTGCCGTTGTCGGGGTTATACATCTGAGTCTTGGCGAGGTTTGAGCCGATGTACCCCGTCAGCGTCAGTGCGTCATTGTAGTCGATGATGGTAAACTGGCCTTGTGCTTTGCTCATGTGAGAAGCCTCCTTTGAAGTTGTTGTATCTGAACCGGGCACTCTGCCGGTTTCTGTTGTGGGTTCTGCGGTTGCCATAGTGAATTCCTCCGTTATAACAGGCTCTGCCTGGTCGTGGTGTCAATGAGGTCACAATAAAAAGTGGCGCGGACTTTGACATCCGCACCGGTAATGGCCACGGACTTTGCACCGCCGAAATGCTGTTCATTCCAGACTTTGTCCGCTTCTGTGTCCTCCGACACCCTTGTCCAGATAAACTGGTTGGCATCCAGCGTGTCGGTGATGTCCTCGTCCCAGGAGTACACCTTAGCGGAAAGCAGCGTTTTCACATTACCGTTCTTGAAGATGTTCCCGTTGGATGAGATGATGACCAGTCGGAGCATTTTCTGCTCCTCAATGGTGGTAATGCGGTCGCTGACCTCGGTGACCTCCTTGCTGGTGGCGTAGGCTCGAAGCACAACCTCGCCGCTCTCCAAATCCCAATAAGACGAGCCATCCTGCGACTGGATAACACCCGCCTTAATGATGTTGGCCACCAAGGAGCCGGAGGTGATGAAGTCCGCGACGATCTGACCGTCTGCCGTGATGGCGGTTCCATAGGGTCCGTTGTAGCCGTTATGGGAAAAGCCCAAGCCGCCCACATTCCACCGCCATACATTTATGGCATCGTCAATAGAGGGAGCGTCCAGAATGAGCAGCTCATAGGGCTGCCCGTTCTCCTCGCTGGTGTGGATGACCACATAGCCGCCGCTCTGCCCAGTGATAAGTCCCGTGGCTTTGCCGATGGCGGCTTGGAGCAGCTTCGGAAAGCGTCCCACCGTGGACTCCACCTTGTCGACCGTGGACTGCACCTCGGAGATGGTGGTGATCATGCTGGACTTGCTCTGACCGAGGAAAATGCTCTTGTACCGCTCGGCGAGGGTGTCGTATACGGTTTCGATGACCATAGCCGACACGCTGACACCCAGAAGCGAGTGCCGGATGGTGACGGTATCGCAGAGGTTGACCCGCTCCAAGAGTGCCGAATACTCCGGCTGCTTCCAGAGCGGCTCAAAGGACACCTTCACTGTGGGAATGGTCGCTCCCAGCGGGTTTGCCTTGATGTAGCTGTTGGCTTTGGCTCTGAGGGCTTCCTCGGTCACAACTCCGTCAAACTGGTCGGAGAAATCCATGATGAGCGTTTTCGCCCGGACGATCTCCGAGGTCACAATGGGGAGCGTTACCTCCGGCAGCGTGACCACCGTTTCGGTATCCGCGCCCTCTGGGGTGTACACCGCATACGGAAGCAAAGCCGTGTACACACCGCTGTTGTCCTCGTCCTGCTCCATGGCGGTGAGGTTCTTGCCGTATTCAATGACCACTCCGGTCTTCTGCCCACGGTGCGAATGGAACTTTACCGTGAAGTTGTCCCATTCAAATTCACCGTACCATTTGGAGAGCATGGAGCCTTCCGTGCCGCCAAGGCAGGCACGGACGCTTTTCGGTTGGGTGACGGAAAATGCCTTTGCATCCGAGTAGTCCGTCCAGCCGGTAAAGCGTATATCTCCTGCAAGAAGCTGCGAGAGGATAAGCTGCGGAGAACGGCTCTCCGTCGAAAAAGGCAACACCGGCACATTGGCAAGGTCATAGGAGATGTGCTGACCGTAGATGGTGACGATGCCGTTTAAGGGTTTCGTGATGCGATAAATGCGGAACGCCTGGTCGGCGGCGGTATCGTTGGGCTTTGCCTTGATAATGCACTCCTTGGTGATAAGCCCATAGTGCTGACCGCTCACCGGGTATTTGAGCAGGCACTCGAATATGCCGTTTCTTTCCTCGGTGATTTCGCAGGAGACAGTGTCCGTCAGCACACCAAGGCCGAACGAGCTGAAATCCGTAGTATTTGCGGCATAGAGTACAGGGATCATAGGCAGCACCACCTTGGGATGACTTCAATTCCGGTCACATCGCCAGTGCAGGCAATCGTGCAGTTCCCAGGCTTGAGAACCGGAAACACTGCACTTTTGACCGTATCGTTTTTGAGGACAGTGCCTTTGAAGCAATTCATCAGCTCACTGTCTATCTCGATGTACTCGTCCAAGTCGGAAATCATCATGCCCCGTCCTTGGGGTTGTATCAGCAGCGCCACCGTACCGCTGCCATAGAGCTTGATGTACGGTCGGCTCTCAAACGCCGTCGGATTGGTAATCGTCAGTTCGGAGGCGTCAGCCGACACCGTTTCCTGTCCCGCAAAACTGTATTTGTAGGGCTTGCAGTTGAAGGTCACGGTAAAGCTGCCGACCTTGTTTAGCTGCTCCTCAATGTCCAGATTGCCGGAGATGACACCGTAGCGGAAATACTCCGCATCGTAAGAGTCGGTGATTTCGTGGTATCTGTCCGGCTCGGAATAAAGCCAGCCCTTAATGTCCCGCAGGACAGCGGCAAGTGCGGCTATATTCTTCCGAGCGAGGAACACCGTGTAAGTAACCTTGATGTTTGCAAAGCGGCGGTTCGGATTGATGATGTCACCGCTTCTGCCGGGAATGGAGATGAACTCCGCATCGTACTCCGGTGCGGAGAACACGTCCTTCTTCTCGATATGCAGACCGAAATCAGCGGAACTGCGGCCGTTGTAGGTGAAATAGGTCATGCGAATACCACTCCTTTCCGCTGGGCTAACTGGTTCGCCGTTTCCATGACTTCGTTGGTGAGTTGACGGATATCCTCACTGCTGTAATTGTTGAAGTTCGTAATGTTCAGGGCAATAGTGAAAGCGGACGCCGCCTTGCCGACCACGCCGTCCACGGCAGAGCGGATCGAGCCGTTCACGTCAAAGTCGGTGGGCAGAGCCGTCTGCATATCGTGAGCAAGGTCGCCCATGACGCCATTGATGTCCTCTGCCATTCCTTCTGCGGCTTTGACCGCTTCATCGCCGTTGTCGTCAATGGAGCCTGCAAGACCCTTGACCAGCATTTCACCGACCCATGCCATCTCCTTCGAGGGCGAATGGATACCGAAGAAATCGCAGATGCCGTCCCAGATGGAGGAGATCCACCCGGACACCTTGTCCCACAGCCACGAGGCAAGCTGGGTAATACCGCTCCACAGTCCCTTGACGATGTTGCCGCCGATCTCCACGATCTTATACATCAGAGAGCCGAAGGCTTTCACGATGCCTGCAATGATCTGCGGCACAGCCTTGACGATTTCCACGATGATGGTGGGCAGGTTTTCAATCAGGGCAACGAACAACTGAACGCCTGCCATGATGATTTTGTCGATATTCCCGATGAGGGCATTGACAATGCCGGAGATGATTTGCGGGATCGCCTGCACGATGGTGGTGATGATCTGCGGCAGGGCTTGAATGAGGGAAATCAGCAGGTCGATGCCCGCTTGAATAATGAGCGGTATCGCATTCAGCACCGCGTTGATAATACCGTCAATGATTTTCGGAATGGCTTCCACGATTGCCATAATGATATCCGGCAATGCGGCAACAAGCGAGGTCAGAAGCTGAATGCCTGTTTCGATGATCTGAGGAATCGAATCCAGTAAGAAGGTAATGATACCGTTGATAATCTCCGGCAGAGCGGCAATCAGAACAGGGATGGCATCCAGAAGTCCTTGCGCCAGTCCCGTGATAAGTTGCAGCGCGGCATCCAGAAGCATCGGCAGACTGTCCACCAGCCCTTGCACGATGGTGACGATAGCTTGCACCGCTGCCGGGATGAGTGTGGGCAGTGCATCCGCAATGCCGGTCACCAGCGTGGACACCAACTGAACCGCAGCCTCAATAAGCAGGGGCAGATTCTCAATCAGCGTGTTCACGATGGTCATGAGTGCGGACACCGCCGCCGGGATAAGTTGCGGAAGCAAAGACAGCAGCGTTTCCAGCACCTGCGAGAATAGCTCAGTGACCGCTTCCAGCAGTGTGGGCAGCAGTTCACCCACAGCCGTCAGCAGAGCATCCAGTGCCGTGGGCAGAGCCGCCACGATGTTTTCAATGACCGGCGTGATGTTTGCCACCACAGTCTTGAAGGCATCCACCATGTTGTTGCAAAGCAGCTCCATGTCAGCATCCGCATCGCCGAAGCCCACTATGAGGTTCGACACGGCGGATTTCAGCGCATTGACAGAGCCGGAAATAGTGGCTTCCGCTTCTTTTGCGGTCGTACCGGCAATGTCCATGCTCTCCTGCATGACATGAATGGCTTCCACCACATCTGCGTAGGAGGAGATGTCATACTTGACGCCGGATATCTTCTCCGCATCGGCAAGCAGTCGTTCCATTTCCTGTTTTGTGCCGCCGTAGCCCAGTTTGAGGTTGTCGAGCATCGTGTAGTTCTGCTTGGCAAAACCCTGATAGGCATTCTGAATGGAGGACATATCCGTGCCCATCTTGTTGGCGTTATCGGACATATCCGTAATTGCCATATCCGCATACTTTGCGGCTTTCTCGGTATCGCCGCCGAGGGACTGGATGAGGCTTGCGGAAAAGCCCGTGACCGTCTCCATGTACTCGTTGGCAGAAAGTCCTGCCGTTTTGTATGCGTTGGCGGCGTACCGCTGGATCTCCTGCGAGGAGTCCTTGAACAGGGTGTCAACACCGCCGACCAGCTGCTCATAGTCCGCATAGGCGGCGATGACCTCTTTGCCGAGCTTCACGGCGGCGGCACCTGCGGCAACGGCCACTGCGCCGAGCGCCACACCTACGGTTTTGAGAACCTTGCCGAAGCCTTCAAACTTACTGCCGGATTCCTCCGCAGCTTTGCCGCCCTCCTTGATGGCTTTCTCGTTCTCGTCCAGCTCACGATTCATATCGTTGAGGGCGGCTTCGGCATTGTTGAGTTGGATCTGCCAGTTCTGGGTGCGGCGGTCATTCTCCCCGAAAGAGGTGGCGGCATTCTGCAGAGCCTTGCGGAGGGTGTCGATTTTTGTTGTTTGCTCGTCGATCTCTTTTCGCAGCACCTTATTCCGTGCGGCAAGCGCCTCCACGGATTTATCGTTTTTATCGAACTGAGAGGTGGCGAGCTTCATTTCGGAGCCGAGCACCTTGAAGGACTGGTTGATGTCCGCCAGTGCTTTTTTGAATTCTTTTTCGCCCTCAAGACCGATCTTCAGTCCGAAACTGTCTGCCATGTACCGTCACCTCCTTAAATGCCGTCCGGGATAATATCGTCAATGTAGTGTTCGTGAGCAGGAACAGCCTGCCCGTTATACTGTTTGTGGCACTCCCATAAGTCCAAAAGCAGACCAAACGGCATCAGCCACACCTCATCCTGGCTGAGATGCAGGTGGGCAAGGCCATAATAGAGAAGCCGGGTAAACAGCTCCGCATCGGAGACCGTTACCCGACTTGTGCGTTTTT